>Ga0265299_10006894_pt1 | contig 10281 bp, 8 predicted proteins | sample AusTroGonzalo_MG_4_FD_193485 | JGI IMG/M metagenome (GOLD analysis project Ga0265299, IMG submission 193485) | Bovine rumen microbial communities from tropical cattle in Woodstock, Queensland, Australia - Gonzalo_02 | ecosystem: Host-associated > Mammals > Digestive system > Stomach > Rumen ...
CCGTAGCGCACATGGTGGAAAGCATCGGGGTACCAGTCCCAGTCGCTCTTGAGGCCCACCTCTTTCACGTATCCCTTGTTGGTGTCGTCCATGGAGGTGACGCTGTCGCCCTCGGCCCAGGTCCAGAAACTGAACTCGTAGCCGGTGTTGGAGGTACTCTGCGAGTAATAGAGGACGTTCTTGGCTTTGAGTTTTTTCGAGAATTCGTATTGATGGGATGCAGAAGCGGTTAAGCTTCCCCATTTAACACCAAACTTCATGAGGTTTTCACCGCTGTGACCGCTCTCGTGAACCTGTTCCGTCAGGCCGGCGTGCAGGTTGTCCAAGCCGGTGTAAAAGCACAGGTTGAGGGTGTTCCCGGGGGCGAAACGGTGGGTGAGGCGGGCGTTGAAATCGCTCATGGCATAACCTCCGTTTACGGTCTCATCGGCCCCGTTCCTCCGGTTGGCGTACCAGATGGCAGGGGTGGTTACGAGGTCCATCCAGGAGCGGCGCAATCCCAGGTTGAAAGAGGTCTTTCCTTTCACGATGGGGCCTTCCAGCTGCAGCCGGCCGTCGATGAGGCCCAGGGAGAACGAACCATGGTAGCGCTGCATGTCTCCCTCGCGGGTCTCCACGTCCACCACCGAGGACAGGCGGCTGCCGTAACGCGCCGGGAAACCGCTCTTGTAGAAGTCCAGGTTGTCTATGACGTCCGTGTTGAAGCTGGAGAACAGGCCGCCGAAATGGCTGATGTTGTACAGGGGAATGCCGTCCAGCAGGAAGAGATTGTCATTGCCGTCTCCTCCGTGCACATAGAGTCCGCTCATGAGTTCGTTACCCGCGGCAACGCCCGGGAGCAGTTGCAGTTTCTTGATGACATCGGGGCTTCCAAATACCGAAACTCCACTCTTCAACTCCTTGGCGTCCAGCCTCATGAGACCGGTTTGGGTGGTATTGCGCATCTTCTCCCTCACGGCGGTGATGCGGGAGGCTTCCAGGGAATCCTGCAGGCTCTTAACCTGCCCCTGGGCCAGGGTGAACAGCAGGAGAAAGGCGGCTGAAACTACTAACTTCTTTTTCATCTTGCTGCAAAGATAAATAAATTGTTAAAAAATTCTTATATTTGTAGGTATATACCTACACTATGAGTAACCACAGTAACAGATTGCTGGATGCCCACTCCGAGCAGATCCTTCAGGAATATCTGGACAACCTTCCGGAGTTCCGGAAACAGGCCATGCAGATTTATGTGGCCATCAAGGAGACCCTGGATAAAGTGGGGCTGATCGTGGCCAGCATCGAGTATCGTGTCAAGTCCGAGGATTCCCTCGCCGGCAAGCTGGAACTCAAGGGTGCCAAGTACAAAACTCTGGCGGATATCACGGATATCATCGGCCTGCGTGTCATTACCTATTACAGCGAAGACGTGGACAAGGTGGCATCGGCCGTGGACCGCCTGTTCGAGATTGACTGGGACAATTCCGTTGACAAGCGCAAACTGCTGGAAATAGACAGTTTCGGTTATCTTTCCCTGCATTATATCTGTTCCAAGGAGGGCTTCCCTTACCGTTTCGAAGTTCAGATGAGGACCATCCTCCAGCATGCCTGGGCCAATATGAACCACGATACCGGTTATAAGAGCGGAGTGGAAATTCCCGTCTATTACCGTCGCAGCCTCAGCCGCATGGCCGGACTGCTGGAACTGGTGGATGAAGAGTTCAGCCGCATCCGGGTGGAACTGTCCGATTATCGCCGCCGGGTTCAGGCCCTGGTGGCTTCCGGCAACCTGGACGATGCTCCGCTGGATACCGAGACTTATCGCAGCTATTTGAATATCAATCCTTTTGGAAGACTTGTCCGCAACATCGCCTCCATCAACCAGGCTGAGATCCAGGAAGTTTCCCTGATGCCTTACCTGGAAGTTTTCCAGTGGTTGGGCTTCCGTACCCTGGGAGATTTGGAGCGCCTCATCAAGGAGAATTCCGACGCCGCATTCCAGCTGGCTTCCTTCCAGCTGAGCCTCACGGACCTGGATATCATCTCCTCTTCCTTGGCGCCCCAGAACCTCTGTATAGTGTATATCCTCAAGAAGGGCGGCGGTACCGGAGGCCTTACCCAGATGTTCAACCTCCTCAACGGAGAATCCGAAAGCAACGAAATGATGGCCGAGTATCTGCTGGAGCAGGCCAAGGATCTTCCTTTTATGAACGTTAAGAAATGATTAAGCCCATTAAGATATCCCTCGAGGACTACGTGCAGTTCGGCGGCGGTGCCAACGGAGAGAGTTTCGACTGCATCTCCGACCCCAGCCTTATGCTCAAGCTCTATTTCCCGGGCAAGATCCAGCAGCCGCTGGACGAGATGATGCTGGCCCGCAAAGTTTATGAATTGGGCATTCCTACTCCGGAACCCGGAGAATACGTGGTGACGGACGATGGCCGATACGGCATCCGTTTCCATCGCATTCCGGGCAAGGTATCTTATGCCCGTGCCACGGGTGACCATCCGGAGAATGTCAAGAAGTATGCGGCTGAGTTCGCCGCCATGTGCCGGAATCTCCACGCCACTCACGTGAATCCCTCCGAGTTTGAGAACGTGAAGGACCGCTACTTCCGTCTCCTCGCGGATAACCCCTTCTTTACGGGGGAAGAGAAAGAGAAAATAGCCCGCTTCATTACCGGCGTCCCGGACGAGGATACTGCCATTCACGGAGACCTTCAGTATGGAAACGCCATCTTTGCGGGAGACAAGCGCTATTTCATTGACTTGGGAGACTTCTGCTACGGTAACCATCTCTTTGATGTGGGTATGGTTTATCTTTGCGCCTACCTTTCGGACGAAGCTTTCATCCAGGAAGCCTTCCATATGTCCAAGCCGGTGGCCATGCAATTCTGGGATGCCTTTGTGCCGGAATACTTCGGCCCTCAGCTTTCCCTGAAGGAGGCCGAAGACCTTATCCTGCCTTTCGCGGGCATCAAGACCCTTATCGTTGAACGTGATACCAAACGCCCGATGCCGGAACTTAGAGTCGGCCTTAAATCCATTCTCGAGTAAATGTTTTCGATAGACCTCACTGCCGGCAACCTGCTGTTGCTGCTCTCCGTACTGGTTTTCATCGCCGTCCTTTCCAATAAGATCGGCACCAAGTTCGGCGTGCCTTCCATGCTGGTGTTCCTTCTCATAGGAATGCTGGCCGGGCAGGACGGTCTGGGTCTTAAGTTTGCCAACCTCCACCTGGCGGAATTTGTCTGCCATATGGGCATGACGGTGATTTTGCTGCAGGGCGGTCTGGAAACGGAAATGCATGAAACCCGCCCGGTGCTGCGGCAGGGAGCGCTTCTATCGACCGTGGGCGTGCTCCTTACTATAGGCATCACGGGCTCATTCATTTACTTTGTGGTGGGAAAATCCATCGGCGGAGTGGCTTCTACCGTAGTAAGCGCCATGCTGGTGGCGGCCGTATTGTCTTCCACGGATTCCACGGCCGTGTTCTCCATCCTGCGCAGCAAGCGCCTGCAATTGCGGGAGCATCTGGGCCCCATGCTGGAGCTGGAATCCGGTAGTAACGACCCGATGGCTTATGCCAGTACCATCATTCTGGTAAAGATTGTCAACGGCGTTGACCTTACTTTCTTTCACTTGCCCCAATGGGCTACAGGCCTGGCGGTGGTCCTGATCCTGGTTTATCAGTTGGCCATGGGCTTCCTGGTGGGTTACCTGGTGGGCCGATTCGCCAAGTGGCTTTTCCCGAAGCTCAACCTGAATTCCAGCCCGCTCATCAGCATCCTGGTGCTGAGCATGGCCTTCTTCGCCAACGGCTTCGGCTCCCTGGTGGGAGGCAACGGCCTGTTGTCCCTGTATGTGGCGGCTATCGTCATCGGCAATTCGCCTACTCTGCCCCAGAAGCGGGAAGTCTTGAAGTTCTTCGACGGCATGTCCTGGCTCTCGCAGCTCATCATGGTGCTCCTGCTGGGTGTCATGGCCCGTCCTTCGCACATCCCTCCCGTGCTTCTGCCGGCTCTTCTCATCGGCATCTTCCTTATTTTCGTGGCGCGTCCGGCGGCCGTTTTCCTTACGCTGCTGCCTTACCGCAAACTTCCGGCCCGGGCCAAGCTCTTTGTTTCCTGGGTGGGCCTCAAGGGTGCCGGTCCCATTCTCTTTGCCCTCTATACGGTGGTGCATGAGGTGGGCGGTTCCACGGAGATATTCAATATAGTGTTGGTGATTACGCTGCTGTCGCTGCTGTTCCAGGGCATGTCCCTGCCCATAGTGGCCCGGTGGCTCAATCTGAGCATAGACGAGGATCCGGAGGTGGAGACTTTCGGCCTGGACCTGCCCGAGGAAATGGGCATGATGAGAGACCACATCGTAGGAGAGGACGAACTGTCCGCAGGACAGACCCTGCGGGACCTGCATCTTCCGCATGGTATCCGTGTGATTATGGTCAAACGCGGAGAGCGTTTCCTGGTGCCGCACGGCAGTATGAAGTTGGAGGTCAAGGACCATTTGCTTATCATGATGGGTGAAACGGACGACTGACGACATGAAAAAGATCATTGAGTTCTTCAAGGAAGGAAAGAGCATGGAGACCTGGGGCCGCCTGACCTTGGTCTTGATGGCTGCTATCATCCTGGAGGCGACTTCTTTTATGCAACAGCGCTTTCTGGCCCGGAGTACCCGTCGGGAGGCTATGATCAAGGCTGAGAGTGTACTGAGTACCACCCGCTATGAGATTATGGATGTGGTGGAACAGGCCGAGCAGGCCATCCGGGACAATATGTGGATCGCCCAGTGGTGTCTGGACAATCCAGACAGCCTCATCAATGTGACCCGCCGCATAGTGGAGGAGTACACGGCGGTGGTGGGATCTACGGTGGCCCTGGTGCCGGGTTATAACAAGAAGCTTCCTTTTTATGCCCCTTATACATACGTTAAGGACGGGGAAATAGTGTTTACTTCCCTGGCTACGGCGGAGTACAATTATCCGGCCCATGAGTGGTTCATCGAGCCTTTGGAAATGGGAATGGGATACTGGTCGGAGCCTTACCTGGACACGAATGGGGGAAATATCAAAATGACAACCTACTCCAGGCCTGTTTTGGATCCCCTGGGAAAGACGGGGGCTGTAATTACGGTCGATATTTCCCTGGAATGGCTTTCCAAGCACGTGGGAAGAGTAGATATTTATCCCGATGCATACAGCGTCCTGGTGAGCCGCAAGGGTGTGTTGATGATGAGCCCCAGCGACAGCCTGGCCATGCAGATAACCCTGCAGGAGATGGCCGAGAGGCTGAAGAGCGAGAAAGGTTTTTCCGAGCTCATTGACGGAATGCTGTCCGGGAAGAGTGGAATGGTGACCGTCCAAACTGCCGAGGAGGGTTCCAGTTCCGTGTATTATGCCCCTGTTCCCCGAACCGGCTGGTCCATGGCTGTGTTGATCCCTGAGAGAGAGGTGTTCAAGGAAGTCCGCAGGATGGGCTTCTTGTGTATGCTCCTCCAGATCCTGGGCGTTCTCATGCTTATCTTCATCCTGCTTTCGGTAGCCCGGAGCTGGATTGAATATCAGAAGACCAAGGATGTGGAGATCCATTTGGAACGGGAATTGGAAATCGGCCGTGAAATCCAGATGTCCATGGTTCCCAAGGTGTTCCCGCCTTTCCCGGAACGCAATGACATAGACATAGCCGCTACCATCGTCCCGGCCAAGATGGTGGGCGGTGACCTGTACGATTTCTATATCCGGGACGAAAAGCTGTTCTTCTGCATAGGTGACGTTTCCGGCAAGGGCGTTCCCGCCTCCCTGCTCATGGCAGTTACGCGCAGCCTGTTCCGGAATATATCGGCCCAGGAAGACAGCCCCGCCAAGATTGTAGAGGGCATCAACCGCTCCATGGATACCAATGACGAGACGGGCATGTTCGTTACCTTCTTCTGCGGCGTTCTGGAGATGCATACTGGCCGGCTGCGCTATTGTAACGCCGGTCACAATGCGCCTCTTCTGTTTACGGACCACGTCCAGTTGCTGGATGTAGTTCCCAACCTCCCTTTGGGAGTAGAAGGCTCCATGGTTTTCCAGGAGCAGCAGATTAACCTTCTCCTGGATGATGCCCTGTACCTTTATACAGACGGTATCTCCGAGGCGGAAAATCCCAGACATGAACTGTTTGGCCTGGAGCGTATGGAGGCGGTCTTGCACGAAAGGCGCACGGCTATGGAGCATCTGGATGCCATGAAAGCCGCCATCGCAGACTTTGTGGAAGACGCCCCCCAGAGCGACGACATCACCATGCTCTTCATCCACTATCTGAATGATAACACACAAAACAATAATATGGCACGTCACTTGATTTTACACAACGACATCCAGCAGATTCCGCAGTTGGCGGAGTTTGTTGAGACTATTGCCGAGGAGAAAAATCTGGATCAGGCTTTGGCCATGAGCTTGAACCTGGCTCTGGAGGAGGCGGTGACCAACGTCATCCTGTACGCCTATCCAAACGGGATTGACGGACTGGTCGATATCGAGGCCTTCATCCGGGAAGACTGTCTGGAATTTATCCTCAGCGATAGTGGTAAACCCTTCGACCCGACGGCCGCACCCGACGCAGACATTACCCTGGGGGTGGATGAGCGCAGCATCGGCGGTTTGGGAATCTACTTGGTAAGGAATATCATGGACACAGTGTCCTATCGGTATGAAAACGGAAAGAATATTTTAACAATGATCAAAAAAATCTAGCTATATGGAAGTATTTATTGAAAACGAAAACAATGTGACCACCGCCCGTTTCGTTGGTCGTCTGGACACCCCGGCTTCCCAGGAAGTCGCCAAGAGCATCGAACCCATCCTTGAGAATCCTACCGGCACCATCGTGCTGGACTGCAAGGAAATGAGCTACATCTCCAGCTCGGGTCTGCGTATTTTCCTCACCATCCGCAAGGCGGCTGCTGCCAAGGGTGGAAATGTGATTGTGAAGGATATCAACAACGATATCCGTCAGGTATTCATGATGACGGGTTTCCTCAACCTCTTTGAAATCCAGTAGAGTATGGTTCCGTACGTTATTACAATCAGCCGCGAGCTGGGCAGTGGTGGCCGCACCATTGGCCGCAAGCTGGCCCAGAAACTGAATTTCCGTTACAGCGACAAGGAACTCATCCGTGGACTCCAGGACAAGTTCCACCTCACCACCAGCGGCATCGAGAAGCTCAAGAGCCAGAAGAAGAACTGGTTCAACGACTTCATCCAGCTGGTTGCTCCCGCCCCCCAGGCCGATATGTTCGTGGACCCCGACAGCCAGTTCATCAAGGAATTCAGGGCCGACCTGACCACCGACGATATCCATGAGGCCGAGGTGGAGATCATCAAGGCCATCGCGGCCGAGGGCCCTTGCGTCTTCGCCGGCCGTTCGGCCTTCTTCATCCTCGAGGGAATGGAGAAAAAGGTGGATGTGTTCATCACCGCCTCCCTGGAGCACCGCATCGAGCGGGTCATGCGCAAGCAGGGCCTCTCCCGCGAACAGGCCATTGAGGTGATTGAGCGTGTGGACAAAGGTCGCGACAACTACATCAAGCGTTACACCGGCAAGAGCCGTTACGACGCCCGTAATTACAGCCTCGCCATCAATGTGGACAACCTCACCGAGGACGAAGCCGTAGATCTGATCCTGGACTTTATTGCCAAGATGAAATAGCATCCTCGCTTCCCAACAAGAATAGCCGCGAAAAACTCGCGGCTATTCTTGTTTAGTGGAGGTGAAGGGACTCGAACCCTTGTCCAAACGTCGCACCAGGCGGCTTTCTACATGTTTATCCTGCCTTTGGTTTTCGTGATGAGCCAGCCGGAAGGCGGGCAAACTCACCCTTAGCCTTTAAGTCTTAGCCGGTTTTAGAGGCGTCCACCGGAGCAGCCTCAAATGGATGATACCCCTTGAGGGGCCCTTAAGAGGCGGAAGGGCCGAGGGATACTCGTCGGCCTCGCAGCCTTGGCGGGGCGGATTAAGTTAATTTGCTTGGCAAATTAAGCAGCGAGTGCATAGTTGTTGTTGGCAACTGATTTTGCGAAGTCTGAGATTTACGGGCAAGGCTTCCACGCCCGACATGCTTACCGTCCAGCATCAGCGCTGTCAAAACCAAAACACCCCCGCTTGACGTGAGGGCAAAGATACGAATTTTTTATTAACTTTGCTGGCCATGGGCAAAAAACTCATATTCCTGCTTGGGGCTTTCACCGTGCTCTCCTGTGCATCGGTGAGGCAGGCTACTCCCATTGCCGTAGAGGATCTCAGGGAATATCCCACCAGCACCCCAGCCGAAGAGAAGAAGCCTGTCGCTCCCGATCCGCAGAAGCCGGGGGTAGATGCCGGCAGGTACCCAGAGAAATTGGAACCCAAACCGGAGGAAGCAGCGCCCAAGAGCGAACTGTCTCTGGCGGAACAGATTATCAATTATGCCCGCACCTTTACGGGAACCCCGTACCGGCTGGGCGCCGCAGGCCCAGACCACTTTGACTGCTCTCATTTTACCAGCCACGTGTTCAAGAAGTTCGGCTATACCCTCACGCCTTTTTCGCAGACGCAGTTCACGGAAGGCAGGGAAGTGGCTTCGTATGCGGATCTCCGGCCCGGGGACCTGGTGTTTTTCGGAAAGAGAGGCAGCGTCCGCAATATCGGCCATGTGGGCATCGTTGTCTCCGTGAACGAAGAAAACGGCAGCTTCGATTTCATCCATGCTTCCGTTTCCAAGGGCGTTACGGAGGATAATTCCAACCACCCCTATTTCATGATGCGTTACATCGGCGCCCGCAGAGTACTTCAGGACTAAAGTCCGTCATCAGATTTCGAACTCCAGGTTGTCTCCCTCTTCCCATTCGGCCACGGTGATGACGAACTTGCATTCCTTATAGTTGAATTCCAGGTTTACATCGGCCAGGTTTTTGGCATCCCAGGAAAAGTTGCTCTGCTCCTGGAAAAGACTCCACAGATTGAAAGTCTCGGCCAGCCCTTCCTCCTGTCCCAGTTCCGGAATGCCGTACAGTTCCAGGGTGAGGATCTGATCGGCCTGGCGGGGGACAATGAAGCGGAATGTCCCCCCCGTCTCTTCCACGGGCTCGTAACGGAATTTCCCTTTGACGGGAATACCGCTGGAGGCATCTATTCCGACGGTATGCCCTTTGACGGACAGGCGGAATGGAAAGCGGTCCTCGGCCGTCCCGAGATGGTCGTAATGCGTAAAGCGGAAGGTCACGCGGCAAAAATCCTTTACAAACTCTACGGGGAGAAGGACCGATTCTTCCAGGGACGGATCCTTGTCATAGGCGAAGCGGAAGAGGGGCACATAATTGGCACCCTCTTCTACTATCCACTTGAACGTCCCTTCCTTCCGGGCCCCCTCAAATCCCATGACTCCATATCCCGTAACCGTGTCCAGCTTCTTGACTTTCAAATAGAAGGACTGGTTCTGGATGTCGTGGACGAAGGTGGTGTCGGCCGACAGGAAAGCTTCATCCTTTTGCGAGTAGGCTTCAATATGCACCCGGTTGACCCCCTCAAAAGTGTCGGCATTCTCAATGTCGAACAGAAGCATACTGGGGCAGTCGATGCGGTTTTCCAGTACCAGATTCTGGCAGGAAAACAGGAGACCGACCGCTCCCAGTATAGTGAACCTGAATCTCATGGCTAGAGTTCATACTTGAGGGTGGTGTTCCCGCTCCAATCGCTCACGGTGACCGTAGCCTTGGCCTTGCCGAATTTAGGACGGTCTGCGGGCGCATCCGAAGGACCACCTGCCATGGTGATGGTTATGTCCTGGATGTCGTAGGTGTGGTTCCGCTCAAGGGTGGCATCGGAGCTGGTCTTGGGAATGTCAAAACAGTAATAGGACTCCTCCGCGTGTTTGATATTGTCTCCCAGCTTGCGTCCGGCCTCTCCCCGGATGTATCCGTGCAGGATAACGCGGGTGAGACGGGCCGATGCCTTCGCATCCGTATTGTCATCGTTGCTGGTGGAAGCATTGGGATAAACGTAGAAGTAGCGGTTCAGTCCCTTTTCTCCGGTGGTGGGGCCCAAGGATAATTTCAGGTCCCCGCGGTCTCCCAAAAGGGACTGGGCGGCCGTTGGAATGGATCCGCTCCAGGCTTCCAGGTTGTACCAGTTGGCCGATGATTTCAGCTCTTCCTTGGTACGGCTTTTTCCGTCCAGACAAACGTTGTTGACGGCGTTGAGTATATACACCTCCTTGATGTCCAGATAGCAGCCTTCCAGAGACGTGTTGGAAAAGTCCACCTTGACATTCTGGATA
>Ga0265299_10006895_pt1 | contig 10280 bp, 7 predicted proteins | sample AusTroGonzalo_MG_4_FD_193485 | JGI IMG/M metagenome (GOLD analysis project Ga0265299, IMG submission 193485) | Bovine rumen microbial communities from tropical cattle in Woodstock, Queensland, Australia - Gonzalo_02 | ecosystem: Host-associated > Mammals > Digestive system > Stomach > Rumen ...
TCTGAATAACCTTAAGATTGATACCGGTGATGGCGACTCTAGCTATTACTGGCAAGAAGACGTTTCTGGACCTGAATCCAATAACAATGTACATGAACGAAAGGTAACATTCATTCGCAAAGTATCAGGCGAAGAACCTTATCCGTTCTATATCTCACCATCTGTTGGCGTTCAGCTCTATGACGCTAAGATCCGTCGCTTGAACATCGTCAAGTTGGCAACAGGTGGTACTGGTGGTGGTTCTCAGCCGATGTATAAACCTGGTCCTGGTATCGCTGTTGATGATGAAGGCGTCATCTCCGTTACCGGTATGCAGCCAGTATCTGGAATGAATGAATATGTAACGAACATCACATACAACAATGACGTTACAGAAATCTTCAACGAGATACACAACGTTACGGGCGACATTACCAACATCTATAATGAGATTCAGTCGGTTACCGGTGACATACATGAGTACGCTGCTGGTTCTGGCATTATCATTGAAGACGATGTTATTTCTATTGACCCGTCATATATTCCTACAGCTACAGGTGATGTATCTGAAGAAGAACTACAGGCAGTTACTTCCATTCTAAATGATAAGATTGATGCAGTATCTGCTGCTGTGCCTGAAGCACAGGTTAATGCAGACTGGAATGCAACGGAAGGAAAGGCTGAAATTCTCAATAAGCCAGATCTGTCTGTCTATGCTACCAAGGATGAACTTCAGGAAGTATCGTCTGCAATTCCAGAATTACCTCAGGAAGAGGAAGTTGAATTTGAAGAGCTCGATGTTGATGCTCTGGTTACTAACGATGCACTGCAGTCAGTAACATCTATAATCGAGAATACTATTGAAGGTGCTACTTCTGTTATTGAGAACACAATTGAAGGTGTCTCTACCACAATCGTAAATGAATACACAGGTGACATTGAGTCGGTTACTGCGGTTCTAAACGATAAGATTGACGCTGTTTCCGCAGCTGTTCCAGAGGCTCAAGTAAATGCCGATTGGAATGCAACCGAGGGCAAGGCTGAGATTCTTAACAAGCCTGACTTGACTGTATATGCAACTAAGGATGAAGTCAATACAGCAACTGGATTCATTCAAGATGAAATCATGTCTGTATCTACTACAGTAAGTGGTATCATTGCAGATCAGGTTCAGTCTGACTGGGACGAAGATGATAGCACAGATCCTGCTTATATCAAGAATAAGCCAGAAGAAATTCCTCTCGTTGCAGGTGAGAATATCTACATTGAGAGAGTTCAGGATACATTGGTTATCTCAGCTTCGTCTGTTGATTTGTCTCCTTATGCAACGAATACAGATCTTGCTGGAGCAACCGCTCAGTTAGAAAGTGAGATTCAGTCGGTTTCTTCTGCTATTCCTGATGAAGAGGAAGTTGAGTTTGAAGAACTAGATGTTGATGCTCTGGTTACTGACAATGACCTAGTATCTGCTACTTCTGTAATTGAGAATACCATTGAGTCAGTAAGCACAGTAATTCAGAATGAAATCGTTACTGTTACCGGCGAGTTCCCTGATGTATCTAATCTTGCTACTAAGGATGAACTGGAATCTGCATCTGGAACATTAGATGCTAAGATTGATGCAGTTTCTGCTTCTATTCCTGAAGCACAGGTTCAATCTGACTGGACAGAAACAGCAACTGGAGATCCTGCTTACATTAAGAATAAGCCTGCTGAATATGATCTTGTTGCCGGACAGAATATCGAGATCACAACTTCTGGTGATGATTTAGTCATCAATGCAGTTGTTCCTCCTGTCACTGGATTTGCTACTGAAGAAGAACTTCAGACAGTATCATCTGCTATTCCAGATATCTCAAATCTAGCTACTAAGAGTGAAGTTCAGACTGTTGAGAATGAAGTTCAGACAGTATCTGCTGCTATTCCGGATATTTCCGATTTGGCAACTAAGGATGAAGTCAATACTGTTGCGGAATTCCTTGAACAGGATATTCAAACGGTAAGTGCAGCAATCCCTGATGTTTCCAACTTCGCTACTGTTGATGAAGTCCAGACAGTTGCAGATGATCTACAAATTGTTTCTGCTGCTATTCCAGACATATCTAACCTTGCTACTAAATCTGAGGTTGAGACTGTTGCCGCTGATGTGCAGACCGTATCTTCTGCAATTCCAGTACTACCTTCTGAAGAAGAAGTTGAGTTTGAAGAACTAGATTTAACAGACTTTGCTACAGTTGCATCTGTTACTGCAGTTGAGGCTGATGTACAGACAGTAAGTTCTGCAATTCCTGACGTATCTAATCTTGCTACAAAGACTGAACTCCAGACAGCAACTGGAAATCTTGATGATAAGATTGACACTGTATCTGGAGCAATCGTTCACTATCAAGGTGCCTCTGGCGTTGTCGTTGATGGCGACACGGTTTCTCTTGATGAACCGTTGATGATTGAAGCTGGTAATGGAATTACATTTACTGCTGAAGGTGACACAATCACAATCTCAGCTGATATCCCAACAGTAACTGGATATGTAACTGAATCTGAATTGGCAACAGCAACGGGTGTTCTAGAGAATGATATTCAGACAGTATCATCTGCTATACCTGACGTAACAAATCTAGCAACAAAGAATGAGGTTGAAGCAGTAAGTGCTGCTATTCCAGAATTGCCTGCAGAAGAAGAAGTTGAGTTCGAGGAATTGGACTTGACTGGTTATGCAAGCATTGCTTCAGTCACTGCTGTTGAGGCTGATGTTCAGACTGTGAGTGCAGCAATTCCAGATGTATCTAATCTAGCAACTGAATCTGAATTGCAGACAGTATCTTCTGCTATTGATGCAGTAAGCGGCCAGATTCCTGATACTAAGCCTGTCATCGCAGGTAATGGAATCACAATCACCGAAGAATCTAATCAGGTAGTTATTGCGGCTGAAGTTCCAACAGTAACTGGTTTCGCAACCGAAGAAGAATTGCAGATTGTTTCTGCTGCAGTTGATTCTGTATCTTCTTCAATTCCTGAGACAACTGCTCTAATCGCCGGCAGCGGTATTACTATCACAGCAAGCGGTGACAGCGTAGTAATTTCATCTAACGCTGAAGCTCAGGTTAACGCTGACTGGAACGCTGTATCTGGTGTTGCAGAAATTCTCAACAAACCAGATTCTACTAATCTTGTTGCAGGAAGCGGTATCTCAATTGTTGATGCTGGTGCTTCACTGATTATCTCTGCTACAGGTGGTGCATCGCTTGATACATTGCCTCTTGTTGCAGGATCTGGCATCGTAATTGATGCACAGAATGACCAAGTTGTTATTTCTGCTACAGGTGGTACTGGTCCTGCAGCTGAATATGTTGGTGCATCTGGTGTGGCTGTTTCTGGTGACACAATCACTCTAGACGAACCGTTGATGATTGAAGCTGGTTCTGGAATCGTCTTCACTCAAGAAGGTGACTCAATCATTATCTCTGCTCAAGGTGGAGGTTCTGGTGGTGGCGATGTAACTAAGGCTGATCTTGCTGCTGTAAGTGGTCAGTTGGAATCAGACATTCAGACAGTAAGTGGAGCGATACCTTCAACTGCTAACCTTGCTACTAAGAGTGAGTTGGCAACTGTATCTGCAGCAATTCCATCATATCAAGGTGCTTCAGGTATCGTAATTGACAATGACACTGTTGCATTGGACGAACCTATTGGTATAGTTGCTGGTCAGGGTATTACATTTACTCAGGACGGTGATGATATCATAATCTCAGCTGAAGGTGGTGCAGTTACTGGAATGGCAACTGAAGCCGATCTTCAGATAGTATCCGCTGCAGTTGATTCTGTATCTGCAGCAATACCTGAACTGCCTACAGAAGAGTCGGTTGAATTTGAGGAATTGGATTTAACTGACTACGCAAGCATTGCATCTGTCACTGCTGTAGAAGCAGATGTTCAAATTGTATCTGCAGCAATCCCTGATGTTTCAATCTTTGCTACAGAATCTGAACTACAGGCAGTATCTACTGCCAAGCAAGATGTTCTGACTGGTATCACTGATGTACAGGTAGTTCAAGCATTGCCTGCGTCACCGGTATCATCTGTGCTTTATCTCATTCCCGAAGCATAATAAATTTAATAAGGAGAAACAACAATGTCAACAGTTTATACATTAAACGGTAAAGTATTAAAGAACGCAGCCAACGACAAGTGGCTCACAAAGAAAGCTGGAGATCCATACAATCCGCTCGGACTTCCTGCATATACAATAAGAATACAAGTTAAACCTGGTACACAATTAGTACAAGCCACACGTAAAGGAACTATTACTGCTGTTTCTGGAGAAACAGATGTTTATGATGTCTGTACTGCCGGATTAAGTAATCCTGGTGATTGGAGTAACCTATTATTTGGTGGGGAAGATTATGATGCAGATTGGAATCCTGTACCAGTAGATAGTAATGTTATTGCTATACTCGGTGCTAATTCTACAGGTGTTACTAATATGAGTTATATGTGCAATTATTGCATATCATTGAAAGACGTTGCATTATTTGATACTTCATCTGTAACAAATGCTTCAAATATGTTTAATATGGCATTCAGTGAGAATGTGCCGTTTACAAATGTATTATCGCATATACCAGATTTCAACTTTACAGCATTAACCAATGCTTCTAATTTGTTCAGATATTGTACTAAAGTAGAATCTGGAGCATTAGCTTTATATACTAGACTAAATAATCTTGGAGCACAAATTACAAATCATAGCAGAACATTTATGAACTGTGGTAGCGATACTGTAACAGGTGCGGCAGAATTAGCACAAATACCTAGTAGTTGGAAATAATAATGAGCAACATCGGTTCATCAAAGATAGCAGAAATGTACGTCGGTAGTACCAAGATAGCACAAGCCTATGTTGGTTCTACTCTCGTGTTCCAATTGCCAACAGGTTACGATTCCTATGTCATTCATCTGACATGGAGTTCAAATGATAACCTGAACATGGCTGGTCTACATGTAGACGGCGTTCAACCTTCTGCATCAGATGTTACATTGCAGTATCATAACGGTTCATGGCAGACAGCATCTTCATCTGACACTGCTACTGCCATTCAGTGGGATAACAATGACCAAGGTAAGTCATTCTACTGTGATGGCATTAACATCACATTCCCTTCAGACAATGTACCTTCTACTGTTCAGATAAAGACTGGTAAATGGTATGGAGGTGGCTCAATGACAGTCACTATGCATGTCGGAGGTATCAAAGATGGTGTTGAGACTGACTTGGGATATACATCACAGAGAAATGGATCGAACATAACCTATACGGTTAACCTCTAGTTATTTATAGAATTTAAAGGAGAAACAAATTATGCCAGAAATCAAATTAAGACCAATCGTATTCAAGGTTGAGCCGCCTGCACCTTATACATTGCTGTATGAACAGCCTGTTCAAAGTATTACAGATACTCCGAATCATACAACTACATTAATGTCAGGACATACTTGGGATACAACAAAGAACTTCATTTGCTATAAGATGTCTGTAAGGATAACTCCGCATTCTAGCGTAACGTCGTGGGCAACGTTTCGTGCTATGCAGTTATATGAAGGAACCGGCTATAATGCCATAATCTTTGGAAGAATGACTAAGAATTATTCTTCTGGGCAGGTAAATGATAATTCAGCATTCGTTATGCAAATGTATTATAACGACAGTTTATATGGAACGGCTGGTACAGCAGGTACAGAGAAAGTTCTCGATGGCTACAATGACAAAGGCTTTATTTCTAATCCAAATACATTGATGTCAGATTCAGCTCAGACAGAATTCAAATTCATCTTTGATAAGACATTGAATAAACTTTATGCATACATTGAAGGTAAGCAAGTTGGGGTTATTGACTATTCTAGCCTATCTATAGATCTGACAACTTGGCCAATAACAAATAATACATATGAAGATTACATCACATCAACCACATATAACTTCGGTATTCAAGTTTATGCATGTGACTCATTGGAAGCAGCAGAACAATGCTAACGTATAACAACAAGATAGTACTTTCCAACGATAAGTGGATAGAGAAACCCGAGTTAGTGCTGCCTCCAGCAACTATCCGTTTGAGATATGCAAGCGGCACAACTCCTACTTTCTCTAAAGGTACTGCTGTATGCGTTGATGAAACCAACAATGTATGGGACTTAACCTATAATAACTCTAGTTGGTCCAATCTATTAAGAGGACATAGCAATCTAATTGAAGTAATTGGTGGAAATCTTCAATCAGTAACTCACTGTGATTCTTTGTTCTTTAACTGCACGTCATTGAAGAAAGTTGGTAAATTCACAAATACTTCACAGTTACAAATTATCAGTCAACTATTTCAATATGATAGTAATCTTGAACATGTAGAACTGTTTGATACATCTAATGCTATTTCATTTAATCAGATGTTCTACGAATGTACATCATTGGAAACAACACCTGCATTCGATGCATCAAATGGTGTCTATATGGTATTGATGTATGCTGGATGTACATCATTAAAGAAAGTACCTTTATTGCGGACAGACAAAGCCGATGAGGTAACCGGAATGTTTGTTGACTGCTATAATGTGGAGTCAGGTGCTTTAGCTTTGTATCAGCAGTTATCTTCTCAAAGTCCGCCGATTTCTAAGCATGGCAGCTGTTTCGGTAACTGTGGTCGAGATACAGTAACTGGTGCTGCTGAACTAGCACAGATACCTCAAGACTGGCAGACAGGAGCTTAACATGCTAAAGTATAACGGCAGAATCATAACAAAGAATGACAGATGGATTGGTGATGTGAAGGTTCCATTACCAGCTTCTACTGCGCGATTCCGTTTCAGCGATCCAACATATGATCCTAGAACTGAAGATAGATGGAGCGGCGCAGCAAGTTCCAAATGGAGCAAAGTTAATACTGCTGGAAACGTATGGGACTGGACGTCTGCTGGTTGTCTTGCTGACTTCGCAAACAATCGTCAAGGTGGCCTTGCTCGTCCAGGTGTATGGAATGATAGAAACTTTAATGTTGAACTGTTAGACACAAACATGGCTTCAAGCGATCCTGGGATCTTTGACTTCACTAACTCATTTGAGTATTGTAATAACTTTGTATGTATACATAAGATTTCGTCCAAGCCGCATCAGATGAAATATGCATTCACAGGAACAAGTATTTCTTCCGTACCAATGTTTGATGCATCTGAAGTTCGGTCACTTCAAGGGACATTCGATGAATGTCCTAATTTGGAATATGTTCCAGATCTTTACATTCCATCTTGTTGGAATTTGTCGTGGACACTTTATGCCGATCCAAATTTGAGAGCATTGCCAAATTGGAATACTGAACATGTTACTACATTTGACTATTACTGTGCCAATGTTCATACGCCGAATTATTACATTGAAGAAATTCCAGACTATGATGTTTCAAGCGCTCAGATTGTTAGACGAGCATTCAGCGGTCTTCCAAACGTAAAGGTTGGAATGTATAGACTGTATCAGAAATTGGCCGCTCTAGGTGAACAGATAACAAATCATGAGAATACATTTGCTGGTACCGGAACGAATACACCAGAAGGTCGAGCCGAACGTGCCTTGATACCTCAGTCATGGGGTGGAGATCTTGTGGAGGAATAATGTTAACATTTGATGGAATGGTAATTACGAATAATGGTGACTGGCTTGGAACACATGAGAAGTATCATGTCTATACAAGTGCTACACATGGATCGGTAACCGCTACTCCTAACGAAGCATATCCAGGGACAGTTATTACATTGTCCAATACTCCTGATGAATATTATGAATTTGACTACTATACAGTTGATGGTATTCAGATAGTTGGCAATACGTTTGTCATGCCTAAACATGACGTTACTGTGACTGCAACATTCAAACTTATCACTTCACCTGTATATGTTAATAGATTGAATGATTTAAGACATAATAGTGACTATACTTTGATTTGGTTAGCACCTTATATGACTATGTTTGAGAATCAAAGCACTACACCACGAACAGGAGCATACGGGTATCCGCCAAAGCCTGGTGGATGGAATATTGGTACAGTTACACCAAACGGTTCAATGCCTGCTTCATACGCTGGAATGCCTGAAGCTAAGTTTAAAGATGAAAGTTATGCATCTTACTGTGGTTATTTGTTAGAAACATCTTCGCTTGATGAGTATACTTGGGGAATATGGGTAAAGACTGGTGCAGAGCCAGAAAGCGTAAACTCGACACGTTATATTGGATGTATCGGATATGCTAGAGATTATAGAAATGGAAAGTTCTTATTCAAGTTAATGGACGTCAACGGTGGAAGTTACAGCGATTTAAACTGGGGAAACACAACAGTACAGAAATTTAATGGAGCAACTGGATCTGAATTTAGTGTATTAGTAACAGAAGATCAATATACATTTGGATTTAATACATCTGCAAATACGTGGTACTATATTTCTACATACTTCAATAGAAATACACATACAGTAGAATATTACATCAATGGAACTTTATATTTCCGTTTAACAAATGTTCCTGACATCATCTTTACAGATACATCACATTACACAAGTTCCTTCGCGTACCAAAGAAATATTTGTGAACCTAGTAGGTATAACGCTGATGTGATATCTATGGCCCCATCATTCTGTGAATATGCGGTTTATATTGGTAAACATACTGAAGTTCCTACTGCACCTCTAGTTATTTCATAAAGGAGAAAGTTTATGTTAACATTCAACAACAAGATACTTACAGTAAGCAACAAAGGTCTGGAGGTAGAGGCAGGACCTACGCCGCCGGCACCAGTACCAGCCTTGCCATTCTCTACTGTGCAGATTGGTAGCAAGCTGTGGTCTGCTGAAGACATTAAGATAGATGACAATGGAACTGGAATTACAAAGACTGAACTAGTTTCATCTAAGGATAGTAGCATTAAGTATGGTGAACAGTACTACTACACCGCAGACGCAGCTGCTAGAATTGCTGCTGCTGTTGCCGCAGATTATCCTGGTTGGCACATACCTACTGAAGCAGAATGGACCGCTTTGATTGGTAACTATACAGATGACGGAACAAGCGCTACCGCTGCCGCAGCTATGAATGTAATTGCATCTATTGGTACAGGCACTTGGTATAAGATGGATAATTTCTGGAATCTAAATGGTACAGTTTCGGTTAACAATAGCACAGGATTTAGCGCTATTCCTATTTCTGCAGTCGGCGGAAGTAATGAAACTGCAATGGTTGGTATGGACTGTCTATGGCATTGTTCAGATACATCCAAGTTTGCGTGGGTATGGACCGGAGAAGGACAAGCAAGTTATACGTGGGGTGGTCCTCGTTCTGCCGTTTATGGTAAAGCAGACTGGGCAGAATATTATGGCACTACATACGCTTTGAGACTAGTCAAGGACGCATAAGGAGAAATTATGGCAGAACAACAAATGAAAGTAGCAGCTAACCTGCAGCAAGACTTCACAGTAAGTCAGAAAGCTCAGGCACGTAAGAACATTGATGCTGCAGACAATAAAGGATATGTAACATGCTATCTTCCATTCAGCGACAGTTCATGGACTGATGTATGGTATAAGCTATGTGAGTTGGAACCTGGCACTTCTAACAGTTATTCATATAACTACGAACTGTCAATGAAACTCGTCTGCACGAACAACGGTGGCGGTGACTGTCCTGCAGAATCTGCACAGGTAGACATTGGATGCAACTTCATTCCTCGCTTGAACGTCGGTAGATGTGAATGTACATTTGCCGATCATACTGTATCAGATCACGACCAGCAGACTATTCTGGGTATCAAGATTCTAACCCACCGAGCAAGCGATAACTATGGTCCTAGAGATAAAGCAGAAGTATGGGTCAAGGCATCAAAGTACTTTACATCGGAAACTCAGATGAGAGTGGAATGTCTGATGAACGCTGGATCTCAATTCTATCGTTCTAACTACTCCTCTCCTACACTATATACATTGCCTTGGGTATTCCGTAATACTACTATCACAGGTACTCACACAGATCCATTCAATGACGCTAACCATCCAGAAGCTCAAGGCTATGGCGCGGAAGGCTGGTCTGAAGTATGGTATCCCGCAGAGACAAAGACTGTGATGGTTGACCATCCTCAGGACTTTACTGAAACTGAGAAAGAGACAGCAAGAACGAACATCGGTGCAGCTGATGGTAAGATTCCTTGGGTTGAATATCACGAATCTGCTCCGCAGCCAGTCATTCAGAAATCTGGTCTATCGGTAGTGACATC
>Ga0265299_10006896_pt1 | contig 10280 bp, 7 predicted proteins | sample AusTroGonzalo_MG_4_FD_193485 | JGI IMG/M metagenome (GOLD analysis project Ga0265299, IMG submission 193485) | Bovine rumen microbial communities from tropical cattle in Woodstock, Queensland, Australia - Gonzalo_02 | ecosystem: Host-associated > Mammals > Digestive system > Stomach > Rumen ...
TTCATTTAATAGTTTTAAAGCTTCCATATTAAATCCTCATAAGTATTTTAATATATTTATAGTTTATAATACAAAAATTCAGAAATTTAATCTATAATTTTATTAATTTGAGTTTTTAGTTCTTCTTTTTTCTTTAATAATTCTTTATAGACTAAATTAAATTCTACTATTTGCTTATTTTCATCACTAATAATATTTAAATTACGTAATTTTTCTTTTACTTCATCATTAAATGTTATAATTTTTTGATTATATTTTTCTGGATTTTCTAATAATGATTTTCCGATTTCTATAATCTTATCATTTATACTATTATTATATTTTGTTTCTCGTGCATTATTTGTTGCAGCAATTTGTTGATTCTGAAGTGGATTATTAGATAATGGTATTTGCTTATATGGTTGAATATCAAATAAGATAGAATTTAACATAAATTTGATATTATTATTATCACGATGATTAATAGTATTAATCATTTCTGATTTAATTTTATCTATTGTTAAAGTTTTAATTTTATCTATTGTATCAAAACCTTTTAAATATGCAAATATCTTTTCAATAGCCGATTTTATTTTTTTGTTTATTAAATTTTCTGGCTCTTCTGTATTTTTATCTTCATTCTTATAATATTCAATAATATTGTCATGAATTTTTTGTAAACTATATGAAACTGTTTTATAATTATAATTATTGAATTCACTATAATCATAATATTCTTCAGGAATATTTAGTTTATCAAATTCTTCTCGACAAGTAGTTATAAAGTTATTAATTAATAGTTTTATATCATTAAACTTTTTCTGTCTTTCAGCATTATCGACAAGTTGATCAAAACGTTCATTATTAATATGGAGAAGTGTTACAACACGAGATTTAAATAAGTTAAAATCTGGCTTTTTGGTTTTATCATCATTCAAAAATGATATAATCATTTCTATAATAGTTTTTTCAATATTTTCTTGTTCGGCTTTTGCAGTATCTTCACGTTGTAAATAGCTATAGTCATAGTTAATTTTACTTCTTGCCCACATAACCATTGAATTAATTTCTTTATTTTTTACTGCTGGGCCAAATATTTGATATTCTTCTGCCTCACTGTCATAACGTAATTGTAATTTACCGTTTGGGTTTTCAAATTCAGTTTTAATTTTTATTTCTTTGTTTTGTAATATAGCAAAATCACCTAATTCATTGACAAATTTGTCATATAAGAATAAGTGTATTTTATTATTAGAATCTATAGTAAGAATTAAATCATAATATGCATGATCGAAATATTTTGTAATTTCAGTTACATTGTCTTTTCTACCAAGTATTTTAAATGTATCTATTGGTTTACTAGTATTACGTTTATAATGTTTAATAACATCATTTTTAAAATCTATTGAATAGATAGTAGACTGATTACCTTTATTTCTAGCATATATTATTGTACCATCTACAGTATCATTTATTTTTTGAACAAATTTATTATTAATTGATTGTGCACCGATATATATTTTTATATTATTAATATCTGGTGTTTTATCATTTAATGTATTAATTTCAAATTCTGAATATTTACCATTTTTACCATTTAAATACATGGTATATGGAATATTTACTGTATTTTTTGTTGCTTTAAATTCGATAATTATTGAATGTTGATCAATTTTTTTATCTGGATTTAAAGAAAAATACATTGCTCTTGTAATGTCAGTAGTAGCAGAGTTATAATCATTTTGTAATATGTTATATAATACATCTTTAGCTAATGCAATTTTAGTATTATATAAAATATTAGAATCTTTTAAATACATACCTCTATATAATGTAATATTTTTATTTAAGGTAATTTCTTTTACTTTTTCACGTATACGCATATAAGCCAAAGAAAATTCTTTTCTCCAAGGCGGGAATGAAAATAGTGCGTCTAGTATTTTTTTAGATAATAAAGTTCTATTGTTTATATTTTTATTATTTTTATCGGTTATATATTTACCAGTTTTATCTTTTTTATTAACTGTATATGATTGTCTATCTCCAACAATATAGCTTTTAATTTCAGCTAAATCTTCTTCAGTATAACTTTTATTTTTTGTTACTCTTCTTAAAGTTTCAAGATTTAAGCTATTAATATATTTTGTTATTGTATAATAATATTTTTGTTTAGGATTAGAAAGCTCACTATCATCAAGTGTATTAAAGTTACTATTATCTAATCTACCTTGTAACCATGCATATTTTAATAATTTTTCTGCTTGAATATATTTTTTATCATTAAGTAAATCAAAATAAAGTGCAGCAAATTTTGGATTTGTCCAGTCAGACCCGAGTTTAAGGTCATTTTGTTTCATACTGGATTCACCTTTTTCCGGATTATATTGTTTATATTTTGTACTACGTATATTAGTTCCGTATTTTTTATCTAAATCTTTAGCAGCGGCGAGTTCTTTTTTTGATATTGCCTCAATATCACCATAATTTGCATCATCTTCAGCAGTTGTAAATTTATCACTTAAGCTTGAATCATTTGGAAATATATCCTGTTTTACTCCAGGATTGTTTAAAATGCACCATTCTAATAGTAATTCGTTATTCATGTATTATTTATAATATTTGCAAGTATATATCTATTAAACTATAAATAATGTATGTTAGACTTAAACAAAAATCCAGATTTTGCTACACTAGACAACGCTTTACTTACTAGTGAGTATTATGACATTGATAAAGAGCTAGACGGAACACAGGTTTGGAATAAAGACGCTCTTGACCAGATGATAGAGATGGTTTTGCTTACAGAACCACAAGAACGTTTATTTAACCTATCCTTTGGTTCTCCAATATATAGAATATTATTTGAAAATTTTAGTCAAGCAGATACATTAATGGGCACAGTATTTGATATTATTGAACACTGGGTTCCAATAACTATATCTCGTGGTCAAGCTGAAATTGAACAAGACCCAGATAATAATGCTTTAATTTTCAAAATACCGTATGTTTCTAATAATGGTTTAATTAGTGGATATTTTGCAAGAAAGGTTTTAAGATAATACAATGGCATTAAATAATTTAGACAATAAATTAACATCTTTTAGTAATGCAGATAAGCCAGCATTGCCATCTGATTTTATTGGGTCATCTTATAATAATGACGTAAAGACTGGTATTTCTAAATTCCATTTAGCAACAATGGATGGAAATACACCTGTTGTTTTAACTGGATTATTAATGGAATTACCAGAAATGTCCTTTACTGTAAATTATGAAGATGGACCAGGAAATGAATGGCAAGATACTATTGCAAATTTTACTGCTAATGGATTGATGTCTATTGTAAATACTCTTGGTGCAGCTAACCAAGGTTTAAAATGGAAAAATTTAATAAAAGCTGGCACATGGACTAAAAAAGTTTATAATGGATATTCTATATCTAATATTCCATTAAAATTTAGAATTTATTCGTCTGACCCATTGGGACAATCTAGTGCTGATGATTGGTTTTTAAATTTACGTAAATTTGCAGCACTTGATTCTGAACACTTAATGTCTCCAACATTATTAGTTAAAAATGCGTTTAATGCGGTAATAAATACAACTAATGCTGGTGAAGTGGCAAGTGAAGCCATGATGATGAAATTTAATAAAATACAGAATCCAACTAAAAATAAATCAGCAGAAGACCAAGCTATGGAAGCTGCAAAAAAATGTGAAAAGGATAACGATAATAATAGACGTGCTATTGAAATTTTTAATCGTGCTGTATCATCATGTATAGGTAGAAAGTTTAAGATTGTTTGGAAAAATGGTAATGGCGGTTTAGCGTTTTTTACAAATAGTTTTACTGGTGGTAGTGTAGATACAAATAGAACTATTTCATTATATTACATGTCAGATACTGATAATGATAAAGAACTTGATAAACAAACAGTTGGTCATATATTAGACCCAAAATTTAGAGATAGTGAAACAAAAAAGACTTATACTGGTAATACAGCAGATAAGCCATTTGATGTAGCTGATGTTACTCGTGCATTTAGAGATCTTAATCCTAAAGCAGAAGATTTTGATAATCCAGATGATGCAAAAGAATGGGATAAAGTTAAATCTGCTGTATTAAATGAAATTGAACGATTAAATACTGGCGGAAATAGTGAAAGCGATCGTGAAACCTTTGTTCAAAATATAGAATTAATTAAAGAATTAGCTGATAGTGCAGGTGAATTTTTAATAGAAAAATTTAATGAATACCGTGTTGTAAATCCATTTAATAGAGCCAATGCATTAGGTGAAAAATTATGGTATTTACATCTATATGAAGATGTTATATTTAAAAAGAGCAATCCATTAATTGTCTATATTAGTGATTGGTCATATCAAATGTCAGAAGAATATGATACTACATTAGGAGAACCAGTTTATTATGAATTCACAATAAACTGTGTATTAGACCAAGTATATTCTCGAGATGTTTGGCTCGATAAACTTTGTGAAAAACCAAATTTTTAATTTGTTTTTTTATTTTAACAAAGAAGCATTTGTTAAAGCGTACTGAGTTTGTATAGTTATTTTAAAATCAATAAAAATTGGATAATTTTTATCTGTAGTATTAACAGCTGGTTTAAATGACCAGCTTGTTACAATCCAAGGAATTGCTTCAATTTGTTTATTATTACTATTTAAACCAGGCACTGAAGTAGACAGGTTTGGAATATCTGCTTTTATTAATGGACAACCGCCAGTATTTTGTTCTGACATATCTGATAATCTTGTTAAAAGATTTATAAATTCTACAATAGCTTGAGCCAGCTCTCGTTCATTTTTATTGCCTAAATCAGTTGATTTTGCGTCTCCTTTTTGTTCAACTATCTCTACTGCTTTCTTTATTGCATTAATTTTACTAAATTCTGCATTTGTATCAAAATTATGAGAAAGATTATTTAAAATTGTTGCCAATTCTTCACCTTTTTCATAAGCCTGCTTTGCTGCAGTTTCAATATAGTTAACTGTATCTGATATATTAAATTTAGATGGTGTTGTTGCAAATAATAAAAATTTAATTATATCCGAATATGCACTAGTATTAAACATTTCAAATGGATATGCTCTAAATTCTAAATCATAAGATAATGGTTCTGCTGTTTGCGGAACTTGTTGAGTCCAACCATCAGTAACAATCGGCGGTCTATATGTTTGGTCATTCTGAGCGAACATTTTTAAATACTTATGCTCGGTTATTTTTTTAAGAACATCAGTAACTTTTGCTGCAGAAGAATTGCCCCATTGTGTAGTATAATGCAAAGTTGGTAATTTATTTAATACACCAGTTATTACTTTAACCGTTGGCTTTTCTTTATCCTTAAGTAATGAACCTTCATCTATATGAAGGGTAAAATTATGACCTCTAAATATAGGAGATGTTGTATCAAGACTAGTAGTATTGGCTTGTTTATAATATTCAATTAACATATTAGTTATCCTATTGTAATTAAGCTATTATTAACAGATTTTGATGGAATCTTATTGTAAATGTTTTCAGATGTAGCTACAAGTTTATTTATTGCAGTCATAAATTTCTTAACATCATCTAATGTTAATGGACTTTCTTCCTCATTAATTTCTTGATAATTTATGTTCGAATCCGTATTATCAGCATTCTTAATAGTCGGATTGTTTTCCATTACATTATAAATTGTTCCAACAGCCGTTGTTAATGCTCCCATAGACATACCCATCGGGTTTAAGGACTTTAACATTTCCATTTCAGCAATAGAAGCAACAGAGAATGAAAGCATATTCAATGGCAAGATGATTTTATTAATTGCTTTGTCAAATTCATCAAGAGTAACGCCATCGATTATATCAACTTTATCTGGTTGTCTATTAATATCATCTGTCGTTTCCTCTTTCTTTTCAGTATTAGAGCCACTGCCAAATAAGCCCATGAATAATTTTTCAATCAATGTTCCAACGAAATCAACAACAGTATTAACCAAAGAATCAATTACGTCTAAAACAATACTACCGATTTCTTTGAATACATCGACAATCTTTCCTATCATTGCCACAATTTCATCGCCAAATACTCCAAACAATACGAAGATACCAGCAACAAGCAAGATAATCACACCGATAATAGCAATAACTGCCATAGCAACAAGGCTAAATTCCAATACAGCAAGTATGAACTTAAATGCTTTAAAAGCGAGTTCTATACCGTGTTCAATTACAGCCATACCCTTTTCAAGGATAATAGAACCAATCTTTAAACTATGTTCTGTAGTTTTTGCTTGTAAGTCAAAAGCCCAAACAATCATATCCTTAACCCATTTTGCGGCTAAGTAAATCATTCTAGCTGCATGATATGCAATAGTTAATGTTCTGATTAATAAAGCAGGACCTTTAAATACAGCGAATGCCACCACGGCTATCTTCGCTATTTTCCATGCGACTTCTTTTATCTTATCTTTTATTGGTTGTTCTAGTTTTGACCAGAAACCTTTGAAGAATGCCACAGCCAGAATAACATACGGTAATAAGTGGCTAATAAATCCTACAATCAAAGCAACAGGGTTTAAAATACCTGATAGAATTTTACCTAAGCCTCCCATGAATTGCTTGAAATCAATCGGGAATTTAGGACGTTCTGCTTTGGTTTTCTTTTTATCTTTGTCAACCGTATTTTTTACACCATTACCTAAAAGAATATCTTGCTTTTTAGCTTTTTCTATTGCAGTCTGGTTTGCAATTTGTGCTTTTTCGGTTGAAACAATTTCTTTATCACCTTTTTCAATGGTAGTCTGAATAGCAGTCAAAGAATCAAGAAGTGCAGGGTCAGCAGCTTGTGCAGTTGTATTACTTTCTGCAGCTACAGCACCAGTACTTGATTCTGGTTTTAATGCATCTATTAATTGTGTATCAATAGATGTAGCTACTGGATTCGTTAATATTCTTTTCAATTCACCTGTTAACAGACCGATTGCATTAACAATTCGGTCAGTAGACTTTACCATTATTCCTTGAACTGAATTTTTGCCTTTCGATGTAAATGCGCCAGTAACAGCACTTTTAATATCGCTAGTATATGTCCTAATCTTCTTGATTAAGTCATTTTTATACTTTTCGTCACGAATCTTATTGATTTCAACTGCTAAATTCTTTTGTGCGGCCATATGTGTTATTTATAATAATTAATATTCTTAGCCGCAAAATTATAAATATAGTAAACTAATCTAATTATTTAATCTAATTTTAAAGGGTTTATAACTATGTGGATGAAATCTCCAGAACTTAGAGGCCACTTGGAGCAAGTGGAAGTAACTAAGGAACAGATGGATGAATATGTCAAATGTTCCCAGGATATATTTTATTTTTCAAAGTATTTCTATATCTTGACAGATGAAGGTGAAGCTCCTATTCATTTACGTGAATATCAGGAACGTATTACAAAAATGCTTGTCGCTAAATACTACGACAAGGATAATGTAATTCGAAATAATAGAATTATTATGATGGGTCGTCAGTGTGGTAAAACTACCATTGCGACTCTTTATATTTTGTGGTATGCTTTGTTCAATGCCGATAAGACTATTGCAGTTCTGGCTAACAAGGAAGACCAAGCAAAAGAAATTCTATTGAGAATTAGGTCGGCAATTTTGAAACTACCATTGTGGTTACAACAAGGTATTAATCCTGACCGTGGTGGTTGGTCAAAAGAAAGTATTGGTTTTGATAATGGAACTAAAATTTCTTGTCATGCTTCTGGTTCTTCTGCAATTCGTGGTAAGTCTGTTGACTTGATGCTTGTGGACGAATTTGCGTTCTTGCCTGAAGAAGAAGCTAAGGACTTTATTAAGTCTGTGTTCCCGACCCAATCTGGTAGAAAGGATGCTATGATGATTCTTATTTCTACCCCACATGGTATGAATGAATTCTATAACATTTGGATGAAGGCTATTAGTGGTAACTCTAGTTATGTTCCTGCTAAGATTCAATGGTTCGAGATTCCAGGACGTGATGAAGCATGGCGTAAACGTATGATTCGTGACTTCGGTATTCAGATGTTCCAACAGGAATATGCTTGTCTTGCAGGTCATGAAAAAATTACAGTAAAGACTGAAGAAGGAATTGAAATAACTGATACTATTGCAAATCTTTATCAGTTATGGATGGATGGATTTTTGAGGTAATAAATAATAATATGGCAAATTATAAACAACTCGGTTACGACCCAAGTAAAAATGGATATTGGAAAGGTACAGTAGATGGTGCTCCGAACTTCGGATATCCTAAAAATTATTTCTATGCAGATACCCTTAGATCCGTTCTAATTGGTTTTGCTAATTTCTTTAATGATTTAAAGGTTATTCGTTATAATGAATATGGCGAACCTGTAAAGACAATTAATGTTCCTATTAAATTTGGTCCTAGAATGAAATCTCATGACTTCAGGACTGAATTAGAGTCAGGGGATAAGTATTATATCTCTTTACCGAATTTGACTTATAGACTCGATTCTATGCAGTTTGATTCAAATCGTGCAAAGGGTATATATGAACAACGTGCTTTCTATTCAGACGAGCTTCAAAGCGCCGGTCTTGTAGGTGATTATGAAGAAATGTTCTGGTCTGATGTTCAGCCGACTCCATATAATATTACTACTACTATGGAATTAAAAGCTGAAAAAATGACAGATGCTGAACAAATAGTAGAACAGATTTGTGCAAGATTCAATCCAGCTTGTTTCTTCGACCTTAAAGAATTCTGGTTCTTTAATAAACGTCGTAGTATCAAGATGAAACTTGAAAATGTTAACTGGACTATTGAAAGCGAATCCATGGGTGAAGAGCAGTGGAGACAGATTACAGTTTCATTTAGTTTCTTGATTGAATGTGTTCTTTATAAGCCTATTAGAGATGCACAGATTATTGAAAGAATTAACACCTTTATTAATTACGATAGAGATAGTTATTTGTATCATGGTGTAACATTCGGTAATGCTGATGGTTCTTTAACTACACCTCATGATTTTAGTAAAGTTTATGGTGTAAAAGTTGCTAATGCTTATGTATTAGATGGAAATCCTGAAACTACATTTGATCCAAAAACATCAGCTTATACAACAGTTTATAAGTATAAGGATATTGATGAGCTTACAACTTATGATGCTGATGCTAAACGTTTAGTAAAGACAATTACTCGCTGGGTTCCAGCTTCTGAAAATATGTCTGCACATCCAGATATCAAGTATAGACATGACGCTTATATTATTGATAAGACAGATGAATATGATAGAATCACATCTGGTCACTATGAAGTTCATGATTACTATGCAGATGAATGGATGACTATTAAGGAATATGAATCTATGAATGGTTGGGGCCAAAATAATGATAGGTCTATTGAATTTGGTTCTAAGGTATTGATTGATAAAGATGGAAATCCTTATTCTGCTTATTATTCTCAATATAGTGAAGAAGGAAACTATACATCTGATTCTGCAAAATATCCAGGACCTGGTATAGATTATTATTACAACATAGAAACGGATAACGGTTTTAGACCGAAATTCGATTTCAGTGGCGGTAAATACTTTTAGTTAAAATAAAAATCCGGTATTAATTACCGGATTTTATTTCATAAGATTTAATCAAAATTTTTGATTCATATTTTCTAGCAGGTTCTAGTTCATCGCTACAAAAACATCTACAATGATTTAGAACGAAATCATAACCTGAACACTTATAACTGAAATCCACTCCACCAGAAAATCTTGGATTAATATCCATTAAATAATACTTATCATTGTGCTTAATAAATTCAATATTTATTGAGCCATTTATATCTAGTTTTTTACCAATGAATGATGCCATATCAGCTAATGTTTTATCATAAATCGTTTTAACTGTTACACCTGCACCATTACTTGTTCTAATTAATTCTTCTCTTGTAACGGAATAATCAAAACCAGATTTCTTATCACGAATATAGTCAACAGTAAATATATGTCCATCAAGATATGGTTGAATTACATAATCTTCCATATTTGATATTGTTAAAAGTTGATTAATTGTAGGGTCAATTACAACGCCTTCACTAGAACGGCCGTGAAGTTTTTTCAATATCCATGGACGTTTAACATAGTAAGTATGGAAATCAGATAACAAATAAGTATTAATTGTATTTACTTCATTATCATCTTTAAAAAATTCATGTATTTTAAGTTTATTTCTTGCAATATCCAGAACTTCTGATGATTGCATATATAATGCAATTTTCTTTTCCTCAAACATAGC
>Ga0265299_10006897_pt1 | contig 10279 bp, 8 predicted proteins | sample AusTroGonzalo_MG_4_FD_193485 | JGI IMG/M metagenome (GOLD analysis project Ga0265299, IMG submission 193485) | Bovine rumen microbial communities from tropical cattle in Woodstock, Queensland, Australia - Gonzalo_02 | ecosystem: Host-associated > Mammals > Digestive system > Stomach > Rumen ...
CGCGCTTTTACCAGTACGTCAGACAATACCTCTTTTTCATCAATCCCGAAGGCGACACCTGCGTGCATGTCAACTTCATTATGCAAGATGACCGCTCACTATTCCCAGATAGAAGATATCTCGAACAATGTGACGGTGATGATTCTTATTGGCGAGCTGATTTGAACCTGACAAAGGCGCGACTCACCGATTACTATGTCAATGGTCCTACGATTTATTTCGTGAACGGGCGAAGCAAAGTGCCCCAAGGACTATACAGAAACACTTTTTTTAACAAGTACTATTATCATACGGAAAAGGATATTTCTTTTGAGCAATTGCCTTCTGCTTTGCAGGCTGTCGCAATGCAATTCGATACGTCAAAGATCGAAACCTTTAGGCGTTTTTCTCCCTATTATTGGAAATATCGTCAAAACAGAGATGGAAGTATCACCAATATCAGGAAAAAATACAAACCAGGTTATTTCTATCGTGTTTATACCGACTCCCTTTGCTATGGATTTGATGCCAAAGGACGATTGCAGTATGTCGGGCATTGGGATGAGTGGGAAGGCCGTTTGACCTCGGAAGCTCTGAACCATTTCTCTGGGATGGGCAAGATGCTGGCAGCAGTGAATCAAGACATGACCGAGCGTGGACGCAACTTCCCAAAATACGGTTTTGTAAATTGGATCGAACGCGTTGGAAAGTACTATGTGCTGTCAGTTCGCTACTTCGGACCTGTTAGCGCGTACCACCTTCACTTGTACTACACCTTCGACAAGTCCGGAACTCTAATCGGCATCGGTGGACTGGATTACTAATTCTTAATTATATGAAAAAACTCATCGCATTCCTGGTTTTCGCATTGCTGTTGTCCGCGGTACTATCTCCTCGGACGGCTTCTGCGCAAGGGACGGGGCAGGCGGATTTGTTGGAAAGGGCTTACAGCACAGACTCTTACGAACTGTTGCATCAGTTCTTCGACAATTGGCATCAAGAGTTGGCCTCTAATGAAGCGGAGGCCTCCGACCCTTGGTTGAAGGAGGCGTACAAGGTGTATGCCGCTGTGTGTCAGCCAGAAATACTGAAGCGATGGCACGTTTCGATGTCAGAAAAGCCATTCCTGATAGTGCAGGGTGATATTTGGAAAGTCGGCTATTTGCAGCAAAGCAATCGTTTTTTCAGAGATAGCGTCATCCCCTACGATTTGAGTTTCACGGTGGTGGACTCCGCTGTGGCGTTTCGTCCGAAGCTTCAAGCTGATAGTGTTGTAACCGTTTATTTAACAGATGGTTACAAAAAATTGGTGAAAGATTTTACCGAAACATTTCACTTGCCTCCGCTGCATTTTGAACTTCCCGATATCATTGACACGGACGGCAATGTCGAAGATACAGAACCTATCGGGCTTACGGCTGAACATGACGAGTTGATGAATCGTGGGGATTATTTACGGAAATATGTGAACAATGTTTCTTTCTGGATGTTCGGGAATTGGCATCTCCAGCCGTTTTTCGACATTAGAGAAATCGCTTTTTCTCCTTCGCGCAAATTCGCTATTGTCACGTACAGCATGTCGCACAGTGGCGGCACTATCGTTTTGGAGAAAAAGCACGGCAAATGGACTTTCTTGCGACAATCCTCATGGTGGGTGAGTCATTAACCAACGACCATAATCCAACCGCAAAAAAAATTTTCCGTATCAGTGTAACCTTTTGCTATTTTTGCGTCATCATCATGAACAAGGCGAAAAAATGGAGAATGCGGCATTTTGGGAACGGATGTATGCGACCAACATCCAACGGATGATTGGGCTCTGCTACCGCTATGTCAATGACTTGGTGTTGGCAGAGGATTTGGCGCACGAGGCGTTCCTCAAGGCGATGGAACGCTCCGACACCTACCGCGCCACCGGTCACTTCAAGGCTTGGCTGATGCGTATCACCGTGAACCACGCCATCCAGCATCTTCGCGAAAGCATTGATACCGTGACGATTGTGGAGGAAGAAACGCCGGATGTCACCACAGAGGAAGCCCCGATTTGGGAGATGGACTTCACCCAAGAGGAACTGCTCGCGGCGGTGCAGCAGCTGCCGGTCCGACCGCGCACCGTTTTCAACCTCTATGCCATTGACAACCAGTCACATGCAGACATTGCCGACCTGCTGAACATCTCCATCGCCAACTCCAAAGAGCTGCTCTTCCGCGCCCGCAAACGGCTGCGGCAGATGCTCACCCAAATGGCCGAAGAGAAAGAAAAACGAAAAAAGGGAGTTTTTGTCATGATACTACTATTCTTATTACAACATTCCGAGGCCGCCCGCACCGACCGGATGTTCCGAAACGGGCTCTCCTCGCTGACTTACGCACCTGCGAAGCCACTCACTACCACGCAGATACGGCAGGCGGCGGCAGAGGCACCCTCCAGTGTGGGGGTCTTCGTGGCAGCACATCGCGTGGCGCTGACCACCGCTACCATTGCGGGTGTTGCAGGTGGTATTTGCGCGTGGCAGGTAGTTCGTACTACGCTGAACGACAGTTCGTTGCCAGAACCGACATCGCCTGTCGAATCGCCCGTCAGCATTCCCGCCGGTAGTGCTGTAGTGACCGAAATACCTGTTAAGGAACCCGAAACGGCCACGCCATCGGAACGCCCCGAAGTAAAAAGCAAACCCGAAATCATCGTTGTCACCAAAGAGATTGTGGTGAACGATACGGTAGTGGTCCGTGACACCGCCATAGTGAAAGACACGGTCTATTTAATGCAAAAGCCATGAAAAAGCATATCGTTATTACACTTATCGTATTAGTATTCAGCACTATAGGATGCCTCTCCGCACAGAACACAGACACCATGTATGTAGTGAAGAAGCACATAGTTCGAGACACCGTTTACGTGCGCGACACGTTGCGCGTGCAGGACACCGTCATCATTGCCGATTACATTCACAGTGAGGAATTCAAGCAGCTTTTTTACGAGCTGAACGGCGCCGATGCGCAGACTCCGCCCGATTCGTTGCAAAAATTGTGGGCCCAGACTGTAACCTTTTTGGAAAATCGCGTCATCCAGTATGAACAGCAAAACGTATCCACAATGGACAGCATCAAAAAATACGGATTGGCGGGACTCCTGCTTTTGGGGTTGAACTCCCTCGCGCCCGCACAGACAGAGGCACCAAAGCCCGTAAGCTCGCCTCACATCAAAACAGAGTCGGTTCTTCGCGACAGCCCCTTCAACGGTTTTCATTTCGGTTATACGCTGGAGGCGGATATCGTGCATCCAGTGGAGATGATTGACAAAACCACTGCAAATACAACCTATTCCAAACCTCGATTTGGCAGCCGGTTCGGATTGGAATGTTCCTATCACTTTGCAGATTATTTCGGGGTGTCTGCCGCCTTGGATTTTGGAGTAATTAACGATGCCATATATAGAGGTTTCGATTATTACGGTCTGTCAATGCCTCTTAAGTTTGAATTTCACTATCCTGTCGCCGACAAATTGTGGATAACGGCAAATGCAGGTGCTCAACTACGAATGCCATGGAGAACTTTTCTCTATGGTTATGACTATTCAGATGGACGTTATATTAATATCATCACTTATGATTCTACGCAGTTTACTTATATAAACCAAGATATTGTGCGTAACAGAAATGTCTTTTATGCGGATATCATGGCTGATGTAGGGTTGTATTATCAATTACCCAACCAAGATTGCCTTCGCTTTTTGGTGGGACTGAACATAGCCACTACAGATTTTTCGAAAGGATTTACCGGTCGCGAGCCAAACGACCGGCATACGTATATTTTTGAACGCAACCACTACCTCTACTTCCAAATGGCCTATTTGCACAGTTTCAGCAAGCAGCGGGCCATCAAGCAGGCGCAACCGCACTGGAACGATGACAAGTCGTTTTATCGTCACGAGTTTCGGTTGGGGGTGAGTGACCACTTCGGTTTTCTTTACCGATGGGCTCGTCAATATACTGTTCTCGGTTATGAAGGAGACCTGGTTGGCTTCGCTTCCACGGATTATCATTTCACGCCTGTGGTCTCGTTGGATTATCACTACCGTGCCGCCAAATGGTTTTGGTTGGGGCTTACCACCGGCTATAGTTTCATGAAGGAAAAGCTCTATGTCGGGGATGTTGTTTCTCCCGATGCTTTTTATTGGAATTGCAAGGAACACCATTTCCTGATCATGCCTTCGCTACGGTTCTCCTACTTGAACCGTCCTCATGTAACCCTCTATTCCGGTCTTGCCGTGGGAGTACTCATCAACCGGGGCAACCGCTATTATGGTGATCTGTCTGGACTGCCGGAGTTCGTGCCGGCGGCGTGGGGTTTCTTGCCGGCGGAATTGCCTAATCACACCTCGGCCGGTTCCGCCTTCCAGCTGACCGCCTTCGGGGTGAAGGCCGGCGCAAAACATTGGTTCGGCAGTTTCGAAGCGGGTGCCGGCATCAAAGGATTTGTCAATGCGGGGGTAGGGTACGAATTTTAATTTTAGGTTTCAAGTTTCAGGTTTCAAGTTTCAGTAGAAAAATAGCTTTGGTTATGAAAAAGAGATTCTATATTGCATTGGTTTTGGGCATAGCGGTTCTTTGCTTATGCCAGTGTCGCAGGGTGCCGTTCTGCTATTACGTACCTCAAGATTTCTGGAACGATTATTTCCCGTATGAAACAGGAGATACCGTGGTTTTTCAAAATGAATTTGACGAGATCAAGACGTTTGTGGTGGAAGACGTTTATGTGAATTTTGGTTTATACGAACCTTTCACAGATGATGCTGATCCAACTCCGCATTGTGATTCATACTCCTTAGTTAAACTCGCCAATGGTGAAGATGATATTCTACTCTATTTTGATATGTTTGGCAACCCTTATGAGAAAGAGAAGTATGTTTTCCTTTACTCATTGCGTTTCGATTTTCAACAAGATGCGCTTCCCGAGGCAGAACATGACTGGTGGAAAAGGGCTCAATGTTTTACGAATCAGCAATATGGTAAAATCAAATCGCTCTATAAGTTATTCGGGAGAACGGTAGAATTTGAGAAAGAGAGCTATGGCGGAGAATCTCCCGACAATATTTATGATGTGAAGTGTGAGAGAGGCAAGGGGCTGAGTGAATTTAGTGAAAAAAAGAAAAGGTGTACGTGGAAGTTGGTGGAATGAAACCTGAATCTTGAAACCTGAAACTATTTTTTTGTACCTTTGCATCCTAAGTTCTTAGATTGTAACATTATGGACTGCAAAGAGATACGTCATAGACTTCATCAAATCGCCGAACCCTCTAACGATGAGGTTCAAACTTCCGCATACATCCGCCATCAGTTAGAACAGTTCCAGCCCACGAGGATTGTCACGTTTCCGCAAGGTCACCACCTGTTGGCGGAGTACGATTTCGGCAACGGTGGGAAGACCGTGCTGCTTCGCGCTGATATGGATGCGGTGCGGGTAAACGAGACGTTGGAGCTGCCGTATAAGTCTGAGCACGAGGGTGTTTCGCACAAGTGCGGGCACGATGGGCACAGCACCATTATGTTGCGCGTGGCGGAAATGCTACACCAACAGCCGTTGAAAAAAGGTCGGGTGCTGCTCCTGTTCCAAGGGGCAGAGGAGACCGGCGAAGGTGCGAAACAGATTCTCGAAAGCGGGATTTTGGATGCCTATTCGATTGACTGTGCCTACGCGCTGCATAACATCCCTGCTGAAAAGACAGGTACAATCATTTGCAAACCAGGAAGTTTCACCTGCTCCGTGGTCAGCTGCGACATTGTGCTGACAGGCAAAACCGCGCACGCCGCTGAACCTTGGAATGCGGTTTCGCCCTTCTCTGCCGCGCAACATCTTACCAATTTCGTAATATCGCTGAACCAACGCGATGTGCAGCGGGAGGACTTCTGCGTGGCGACGCTCATCGAGTTCCGTGTGGGCAGTCAGGCATACGGGGTGGCCGCTGGCGACGGCGTGCTACGGTTCACCATCCGCACCCGCGAAGACTCTCACCTTCAGCAGATTATCTCCGAAATCGAAAACAAAGCGAAAGCGGAAGCAGCAGCGGAAAACCTGCAATGCGAAATCCGTTGGTTAGAATATTTCGCCGCCTCTAACAACGCGGAAATGGCAGTGGAAAGCATCAAGGAATGTGCTGACAATCTGAATCTTACATACCAAAAGAAATCGATTCCCTTCTTCTGGGGCGAGGACTTCGGACTCTTCACGCAGCATTATTCAGGAGCGCTGTTCGGGTTGGGGTCAGGCATAAAACAACCGCCCCTGCACCACCCCGACTTCGACTTTCCCGACGAAATCGTGGAAACGGGTGCGAAAATGTTTTTTCAATTGGTTTCTACAGAAACTGCTGAATAATTCGGCTGCCACAATGTGACAGCCCTACCGATGTTGTTATACGACATTTCTACAAATTGAAAAAAACTGCTTTCTCTGTTCACTATTCACTGCTCACTGTTTACAAAAAAATGTATCTTTGCCGGCTGTAAATTTTTGCGCCAAGATGTAGTATATAGTTTTCTAACCAATTAAGAGAAAGGAGGTTATCATGGTTGACACCATTAATTTCGGTGCATACAAATGGCATCATATCACCGATCCGACCGTAGAAGATTTGGACTTTTTGAGGGATAACTTCCATTTCCACCCATTGGATATAGAGGACTGCTCCAGCTTCGTACAACGCCCCAAAATCGATATTTACGACGACTATTTCTTCCTCGTGCTGCATTTCCCGCTGCTCGACCAGCGTTCCAAATTGGTGAAAACCGAGGAAACGAAGATTTTCTGGGGACAGGATTTCTTGATTACCGTCGGTAATTCGCACTACGTGGTGCAGGAATTGTTCAATCTGAAGAAAATCGACCCCGAACCGGAGGACGAAGATGAAATCAGCGGCACCTCCGATGCCATGCTCTACCATATTTTGTACAGAATGATGAAGGAGACCTTCCTCATCGTGGAGCGTCTCGGCACACAAATCGACTTTATCAGCCAGGAGCTGTTCAGCAGCAAGTCGGAGACCATCATCGAGCAGATTTCCATCATCCGCAAGAACATCATCCAGATGAACACCATGTTCAAACCGCAACTCCGTCTGTTCAAAATGTTTGAGAGCGGCGACGTGAAAGGGTTCGCCGACGACATGGAAGAATACTGGGGCAACATTTTGGACTTCTACCAGAAGATGTGGGATATGGTCGATGACTACGGCGAATTGGTGGCCGGACTTTCCAGCACCTTCGACTCGTTGCAGGCCAACAAGACCAACGAAATCATGCGCATGCTCACCATCATCTCCACCATCATCCTGCCATTGACCTTCATATCAGGACTTTACGGCATGAACGTGGGACTGCCCTTTGCCGGTTCTCCGTTTGCGTTTCTCTACGTCATCGGCATCTGCCTTCTCCTCTCCGTTTTGCTGATTTTCTTCTTTATCCGAAAGCACTGGCTGTGATTAGTTAGCAGTTAGTAGTTAGCAGTTAGCAGTTCTATGGCAATGTCATGATGAGCCTAAAACTCAATATATTAACGATTCCCTCCAATAATAAATACTTTCCTTAAACAGCCTCGAAAAGGCAACACGCACGAAGTGCAAGTAACCCCACATAAGTGACGAAGGAGCGCAATGTGGGGTCGAAAAAGGAGACAGAAACGAACAAAAGAGCAAGTAACCCCACACAAGGCGAAGCCGCAGTATGGGGCCTCTCCTAAACCCTAAACCAGATGTACACCACTCCGATAAAAATACTCCAACTGGAAAAAGGCGACTTCCACACGCTGCTGAACGGCACAGTGGCGGGACACCAAGTGCGCATCGTCTTGGACACGGGCGCATCACACACATGCGTGGACCGGCAGTTTGTCAACGAAATCCTGCCCAATCTGCATCTTGAGGCAAACGAGGGCGTGAACGCAGGCATCGGCGGAACGGGATTCGAAGTATTGGTGGCAGACCTGCCAGACGTTCGCATTGGCCGATTCCACCTCAAAACCTTCCCGAACACAGCCGTCATCGACTTCTCATACATTAACGACGCCTACCGCAAACTGCACCGGAAGCCGATACAGCTGATTCTCGGCAACGACTTCTGTGTCAAACACAAAGCTGTTATTGATTACGAAAACAACAAGTTTTGTTTTCAGAAATGAGGTTTTAAGGCAAAAGGCAAAAGGCAAGAGGCAACAGGCAACAGGCAAAAGGCAACAGACAAAAGGCAACAGGCAAGAGGCAACAGGCAACAGGCAAAAGGCATGGATAACAATTCGATACAAAGAAGAATTTTAGGCATCGACCCCGGTACGAACATTATGGGCTATGCCGTGTTGGACACGGAACTGAACAAGTCGACTGTGGAGGTTCTCAGCGTGCTGCAAATGACCAAGATGTCGGATCCGTATGCCAAGCTGAAGTTCATCTACGAGAAAATCAACGGGTTGATAGAGCAGTATCATCCTGACATATTGGCAATTGAGGCACCTTTTTACGGCAAGAACGTGCAGTCCATGCTGAAGCTGGGACGGGCACAGGGCATCGTCATCGCAGCTTCAATGCACGCGGGCATGGAAGTCTATGAGTACTCCCCGCGCAAGATCAAGCAGTCCATCACCGGCAACGGAAATGCCGCCAAGGAGCAGGTGTCGGCGATGCTCTGCCGCATGTACCCCATCGCCGAACACATTCAGTTCCTCGACGCCACCGACGCCCTGGCCGTGGCCGTATGTCATCACCTGCAGCAGAAAGTGGTCTTCGGCAAGACAAAGGCAACAAACTGGAAAAGCTTCATCGCGCAAAACGCGGAACGTGTGGTGAAGTAGGGACGTTGCGCTCAACATCTCTAGAACGACAATTTCATTTGACTGTGTATATTCAAAATTTATGTACTTTTGCCTCTCTTAAGTTTTGTACAAAAGTATTTATAACAAACTGAAAATCAATATGATAATAAAAGATGAATTTGTGTGCAGACACAATGGTCCCGCTGCTGACGAGCAACAAAAAATGCTGAATGTCATCGGCGTCAAAACGTTAGATGAACTCATTGAGAAGACGGTTCCCGCCGCCATCCGTTTGCCGAAGCCGCTGGATTTGCCCGACGGCATGACCGAAGGCGAATACCTCAACCACATTCACGGTCTGATGGCCAAAAACAAAATTTACCGCTCCTACATCGGTATGGGTCACTACAACACCTATACTCCTGCGGTGATTTTGCGCAACATTTTCGAGAATCCGGGTTGGTACACCTCCTACACTCCGTACCAGGCTGAAATTTCCCAAGGTCGTATCGAGGCTTTGCTGAACTACCAAACGATGATCAGCAGCTTGACCGCTATGCCGCTCTCCAATGCTTCCATGCTGGACGATGCTACCGCAGCTGGCGAAATGATGTTGATGTTCTTCCGCAGCCGCAGCCGCGAGCAACAGAAGAACAATGTGGTGAAATACTTCGTTGCTGAGGGTGTTTTCCCGCACTCCATCGGTGTGATGAAGACCAACGCTGCCCCGCACGGCATCGAGCTCGTGATTGGCAAACCCGACCAGGTGGAACTCGACGAGACCTTCTTCGGTGCGATGATCCAATACCCGAACTACTGGGGTGGCATTCACGATTTCCGCGCATGGGTCGAGAAGGCACACAGCAAAAACATCTTCGTGGGCGTTGCCACTGATTTGATGGCACTTACGTTGCTCACGCCTCCGGGTGAGTGGGGTGCTGACTGCGTGACCGGTTCCACCCAACGTTTCGGTATCCCGATGGGTTACGGTAGCCCTGCCGCCGGCTTCTACGCTTGCCGTGAGGAGTTCCTGCGCCAGATGCCGGGCCGTATCATCGGTGTGACTGTCGATGCTCAGGGCAACCGCGCCGTGCGTATGGCGCTGCAGACCCGCGAGCAGCACATCAAACGCGAGCGCGCAACCTCCAACATCTGTACCGCCAGCGCCTTGACCGCCATTATGGCCGGTTTCTACGGCATGTGGCACGGTGCCGAGGGTTTGAAGAACAAAGCCGTCAAGATCAACGTTTTGGCTGGCGTTCTCGCCGCTGAAGCTGCCAAATACGGTTTCAAACAATATAATGAGCACTATTTCGACACCCTGTGCCTCGAAACGCCCGAAGGCATTACCTGCGAGGACGTGAAGAAGGTGGCTCTGTCGAAAGAGATCAACCTCTGCTACCACTGCGAGCGTTGCTTCACGATTTCTTTGGACGAGACCGTGACCCACGACGATGTCAACAACATCCTCGAAGTGCTGGCCATCGCCGCTGGAAAG
>Ga0265299_10006898_pt1 | contig 10279 bp, 6 predicted proteins | sample AusTroGonzalo_MG_4_FD_193485 | JGI IMG/M metagenome (GOLD analysis project Ga0265299, IMG submission 193485) | Bovine rumen microbial communities from tropical cattle in Woodstock, Queensland, Australia - Gonzalo_02 | ecosystem: Host-associated > Mammals > Digestive system > Stomach > Rumen ...
TCCAGCAGGATGAATCCCTGCACGTACTTGCGGTTCTTCACGCCTTGGTTGTTGCGCGTCAGGATGCCGTAGGGCTGTATGCGGTCGCTGTTGTATATGTATCCCGACTTGGTGTACGAACCGTTGGCGCTGCCCTGATCATCCACGTAGTCGTAGTGGCTGCCCGTGGCGGTGGTCAGGTAGTCGGCTATCTCCTCCAGCGCGGCCTGGCCTTGCTCTATCTCCACCAGGCCATACACATCGGCATGAATACGTGCCAAGGCTGTGCAGACCTTGGCCTTTTGGCGATTGTGCTCGGTCTGGTTGTCAGGGCCGTAACCCGTGCCCAGGTTCTGAACCAGGTAGTACTCCAGGTTTGCGCCGCATACCAGCACGTTATGTGTGCCGTTCATATCTACGCTCGGCACTTTCGTTTCTATGGCTGCACGGGTGTTGTTGCCCTCCCAGGTGCCGGAGATGTATCGGACCTTGAGGTTGCCCGTCACCACGGCTGTCAGATTATGCAGGCGCTCGCCGTTGCGGTGATAACCGCTACCTTGCAAGTTGAAGCCCGCGCGGCTGTTCAGCAACAGCTGATCCTGATACTCCTGCGTCAGCGGACGAGCCTGGTTCGTCGGGCTGTATATACGACGTACGCTCATCGTCAAGCCTGAGAAACCGCCGTAACCGTAGTTGCGGTTCACGATCAGCGGCACGCTGAAGTGGATCGTGTCGCCCACATTCCTCCCTGCCAACACCGTGTTCGACCAGGTCTGCGGGTTCGTCACCGTCATCTCATATAACACACCGTGCACCTGCGTGCACAGACCTATCGTCAATATCAGGATACTTACTATACGTGCTTTCATACTAAAAAACTTTTCCGCCGTAATAAAAAAAATAATTCAGCCTACAAAGATACGAAAAAAAAATGAATTATGCAAATAATTTGCCAATAATTTTCCATTTTTCTGCAATCTTTCATTTTTTACCCTTTTCCTTCAACTTTTTTTTCGGAAAAATTTGCAAATGTCAAAAAAAAATTGTATCTTTGCAAGAAAATTCAAAAATGTAATACTAATTTCAGAAACATAATAAATCATACTAATTATGGACAAAAAACTTAATATCATGGCAACCATCAAGGATGGTCTGGCCATCGCGCTCATCAATTTCTTGAGCCTTATTCTGACTACCGTACTCTATATGATTACCATCTGGGTTCCGTACCTCAACGTTGGCACCACCATCGCCATGTGCTCGCTGCCCGCGGAGATGGCCAAGGGTAATATGATCAATCCGCTCTTTATCTTCGACGGCAAGTACCGCCGTAACATGGGTGAGTTCTTTATCCTCATGGCACTGATGACCGGAGCGATCGGTGTGGGCTTGATGTTTATGGGTATTCCGGGCTTTGTGATCTCGGTAGCCTGGTCTTTCGCGGCCGTTCTGTTTGTGGATAAAGACATGTCGGCGCTCGATGCCCTCCGTGAGTCCAACCGCCTGACCTACGGCAACAAATGGCGTATCTTCGGCGCTGAGTTCCTTATGGGATTGGCACTCGGTGTCGTTGTAGCGATCATCAGCGCCCTGTTCGGCATCGGTGACATCAACTGGCTCGAAGCCATTGGCTCGATCATCAGCGTGATTGTTATTATCTTCATGGTTCCGGCTATCTACGGTGTGGAGGCTTCTATCTACCGCCAACTCACTACAGGCGAGTTCCTTGATGCACCCGAGGCTCCACAAGCAGAAGCGCCCAAAGCCGAATAACGCCAAACAGATTAACAAAGAACCTCAAAGCGTCTTTAAGATGCAAAAATGAATTTTCGTATCTTTGCAGGCTTTTTTGGATAAAACAGTTATGGTAAATAGCGACATTCGCAATCTATGGTATAATTATACGTCGGAGATTTGGTTTTTTCTTTTTCTCTCGATATGTGCGGTGGTTAGTCATTGGCTGGAACGGTTCATACCGGTGGAATTGTTCGACGGAGTCATCACGGCTATTCAGAACACATGCACCAGCACGATATGTCTGTTCGGTGCCCTGTTGATGTTCCTCCGTTCGGAGGGGTTGCGTATCCGTAAGGCTTGGGGCTGGGTGCTTCTTGTGTGGGGACTGGAGGATGCCTTTTTTCTGGTGCAGACCTATATCTTGCGTACGCCGGTGCTGAATATAGGCGGGGATGCGATGACCGCTTTCGAACTGCTGGTGGCTAACCTGTTAGCGTGGTTGCTGCTGGTTTATCCGCAGGAGGTGATTCGCCCGAACTGGCTGACTTTCCCTAAAGCACTGTGGCAACTGCTGCCTATGTGTGCGCTGGTAGGGTTGGATTACCTGTTGCCGATAGATCTGAGTTATGTGATCATGTGCTATCCTGTGCTGCTGGCGATGATACTGGGTCGTCACGTACGCGCGTATAGAATATGGTGCGAGCAGAACTACTCGACTATGGACAATATCGATGTCCAGTGGATCGTGCGGTATCTGCTGATGCTGCTGGTGCTGGGGTTGTCGCTGTTCTACATGTGCCTGACGGACAATCCTGTCCGTGCGTTTACGCAGCAGTGGCTGTTGTTGCTGTTGTTCGGCTATAGCACCGTGCAGATCCTGTTCCGACCTGACCCGTGGAAGCAACTGCGTAGTACGTCAGCGGAGGAGAAAGAAGAGCCTAACCCTGCCAATGCCGCCTATCGTGCCAAGTTGGAGTCCTGGCTCGAAAAAGAGAAACCGTACCTCAATCCGGATTTCCAGCTCGCGGATCTGCGACATGTGTTGCCGCTCAACCGCACCTATCTGAGCCAACTGATCAACTCGGAGTACGGTTGCACGTTCTTTCAGTGGGCGAACGGTCTGCGTATCAAGGAAGCCAAACGTCTGCTCATTGAGCAGCCGGAGATGTCGGTTGAGGATATATCGAAGCAAAGCGGCTTCTCCTACCGGCGGAATTTCTCGCGAATCTTTGCTCAGGAAACAGGTATGTCGCCGTCCGAGTGGCGCAGCAGAGGGGGCAACTCGTAAAAATTTTGCCATTTTAGGGGGCAACTCGTAAAATTTATCGCGTGCGTATTGCGTATGTGCAAATTTTTTAGTAACTTTGCATGCGCAAATAGTTTGGCACAAACAAATTAACCAATAACAAATATTTACAACAATGAAAAAGTTTCAATTATTTTTGGCGGCTGTAGTAGCCGTAATGATGAGCTCGTGTGTCAATTTCAAGACCGAGGCTACCGTGGATGTTGAGGTGCTGAAGGCGGGTAAGCCTGTAGCTGACATCGAGGTGTACAAATTCAAAGACAACGGTCTGGGCGAGGGCACAACGCTGTACATGGATAATGCCAGCGGTCATGCCAAGACCAACGGTGCCGGAGTTGCCCATTTCGACCTCAAGTCACCTGATGATCTCGATCCGAGCAATGTAGCCGGCGTAGAGCTGAGCGATGCCAGCACGTTCTTCTTCTGCACCTACAATGCCGAGAACAACCGCAACTCGCTGGTAAGTGTCAAAGTGAAGACCGGCGACAAGCAGAAAGTGCAGCTGATCATTGATGACCAACCGAGAGGCGGCGAAGAAGATTGATTTTTGAAAAAAATAACCCATTAAATAACCAATCAGTATGAAAAAGTATTTTTCGTTGGCAGTAGTATGCTGCCTGGCTATGGTAGCCGTAGTATTCAGTTCGTGTGCAGGTGACCAGAAGAGCAGCTATCAGTACGTAGTTGCTTTGGACGACCGTATCGAGCAGGATGAGAGAATGGCAGCTCAGTTCGAGTTGAACGCTCTGCCTCAGATCGTATCGGAGATGCAGAAGGCCTCTGACCAAGCCGGTTCGATCATCTTCAAGGACACCAAGGCCAATGCCGACAAGCGCGCCAAGGATGCGTTTGCTTCCGCTATTGCCAAGTTCCGCGAGGGTGGTGTAGGTTCGTACAAAGACCTGGTAGTTGTTCTCAAAACAATGGATAACGACACCAACAAGTGGTCGGTAATCGACAGCGTAACGCTCTGATCCCTTTTTAGGTGTGCGAGGCTGATTACCTCGCACACTTGCTAAGCGTTCGGCAAACCGCGCTAACAGATTGCGCTAAGCGCAATAAAGCGCACGGTTGCCTTCGCTTCCCCCACCACAACAAGTTGTGTCGGGACCCCATTAAAGTTTTGGGAATAGATACTATAAAAACCATGAATACAAGACGAATCGTTCTATTTGTCCTGCAGATTGTTTGCTGTGCAGTACTTGCTCCCGTGTCGGCACAGACCTGGCTGGAGTCGTTGCGTGCGCAGGCGATAATAGATAGTATCGTTCTGCATGAGGACGAGTATCCCTCGTCTGAGTCACAACAGTACCGATCCTACATGATCTATTACCATCAGCCGCTGGCGCATGCCAACCCGCAGGGTGAGCAGTTTCAGCTGCGCGCCTTGCTGACCGTCAACGCCTCGAAGGACGTGACGACCGCCGTAAACCATATGTATATAGGCGGATACGCTATAGAGCCGGAAGCGCTGCTGAACCCCAATGGGGATTTTGCCGACGCCCAAGGCTCGAGCAGCGACGAGATAGCGCATCGTTACAGCGCAAACTTCCTACAGCCCGAGTACCGGTTTTTCGATCAGTCAGCGCCCGCCGACCGCTGGAATAAGATGGGGTGGTTGCGCAGCGAGGAAGCAGCGGATGACTTCCATGCCCTGATCACGGCGTTGAAGACCGTGTTCCACGGCAAGTGGGCGATCAGCGGCACGAGCAAAGGCGGTATAGCCACGGTGGCGCAATTCACCTTCCACCCCGAAGATGCCGATGTGTTCGTTCCGTACGTAGCCCCTATCTTCGACTCCTACTGCGATACCACGATGCAGCAGTATTGGATGCAGAACGGCTGGACGCAGGAGTGGCGGGAGCTGTACCTGAGCTACCAGCAACATATGCTGTACAACCGCGAGACGATCTTCCCGTTGTACTACAAGCTGACCGTCGGTGCCGGCGAAGTTACCCAAGCCAAGCTGGACAGTGCGTACCATGGGTACCTGATGTCCGTGGCTTCGTTCGGATTCGATGACCGCTCCTACGGTCCTTCTTTGGATAAGTTGCAGACTACGCTGAATGATAACGCGACTGTTCTCGGGCAACTCGGTTTGCTCGACTATTCGGATACCGTATGTGCGTACATGGCGATGAATGAGAACTTGTCGCTTGCCGAGTTCCCGCGGTGGTTGGATACACTGCGCAACAATCCCGGCTATACACCCCGCGAACAGGAAAACCCGAATAAGCCGTATTTCTATCAGGCCAAGGCGGAGTTGGGTTACTATGATATACGCTTCGATCTGCTGGTGCATCCCGGCGACGAGGCGTTGGCTACGCAACTGAATCAACAATACCTTGTGCTGGGTCCGATCATCGAGTTTGGCATGCCGTTCAATCTTGCGCAGCCGTACTCTGCGACCCTGTACAATCAGATGACCACCGCCGTGCAGAATGCTGAAAAACCTATACTGTTCATCTACGGTGAGGACGATCCGTGGACAGGTAGGGCTATAGCATGTGTCAACGGCACTTATTCACGGCTGTTCATCCTGCCCGAGCAGAACCACGCAGCGCGCTTCACCAACCCCACCGATCCGGAACAATGCGGGGCGATCACCGATGTACTGGATGCTGTGCTGGGCACCACGCAGGGCGTGGAGGCTACAAGTCAAGAGCCGGCAGTCAAGAGCCAAAAGCGACTCATCAACGGAAAACTAATACTCATCATCAACAATGAACAATATGACATCACAGGCAAGAAACTGTAAAATAGCAATCTTTTGTTTATTAGCATTAGCGGTCATCTTCACCGCTTGCAAGAACAATAACGAGCCTTCCGGTCCGACCGGCAAGGCGAAGTACACCGTAATCGTCTATGCCAACGGCGGCGAGAATCTGGACTACTCCGCGGAGAATGACATATCAGAAGCAGCCGAATACATCAAGACGAAAGAAAACGACTACTCCGTCCGGATGTTCGTGTATATGAAATACTCCTCGCAAAAAGGTTTTGACAAGCAGCGCAAGTACCCCTTCGAGGAGACCGGCAAAATGTATACGCCGGGAGGTAAAGCCGATGAGGTGTATTTCTATGAGGTAGGATCGGAATGTATCAATTTCACCAACGACAAAGAGGTGCAACTGCTCTCGCTGCCCGATCAATGGATTGTGGATAACAAAGATGCTCCGATGTACGAACCGGATTATATAGCCTCGGTATTGAAAAACGTGGCAAAAAACGCTCCGGCAGAGAACTATATACTCGTTCTTGCCGGTCACGCCAGCGGCTGGGAACCTGATGAAGACGGCGACTACCCCGCCCCCGCCAAAGTTACGGCTTCCGCCATCACCGACGACGTGTTTGGCGGTCGAGCCATCAAAGCCAAAGAGTTGCACGACGGTATCCGGAAATCCGGTATACCTGTCCGTGCCATCGTCTTCGACTGCTGCTTGCAGAACAGTATCGAGTACTTGTCGGAACTGACGGACGTCACCACCTATACCCTCGGTTCCGGCCACACCACGCACGGCGGCGACTACGCTGCCCTGATCAAGGAACTCTTTGCCGCATCTGAGGGGCAGGCAGGACTGAAAAAAGCCCTAAGCAACTATGCAGAGGTGTATGCAAAGCAGCATAAGGATGATTATGAAAAAAATCACCACGACCAGGTGCTGATGAATGTGGATTTTGCCGTTGTAGAAATGGCCAAGATGCCTGCAGTATGGACTTCGCTCAAGAAGATTGTGGATTATATGTGCGCCAACGTCAAGGACAGCGCCAAATACGAAATTCCTTCGCGGCAATGCTACCAATATTATAACGCATCCGCCAAGTATGACCTGACCGACTACTTGTCAAAGATGACCAAGGAGGGTGCTCCGTATGAAAGCGACAGCACCTATCAGCAGCTGTTCAACGGCGTTTACTACTCGCTGGAGGAGGCCATCGTACACCATGCGTACGCGCTGCATTATGCGTCGAACGTACCCGAAGACAAGGAAGCTCCTCAGATGAGCATGAACATCAACCTGGGTGCCAAGGGTCGCATGCAAGATGTTTTTGAGGCGACATCAGCGGGCTATTCCTGCTATGACAGCGAAGGCAACGAATGGATCTTCTCGCCCACAGGTACCACATGGACCAAAGGCTCAGAGACCAACGTGCAATACAACTGGCAGTACAGTTATGCCCGGTCCATCTTTGACCAAAAGACCGGCTGGACACGCTGGATACGTCTGAATCCCGTGATGCCGTACGGCAATCCGCCGATCGGGGATGAGGAAGACAGTAACGAATAAGCTGTTAAAGTGTTAAGCTGTTAAATTGTTAAGATGCTAAAAGACACCATATTATCATGAAAAGATTTCGACTAATCCTGCTACTTAGTGCGTTGGCACTATGTACGCTGACAACGCAAGCCAACAACGACTTCCTGGAGCAAATCAACAACTACACCATGATGTCCATGGGAAACGGCGTAGTGCGCTTCAAGATACCTATCTGGTCGTACGGTTGGCAGAACAACTACCGCCTGGGTATAGGCAGTTATATATGGTACGCCACGAACCAGTCGGGTACCAACGCTACACCGGTATTTTACTTCCGCAGTACGGACAAGCAGAACAGCAGTGACCCGAAGGTGAACAGTTCAGCCGATGTCGATCTGCGTGCGGGAATGGGTACCGTTAAGCTCACCCGTACCACCAGCGGCACCGTGCAGATTGATGCCGGATCGGGCAATCACTCCGTCACCCTGCCCGCCCAGAGATCGCTGGACGGCAGTTTTGATCGCGTGGTGTATCTGGAGTTCGACTGGTATCTGCCGGAAAACCTGATAAACCGGCAGTTCTATGTAGGTATGAGCGTAAATATCTTCAAGTACAAGGCTGACGACACCAACTCGGATAATAGATATAAAGATATATGGTACCAATTCCCCGACCGTCTGGATGGCTCGGATCAGCTGATGGCACCGGAGCTACAGTCACCGTACCTGTACCTGTTGGACGAGAGCGGTTCGCCCATGACGGATGGCAAAGCGGCTATCCCGTACGTGGTATATCAGACGCCCAAGTCCTATACCACGACGCTCAACTCGACACCGGTGAACGTATCCAACCGTGCCGGAGCAATCATCGTGCAAGCCGCCGACAGTGTTATAAGTGGTTTCAAGGCTACGTTTACCGTGCAGCCCAATGCCGATGTGACAACCACCACCACGCGCAGCACCAACCGCATCGATATACCGGCGTTCCACCGCATATACGACTTTACGGCAGCTGAGCAGAAAGATGAGTTGGAGAGTTATAACGGCCTGAACCGGCTGACTTGGACGATCCGCAACCCGCAGGCCACCGATCTGATGACTACGGATTACTTTGAGATTCAGCGCGCCATGAAGGCGGACTACAGCGATGCCACGAGCATCGGTCTGGAGCCTATGGAGTCGGGCAAAGGCACATATACGTTTACGGATGATACGCGCAACACCGATTCGGGTATTCCAATCGATACCGCCACGGTGTGCCGCGAAATGGTGTGGGACGACTACCTGCTCACTGCCGAGGACGGTGATCCGCTGTACGACATGAGTCTGAGGCTGAGAGCCAAGTCGCAGATATTGCCTGCTGCACCGGTCTATTACCGTGTGCGCCGTGCTTCGACCGGTGCCTGGGAGTGGGATCACCCGTTCGCTCAGGCTACCACCTTGCACCGCCACAACTTCCTTGCCCCCTTGGCTGCTACGCAGGCGGACTACACCAAGGATCCGGAGTTTGATACCAACCACCTTGTGCACTTCGATGTCAAGATCGACAATGCGCTGATCATGGATCAGGGTACGGTGACGCTGCAGGACTGCGAACTCGTACCTTACTTCACCCAGTGCCGAAGTACACGTGATTCAATCCGACTCATCGTTGACCTCGACCCGCGGGTGTATTATGCTACCGAAAGAGTGGTGTTCCGCTCCATGGAAACGGGGTTCGAGAAAGAGTTACGTCGCAACGAAAACATATTCACCTTCCCCGTGCCCGGTCCGTGTACGTACGATATCCTGGTAGAGATAACCAACAATACCGCTACCTTCAACGGCTATGAGCGTAACTTTGTGCTTGCTTCGTTCACTTTGGATCAGGAGCAGGACAGCCAGTTGGATGGCATGAAGCTCGATATTCAGATGCGCGAGCAAACCCGATACAACGGTCAGTGGTCTTATTGGGCAAATGTGATACGTTATCCCAGCGGTGAGGCAGATTCGTATTCGCTCGATGTTGCCCGTGCCCGTTGGGAACAAGTGAAGGATACCGTGCTCCGTCAGATGCACGACAGCCTGCTCCGTACGCTCAATCCCACCGCTGCCTACGGCCGCTGTATGTGGGACAGAGGCGCACAGCTGATCCTGATGCGCACCCTGCAGGAAACAGGCACCACGATGGAGTTCGTCGTTCCGCAGGACAGTATACGCCGCAACGACGACGGCTCATGGTCGGCACATATCACCGATGTGGCCAATATGGCTTGCACCAACTACAGCTATCAGGTGCGTATTGACCCGAGTGCCTCATCTATCCGCTTCCAGAACCCCGTATCGATGCAACCGGTTACGATCAATGGTCCGTCGCTGTACTTCAACGAGGCGGCCAACATCCTCTCGTTCACCGCGAGCAAGGGCGATGCCGCACGCGACAGGAAGAGCGGCGTACTGCTGCAATGGATACCTACCTCGGCGGCGGTGGATCAGTATATACTGATGCGCCTGCCGGTAGGCAGCACCAATTCGCCGGACACGATCTACCGCGGCTTGGACAACAGCTACTTCGACACCTCCGCCGTGCCCGGACAACACTACGAATATACCGTAGTCACGCACTACGATTGCAAGAGCGTACACACCGACCACTCGGCTACAGCCGAAGGTTGGCGTACGCCTTACGGTGAGATAAGCGGCTACGTTCACCAGACCGACAACAGCGGAATGTCGGGCGTGACGGTCAGCCTGAGCGCTGACGGTCAGACACTCAAGACGCTCGTCACCGGTGCCGACGGTGCGTTCCTGTTCGACAGCCTCTCCTACGGCAGCGGCACGAACTACACCGTGATGCCTACCTCGCAGTATGGCACGTTCAGCTACAACAACACCTCGTCGGGCGTAGCCACCGTCAGCCTGGCAGCCGACGGCTGCGTGCAGCAGGGCATAGAGTTCGTGAATACGAGCTGCGTACGCCTCACCGGTCGCGTGCTGTACGACATGAGTACGATACCCGT
>Ga0265299_10006900_pt1 | contig 10278 bp, 8 predicted proteins | sample AusTroGonzalo_MG_4_FD_193485 | JGI IMG/M metagenome (GOLD analysis project Ga0265299, IMG submission 193485) | Bovine rumen microbial communities from tropical cattle in Woodstock, Queensland, Australia - Gonzalo_02 | ecosystem: Host-associated > Mammals > Digestive system > Stomach > Rumen ...
CAAAAAAGATTTCAATACTCAAAAGAAAAATCAAATTTATTATCGAAAAAAGGTGCCGATAAAGAATTTTTTCATATCTTTGCAGCAGTTTTATAATATGTAACATTTATGACACCTACAACAGAACGTGTGTTCCAGATATTCAAGGAACTGAACCAGATTCCCCGTCCGTCACACCACGAGGAACGTGTGGCGGACTACCTTTGTCAGTTTGCAGAGCGTTTGCATCTGACCTATAAGCGCGACAAAGAGAATTGCATTGTAATCAGTAAACCCGCTACCCCCGGACATGAGGGTGCCGAGCCCATTGTTTTGCTGAACCACATGGATATGGTGTGCGTGGGCATGAGTGACCCGCTGAACTCGCCTATTGAAGCCTATGTGGAAAACGGCTGGATGAAAGCCCGCGGCACGTCGCTGGGTGCTGACAACGGCATCGGCTTGTCAATGGCCCTCGCCGTGCTGGAGAGCCAGGAGATTGTGCATGGGCCTTTGGAGGTGATGACTACTACTAACGAGGAAGACGGTATGTCGGGCGCCTCGCAGTTGAGCAAGGATTTCCTGAAAGGCCGTAAAGTGATCAACCTCGATTCAGAAGACTATGACACTATCACTACAGGTGCCGCTGGTGCCTGTCTACAGTTTCATCGTATACCCATGGAGCGTATGCCGGCCCCTGAAGACAGGAACTGGTACCGCATCCGCATAGATGGTGGATTGGGTGGGCACTCTGGTGTTGACATCAATAAAGGACGTTGTTCGGCCGTTAAGGCAGCTGCTGCTATTTTATTGTCTCTTTCGGAGAAACATGACTTCAGCTTGGCAACTATCAATATAGGTGAGGCCAATGCTTCGATTGCCTCAAAGGGCGAGATGGTGATAGCATGTCCATCGGCAGAATCTCAAGCCTTGATTCTTGATTTTAAGCATCCAAGCGATTGGTTGCATGATGAATACCCTCAGGACCCTGATGTGAAGTGTCTCATCGAAGCCTGTGAACCCCAAGAAACCGTTATTTCACCAAAAACTTTCCAGGCACTGATGACCTGCTTGTGTGAGGTGCCTCAAGGGGTAGTGAGATTAAAGTGGGCGATGCCTGATACAGTGGAAACGTCGAATAATATCGGGCGTGTCGTGACGGAAGAGGAACACATTTTTGTCTCTACCCACACACGCAGTTTCATCGATGACGATATGGATGCACTAAGCAAGGCTATTGCCAAGACGTTTAAGGATAGCGGTGCCCATTCCGAAGTTGTGATGTCAGCTCCTGCCTGGCAGGAAGACCAGCAATCGCCATTTCTGCAGCTGACCTCTGACACCTTCCAGGATGTGCTGGGCTGGCGACCTCGTATGGTAGCCATGCACTTTGTGCTGGAGGCAGGTTTCTTTGTAGAGCATTTTCCCGGCATACAGATGGCGAGCATTGGCCCCCGCATCGTAGAACCGCACTCTACCAGCGAACGGGTGGAACTGAGTACTATCGAGGATATCTGGTGTGTATTGATTGAATTGCTAAAACGATTGGCTTAAGATATGAAATTTGTAAGTTGGAATGTAAATGGCCTGCGTGCCTGCGAGGGTAAGGGCTTCAGTGAGATTTTCAAGGCGTTGGATGCCGATTTCTTTTGCCTGCAGGAGACGAAGATGCAGGCCGGACAGTTGGATTTGGTATTCGAGGGCTATGAGAGTTATTGGAATTATGCCGACAAGAAAGGCTATAGCGGCACGGCTATCTTTACCCGTCTGAAGCCGAAGAATGTGACGTATGGCATCGGCATCGACGAGCATGACCATGAGGGACGTGTGATAACACTCGAAATGGACGACTTCTTCCTGGTGTGTTGCTATACGCCGAACTCACAAGACGGCTTGAAACGTCTGGATTACCGAATGACGTGGGAAGATGACTTCCGTAACTACCTGAAGGGATTGGATCAGAAGAAACCAGTGATTCTCTGTGGCGACCTAAATGTGGCGCATGAGGAGATAGACCTGAAGAACCCTAAGACCAACCGCATGAATGCCGGCTTTACTGACGAGGAGCGCGCTAAGTTCAGTGAGTTGCTGGCTTCAGGATTTACAGACTCTTTCAGGTTTAAATATCCTGACACGGTGACGTATTCGTGGTGGTCGTACCGCTTCCAGGCGCGACAGAAGAATGCAGGCTGGCGTATTGACTATTTTGTGATCTCCGACCGTCTGCGTGACCGTCTCGCCGATTCGAAGATCCATACTGAGATCTTCGGCTCCGACCACTGCCCCGTGGAACTGAACCTGGAATAAAATCAAGAGTTTCCGTCACTGATCAAGCAAGATTTGACTGATTTTCACTGATCTGGACGCAAGCGTCCTTTCCAAGCGCAGCCAATGCGGCTAGCCGCAGAAAAATCAGTGAAAATCAGTCAAATCTTGTACTATCAGTGACCCATTACATGTCCTCGTAAGTGTCGAGGTAGGTGACGTGGGTGACGAGATACTCGTCTACACCATGCTTACCGTCGGCACCGCCGATACCCGACTTCTTCACGCCGGCGTGGAAGCCCTGAATAGCCTCGAAGTGCTCGCGGTTGACGTAGGTTTCGCCGAACTCCAGTTCGCGGCAGGCTTTTACGGCGATGTTCAGATCCTTTGTGAAAATGCTGGAAGCCAGACCGTATTCGCAGTCGTTGGCATACTTGATAGCCTCGTCGATGTCAGAGAACTCAATGAGCGGAATCACAGGACCGAAGGTCTCTTCATGGATGATGTCCATATCCTGACGGCAGTTGTCAAGTACGGTAGCGGCATAGAAGTAGCCCTTGTCGCCAACGCGATGACCACCGCAGAGCAGCTTGGCACCCTGTTTGATGGCGCGCTCCACCTTCTCGGTGACACTCTCCAAGGCGCGGGCCTCTACCAACGGACCCATATCGACGCTTTCGTCGGCGCAGACATCGCCTACCTTCACCTTCGACATCTTGTCGACCAGGATCTTCGTAAAGGCTTCCTTCACCTCCTTCTGTACGTAGACACGCTCGGCATTGTTGCAGATCTGACCGTTGTTGCCGATACGGCTGTCGACGATCCACTGGGCAGCACGCTCCAGGTCGGCATCCTTCATGACGATGGCAGGAGCCTTACCGCCGAGCTCAAGGCTCACCTTGGTGATGTTCTTCGAAGCAGCGGCCATGATGCTCTCGCCGGCACCTACGGAACCAGTCACGCTCACGATGTCGATCTTCGGACTTCCGGCCATCTCGTTGCCGATGACAGAACCCTTACCGGTGACGATGTTGATGACACCTGCGGGCAGACCTGTTTCTGCAACCACCTTGGCAAACTCGGTACAGTTCTCGGGGGTGAGCTGACTTGGCTTAATCACGATGGTACAGCCAGCGATGAGGGCAGCACCTGCCTTACGGGCAATGAGGAAGAACGGGAAGTTCCAGGGCAGGATACCAGCTACCACGCCGATGGGCTTCTTGGTCAGGAGAATGGTCTCGTTGGGACGGTCGCTGGGGATGATCTCACCCTCGATATGGCGGGCGAACGTTGCCATATACTCGAAATAGGCGATAGTGGCGCCTACCTCGATAGAGGCCCATGTGCGGGTCTTTCCCTGTTCACGCATGATAATCTCGGTAAACTCCTTTTCGCGCTTCTTGATGCCGTCGGCCATCTTCAGCAGATAGCCAGCCCTTTCGATGGCGGGCGTCTTGCCCCAGGCCTTCTGGGCGGCACGGGCTGCATCCAAGGCACGGTTCACGTCCTCGATGGTGCCTTCCGGCTGACGGGAGATTACTTCCTCTGTTGAGGGGTTCAACACTTCAATCCATTGGCCGTTTGAGCTCTCGCAGAACTGGCCGTTGATGTACATTTTTAAATCTTTCATAAACGTTTCGTTTTAGTATAGAGAAGTTTGTTGGTGCAAATTTAGTGAAAAACACGGAGATTGCAAACGCGAGTGATTAAAAAAAACTTAAATTCAGTATTTCTTATGATTATTTATGTATCTTTGCAGCCCCAAAGAGCGTCAAATGGGAAAATTGAAGAATTGAAGAATTGAAAAATTGAAGTAATAAGTTTTGAAAAATCAACGAATATGAAGAAAATTTTAACAGCAGCTTGCCTGATGATGGCAACAACAGCCATGGCACAGAATTTCACTCAGAACCTCGACCCTTCGGTGCGTCCTGGTGATGATTTCTTCGAGTACGCAGCCGGTGGATGGATGAAAGCCCATCCCCTCGATGCAGAACACACGAACAACGGTGCTTTCACCGACCTCTATGATGAGAATCAGAAGCAGATTCAAGAGCTGATCCTCCAGTATGCCAATACCCCTCAGGAGCAGGGTACACTGGGTCAGAAGATCGGTTCGCTCTACAAACTGATGATGGACAGCGTCCGTCTGAACCGCGAGGGTTGGACACCGCTGAAGCCGACGCTTGAGAAGATTGCCGCCATCAAGGACCGTCGCGAGTACCAACTGGTGACGGCACAGCTCGACCGTAAAGGTGAAGAGACAATGATGTTTGGTGTAGGTGTAGGCTCTGATATGCGCAATGCCTCGATGAACCTTGTGAGCATAGGGCAGGGTGGACTTGGTCTGGGCACAAAGGACTATTACCTGAACGATGACGAACAGACCGTGCGTATCCGTGAGGCCTACAAGACCTATATGACCAACCTCTTCACGATGGTGGGCAATGATGAGGCTATGGCCAAGAAGAAGATGGAGGCCGTGATGGCCATCGAGACGCGCATCGCCAAGGCCAGCAAGAGCCGTGTGGAGCTACGTGACATTGATGCCAACTATCACAAAATGACCTATAACCAGCTGGTGCTCGACTATCCTGGCATCGACTGGGGCAACCTCTTCCTGATCTCAGGATTCCCCTCATTCGACCTCGTTGACGTGGGTCAGCCTGAGGCTATCCATGAAGTGGAGAAGATTCTGGCTGAGACCGCCCTCGACGATCTGAAGGCCTACGCAGAAATCAAGGTTGTTTCCGGTGCCAGCAGTCAACTGAGCGATGCTTTCCGTGCTGAGGCCTTCAAGCTGAGCTCGGTGATGAGTGGTACTCAGCAGGACCGTCCCCGTTGGAAGCGTGCCGTCAGTCTGGTAAGCGGTATCATGGGTGAAGCCATCGGTAAGCTCTATGTCGAGAAGTATTTCCCCGCTACGAGCAAGCAGCGCATGCTCGATCTGGTACACAACCTGCAGACGGCCCTCGCACAGCGTATTGATGAGGCCACTTGGATGGGTGCTGAAACCAAGGCCAAGGCTAAGGATAAACTCGAGAACTTTATCATCAAGATAGGTTATCCTGACAAGTGGAAGGACTATAGCGGCCTGAAGGTGGATGAGAACCTCTCGCTCTATGAGAACCTTGGCAATATCTCTGAGTGGAAGACCCTCGATGTTCTGAACCGTAAGGTGAACAAACCTGTGGATAAGACCGAGTGGCACATGACGCCGCAGACCGTGAATGCCTATTATAACCCCACTACCAACGAGATCTGCTTCCCTGCCGCTATCCTGCAGCCGCCGTTCTTCGATCCGAATGCCGACGATGCCGTGAACTACGGTGCCATCGGTGGCGTGATTGGCCATGAGATGAGTCACGGCTTCGACGATCAGGGTTCGCAGTTCGACAAGACCGGAAACCAGCGCAACTGGTGGACCGATGCTGACAAGGCTAACTTCGACGCTCGTACAAAGGTGCTGGCCGATTATTTCAGCACCATCGAGGTGCTTCCCGGCAAGAAGATCAACGGTCAGCAGACCCTGGGCGAGAACATCGGCGACAATGGTGGTCTGAACATTGCCTACCGTGCCTTGCAGAATGTACTGAAGCAGAAGCCTGCCGGCAAGCTTGAGGGCTTCACGCCTGAGCAGCGCTTCTTCCTGAGTTGGGCACGTGTGTGGGCTGGCAATTTCCGTCCGGAGTATGTGGAGTATCTGATCACAGTGGATGTTCATTCACCGGCAAAGGCCCGTGTGAATGCGGCCCTGCCGCATATCAATGAGTGGTACGATGCCTTTGGCATCAAGAAGAGCGACAAACTCTTCGTTCCAAAGAAAAAGAGAGCACAGATCTGGTAAACAGATAGTTTCTCCCAATAAAAATTCCCGCCAAAAGTGGCGGGAATTTTTATTGGGAGAAATTGTAGTTTTATTTGCGAATGATCTTTTTGCCGTTCTGGATAATGACGCCCTTCTGATTGTTCTTCAGCTGGCGGCCGTTCAGGTCGTAGGCTGCCTCACCGGAAGAAACGTTCTTACGCAGGGTACTGATGCCGGTAGAAGGATTATTGTTCTCCGAAACGGCAGTCGTATCAAAGTTCTGTGTGCCACCGTTGAAAACTACCTTTCCGTCAGCCTTGATGGGCTTTCCGCCACAATCTTCGATGGTCAGCGTACCATTGTCCTGATAGAAATAGCCGCTGTTCTCATCGATATCCAGCTCCGTATCCTCATGATCGGGTAAGGTGCCCGTGTAGGCTTCGTCCTCTACCAACTCCACCTGGATTCCATCATCTCCTATACCAGCGAGCGTCACGTTGCAGGCATCCTCCATCCAGAAGTACTGCTTGCAGTGGAAACCGTCTTTCTTGGCCTTGGTGATGTTGATGGTGGGCTTTGCAATCTGCAGATACTCTTTGCTATAGACGGCATGCTTGTTGTTGCCGACGATGTTCAGCTTACCGGTTTTCTTGAACTCTAAGTGGCCTTCGCAATGGATACAGCCATTGGTATCGCTGTTCTTACCGTCTTCCAATGAGTTCTCCGTACCCTTTTTCACTTCAATCTTGATGCGCTTGCCATCCTGGATGTTCAGGGCAGCACCCGAGGGATTGGTCAGTGTCAGGTTGTTGAGTTCGATGGTGGCCTTGTATTTGCCTTCCAGTGTGAACCCGCCGTCCTCGGTCGTGCCTGAAAGGGTATAGACAATCTCGCCGGAGGTGTCAGCACCAACGAGTTCCGACTGTACCAGCACGACGTGCGATGACTCGCCACTAGTGCAGCTGACATACTGGTCGGCTGACTTGGGTATAGAAACAGTCGCCGTCGCCCCATTAAAAGCGACGGAGACTTCTATTGTTTCTTGTGCCTCCATGCCCAAACTGGCCATGAGGGCTGTGATAGCTAAGACTAGTTTTTTCATTTATAAACTCTAAACTATAAACTCTAAACCGTTTAGATTCCAAGCGCTTTCTTTGCCTCGTCGGCAGCAGCGTCAACAGCCTCGCCAGCCTTCTCCTTGGCAGCGTCCTTGGCATCCTCAGCAGCATCCTTCACAGCGTCGGCAGCACCTTCGGCAGCATCCTGGGCAGCTTCAACAGCCTCACCGGCAGCATCCTTGGCACCGTTGAGGGCCTGCATCAGTCCGTCAACAACAGTCTCTGCAGGAGCAGCCGTGATAGCAGCCAGAGCGGTCTGCACAGCCTCGTTATCACCAGCGAAAGCCTTGATCTTCTCAGCATTCTCCTTCAGGAAGTCCTGAATCTTGGTAACATACTCCTTAGCCACAGCGGGGTCAGAACCGATAATATCCTTGATTTTCTCCTGGATAGCAGTGAGCACCTCCTGGAACTTGCTGGCATCCTGAGCCTCAATCTGCTCAGTCAGCTGGTTGATAGATGCAGCAGCCTCTTCCTCAGCGTTGTAAACCATAGCCTCCTCTACTGCCTCTGTGTTGTCAGCAGGAGCCTGAGCCTTGTTACCACATGCGGTGAAACCGATGGCGCACATTGCCATCACAGCAAACATAATTTTCTTCATAATTTTTTCTTTTTAATAGTTAATAATGCGAACTTTCTCTCTCAAATTAGCTCCCCACTATGTGGGGAAATTGATTTTCGGCAACAAATTTAGGTTATTTTTAAATAACTTGTTCATATTTTTTGCGCTTTTTAACTTTTTTCTTACTTTTGCAGCCGTTTTCAAGATAATTTTGTATAAATGACGACATTAGAGTTTAAACCAAAGCTGTTTTCGACGTTGAAAGATTACAACCGAAAGCAGCTGACAACAGATTTACTCGCCGGCATCATTGTCGGCATTGTGGCCCTGCCGTTGGCCATTGCCTTCGGTATCGCTTCAGGCGTGACCCCTGAGAAGGGAATCATCACTGCCATCGTAGCCGGACTGATCGTTTCAGTCTTCGGTGGTTCCAAGGTTCAGATAGGTGGCCCTACGGGTGCGTTCATCATTATTATTTATGGCATCATCCAGCAGTATGGCTTCGAGGGCCTGACCATCGCCACGCTTCTGGCGGGAGTATTCCTCATCATGTTCGGTGTGCTTCATCTGGGCACTATCATCAAGTATATCCCGTACCCAATAGTTGTGGGCTTCACCTCGGGTATTGCGTTGACCATCTTCACCACACAGATTAAGGATCTCTTCGGACTGACGATGGCCTCGGTTCCCAGCGACTTTATCGAGAAGTGGATTGCCTATATCAGCTCGTTTCCTACCATCGACTGGTGGAGTGCCGGGGTAGGAGTGGGCTCCGTGGCAGTCATTGCCCTCTGGCCGAAGTTGACCCATCTTCATTTTTTCAATTCTTCAATTTTTCAATTCTTACGGAAATTGCCTGGTTCTTTGATTGCCATCATCGTGATGACTGTTGGCGTTCTGCTACTCAAACAATATATGGGTGTGACGAGTGTCGAGACCATCGGCGACCGTTTCAGCATCTCCAATCAGTTGCCTGGTGCTCAGGTGCCTGAACTGACGTGGGAAGTTATCAAGGGCCTTGTTGCTCCTGCCTTTACCATCGCCATCCTCGGCGCTATTGAGTCGCTGCTGTCGGCGACGGTGGCCGATGGTGTCATTGGCGACCGTCATAGTTCTAATACGGAATTGATTGCACAAGGTTTTGCCAATCTGGCTTCCCCGATTTTTGGCGGTATTCCTGCTACTGGTGCCATCGCCCGTACCATGACCAATATCAACAATGGTGGCCGCACGCCTGTAGCAGGCATTATCCATGCCGCTGTGCTGCTGTTGATATTCCTGTTCCTCATGCCGTTGGCACAGTATATCCCCATGGCCTGTCTGGCAGGCGTGCTCGTCATCGTGAGCTATAACATGAGTGGCTGGCGCAGCTTTGTAAGCATCCTGAAGAATCCCAAGAGCGATGTCATTGTGCTTTGGGTAACTTTCCTGCTCACCGTCATCTTCGACCTCACCATCGCCATCGAGGTGGGACTCATCTGTGCCTGTCTGCTCTTCATGCGTCGTATGGCTGAGACCACCGATGTCAAGGTTATCAGCGACGAGATCAATCCAGAGGAAGAGGAGAGCGATTTCCAGCTGGGCAACCTTGAGCACCTGACGATTCCCGAGGGTGTCGAGGTCTACGAGATCAACGGCCCCTACTTCTTCGGTGCTGGTAATAAGTTCGAGGAAATCATGGGCGCCCTGCGCCATCAGCGTCCTAAGGTGCGCATCATCCGTATGCGAAAAGTGCCCTTTGTCGACTCTACGGGTATTCACAACCTGACCAACCTCTGTCTGATGTCACAGGCTGAAGGCATCCAGGTGGTACTCTCCGGAGTCAACGAGAAGGTGCAGACCGTGCTTCATAAAGCTGGCTTCGACACGATGCTTGGCGAAGACAACATCTGTTCGCACATCAACATCGCCCTCGAACGCGCTAAACAGTTGGTATAGCTGCACGCCGTGCGGCAAGTGGAGAACCTACGGAGACCTTCGTGGGCGCATTGGTGAAACTGGCCGAGGGACAGAACGGCAGCGTGCTGCGCCGTGAGGGTACGATACTGCTCGACAGTCTGGACGGCACATACATTGCCTTGCTGCCTGCCAGTCACATTCCCGCAATGGCAAGCAGTGAGCAGGTGGTGGCTATAGAAGCCCACGAAAGCGGCAAGCTGCACATGGATGTCACCCACGTGACGACGGGTGCCGGCAAGGTGCAGGCCGGCTCGACGGTGGCCGGCAAGACCATTCCCGCCTATACCGGCAAGGGCGTGGTAGTAGGCATCAGCGACGGCGGTTTCGACTATACGCACCCCATGTTCTTCGATGCCCAAGGCAACCTGCGCATCAAGAAGGCTTGGGACGTCTATGCCAAAAACAGCAACGGCTATGTGAGGATGTCAAGATCGGTGTTGTTGGGTGTGAGTAACGTTAATAGTATAAAAAGCGTCGATAACAACAACGAGAGTATTGGTATTTCATGGGAAGATGATGCTGATACCACAGGAGAGGCCATTTAAACGAATCAGAGGAATCAGAGGGACGGCATTCTATGGTAAATT
>Ga0265299_10006901_pt1 | contig 10278 bp, 12 predicted proteins | sample AusTroGonzalo_MG_4_FD_193485 | JGI IMG/M metagenome (GOLD analysis project Ga0265299, IMG submission 193485) | Bovine rumen microbial communities from tropical cattle in Woodstock, Queensland, Australia - Gonzalo_02 | ecosystem: Host-associated > Mammals > Digestive system > Stomach > Rumen ...
ATAGCCGGGAGTCGAACCCGGGTCAGGTGCTTGGGAAGCACCGATCATAGCCGTTGGACCACTATCGCAACGTCTCCGTGTATCCTTAGATGCGTATTTATGATGTGCGGGGTCGGTCCGATTGATATTATATATGAAATGATAATTAGGAGGAACATCGGACTCGTGGTCTAGGGGTTATGACGTCGCCCTTACAAGGCGAAGGTCGCCGGTTCAATTCCGGCCGGGTCCACCATATCTTATCTAGCAAATTTCACGGTGTATGTATGGACCCAAAGACCAAGGCAGTAATCATCCTTTGTTTTGGGGACATAATGTTCGGTGCTCTGAGCATATTCACCCGTCACTTCGGTGACATGGGGTTCAGCTCATTCACCATCACATTCATACGCACGGGTGTCTCAGCATTGATCCTCTTTATCGTGCTATTGATGTTCAAAAGGGATTGTCTGAGGGTAGATAGGAAAGGTCTTCTGTTGTTTCTGTCTTTCACAGTGTTCAAGATCGCAACCGATGTCACCTTCTTCTTCGCATTGAACAATTCAAACATCGCACTGTCCACGATGCTGCAGATGACCTTCCCGTATTATGTTCTGATTTTATCGTTCCTTATTTTCAAGGAATCCATAACTCCGACTAAGATCGCGGCCATGCTGTTGGCGTTCGTGGGGTGTGTACTGTTGACCGGCGGAGCGATCACAGAAGGGAACGCTTTTTCAGAGGGAATAATCGCTGCTATAGTTTCCGGATTATGTCTAGCTGTTTATATCATGGGAGGATCCGTGAGTTACAAGAAAGGGTACGATCCATCATCCTATATCCTTTACAGTTCTCTATTCTCTACAGCCATACTCATACCTTTCACAGATCTGAGTGCGGTCGGTTCTGCAATATTGGATATAAACGAGATACCCTACATACTCGGATTGGGAGTTCTGGTGTCTTTGGTTCCCACATTCATGGATGCATGGAGTGCCAAGTATCTGCTTCCTACAACGATATCCGTCATCGGTATGCTCGAGTTGGTCTCAGCAGCAGTGATCGGAGTTTTGGTGTTCGATGAGATCCTCGAACCGAAGGATGTATTCGGAATGATTCTAGTCATGGCATCGATATTGTTGATCAATATCGGCATCTTCTTGAAATTCAAGAAATACATCAAGTTGCACCCAGATTTATTAGAAAAACTGAAGGCTGAGCGCGAGAGAGTGGAATCTCTGCACAAGCGCTAATACTAACCTCAAGAGTTGGAGTATATAACTAACAACTTATTGACTAAATCAAGAATAATATTGAGAAATCAATATATACTCAATGGGGATATCGCGAAAATAGCATCCATCCATTCGAAAGCCAGCGAATGGCGGGGTGTGAAACAACTCGGGCAATGTGTTTCCTTCTTTCCTTTCAAAAAAATGCCCGAGTTGTCTCCGATATCAATTTGTCCATCTATCCATACCGTACTTGCTGTCATTTTTTCCTATAATGTATAAAAATATACATTAAACATGGCTATCATGCATAATGTATATATACATAGTACTATTTACTAGGATTATACATCCATCCACCTAACTAACAGCCAAGTGAAGTGGAAGGATGCAAGAGTCGCGGGCGGTTTATTCCTCCTTTCCTTACCACTTCCCGCCCGCGTTCTCTCAGCTCAAAATTATATATGCTGAATTATTGCAGAGGCATAACGGACTCGTGGTCTAGGGGTTATGACGTCGCCTTCACACGGCGGAGGTCGCCGGTTCAAATCCGGCCGGGTCCACCATCTCATCTTTTGGACAGAACTGACTGGTTTTCGATACACTTAATTGCAACCATCTGTTACCTGGACACATCATGGCAGACATTCCCGATTTCCAGACGACCGAGGAAGGCAGACAGTATGAGAATGAGATCATGATCATACTCAACGGAGAGAAGAAGGACTATCCCAACTACTTCGGAGGCCTTAAGATCGCTTCCGGGCACGAGTTCAACATCTACAGCCCGATAGATCCGACAATCCAGTACGGAATCTTCCAGGAGCCCGAATCTGGTACGATGGGGGAAGCGGTCGGAGCAGCTCTGAAAGCATTCGAATCATGGGGCAAAGTCCCTATCGATGAGAGGGCCAAGTACTTCCAGGCGGTCCCGGGAGTCTTGAAGGCAAGGAGGCTGCATTATGCTGCGGCAATCACTGTGGCATCGGGGATGGTACGTGAGGATGCCTTAGCCGAGGTGGACGCGGCGATAGATGCCATAGAGAAGATTTTGGAAGAGTCAAAGACAATGGGAAGGAAAAGGCCGTTGGGTGTATGGGCGATAATTTCCGCTCACAACTCTCCGTTCGCATCCCCTATCGCATATGCAGTGGCAGCTATGATCGCAGGGAACACCGTTGTGATGAACCCATCTAAGTACTGTCCGATGCCGGTGCATCTCTTCTATAATCTCATGGAGAAGTACAATCTACCAGACGGTGTTCTCAATCTCATCGTGGATAGGAAGGAGTACACAACAGAGGAGTTGGCCAATGATATGAGGGTCATAGGACTCGTCGCAACCGGATCCGGTGAGAGGTTGGAGGACCTAATGTTCCTTCAGGTCGATGACGAGATGAGGTTCATCAATGAGATCAAGGGAATGAATCCAATACTGGTCCACAGGCCGTCGGATATGAAGGCCACGGTCAGGAACGTCATAGATTCTGCCTTCGCTTATACCGGACAGCGTCTGTTCTCATGCTCCAAGGTGATCATAACACGTGAGGATCAGGCGAAGTTCACAGAAGTCCTGAGTGAATTCATGAAGGACCTCAAGGTGGATGACCCAGTCAATGACACTTCATATACCGGACCTGTGATCAACATGGAAATCGCTGATAAGTACAGGGAGAAGGCGATCGGGCTTATGCCATTCACCATTGCCAAGGCGGCGCCGGTCTCCAAGGAGCTTCCTGAGAACTATGTCGCACCGATAGTCGTCTCTGGTCTGGATTTCGACAATGAGCTGAACTTCATGGATTCAGGCATGCCCATACTGAATGTGACCGTGGTGGATTCTGTCGATGCGATGTTCGAGGAGCTGGAGAACACAGAATGCGGGCTTTCCGCAGGGCTGTTCACAAAGGATCAGAAGCTTGTCGAGAGGTTCAATAAGGATGCGGATGTCCAGTGCAGGTTCATCAATGAGAGCAGCCGTAAGCTGAAGCCCGCACAGTTCGCCACTTTGGATAGGTTCGTATCCTGATCAAGATATCCTTACGTTCCAGGTACATCTCTTGGCAACGGTCGTCATCTTGGACAGTTCGCTCTTGCCGATAGGTCTTTTCCTGTCGATTCTGAGGATGAACATGGAGCACCCCTCGCACCTGCCAGCTATGGCTGACACTGACTCCTCATCATGATCAGCGGTGTTGACCGTTACGGCATATCTGCACTTGTTATCGGTTAGGATATCGATGCATCCGGATTGTTCCGTGGTCAGTTCTCTTCCTATAAGGATGTCCATGGCATGCACATAGCCAGCACCTACAAGGTCATCGAGGACCTCCGGACGGTGGCCGTCAGAGATCAACAGGACCTTCATTCCCCTGGGCTTCACGGATTTGATGTCTTTGTATAAATCCGGGATATCTAGCGGATCTGTATCCGAACGCACGCCGAGATAATCCAAGGAATCCTTGTCCCGTTCTAATATCGTTTTTATCTCCTCTATGTCGCACTTGCCACTATCGGAGACATCGATAATTGACATGAATTTGTCCGGTACAGTGACTGTATCGATCCTGGTGAATCCAGATATCAAGAGATCACCTGATGGAGGAGAGAAGGGCGGACAGCGTATAGCAACTATCCCAGTCAAGGTCGTCAACTATGACCAGAGCATCATCGACCATGAGTGATACGGTCGCCATGGTCATGGCATATTCTCCGGACCAGGACCTCACTGCGATCTTGAAATCAAGATCGGGTATTATCTCTTTGATGCGTTTGATATCGGTACATCTCTCGAGACATTGTTTCATGTTGCGCATCATCGGATCCACAAATATTGTTCCGATTCCCGAATCCTTCGCTGTTTTAGCTATATCAAACAGGGTCTCGATGTTCTCATCGCTCACACACAATGAGCAGTTGAACATCCTGGCCACCATTATGAATTCGTCAAGATTTCCACTGTTGGCCCCTATGAGGGTGGTGTTACGGCCGATGGTGTGGATAGCGGCCTTGGTCAGAGAAGAGGGGTCGACGGATTCCAGAATCACATCTCCATCCCACAGGGTGCAGACCAGCTGCGTCATCTCTGCGAATGTGTCAGGCGAGAATGAGTCGTTCCTGATGCAGAGCGCATTCGGGATTTCCACGGATGTTTTTCTTTTCAGAAGATCCGAGATACGGAGGATGGCATTGTCTGCATCCATGATATCAGATATTGTAAGGGCGATCATAGGTCGGCCAACTCCTCTCCGTAGACGCGTGCCATATCAGCAGCTCCGGGTCCTTTCACTATAATAGCATCCGCACCTGCCATCATAACAGCCAATGCGACTGTTGCCTCGTACATGGATGCCATTCTGGCCGATACATTCCCATCATGGACGTCCCAGGATGGTGCCACATCGCATAGAACGGTATGCTGGGATTTCACATTCCCGTTAAGTCCTTCCATGCGGTAGTCTCCGATCCTCTTCAGCAATCTCTTCAGACTGTCATCCATCTTTCCGATACCGAGGTCGACCATGATGTTCTTCGCACCTTTTGTGGTCATCTCTTCCGTAAGTTCTATCGGATCGGTATCGTTGCATTTCGCCACGACAATGTGGTTGTTGGAACATTCCGCAAGTGCCAGACTCTGTTCTTTGTCATCGCAGTTCAGTATGAGAACTGAATTATCTACAATCTTTGCTGTATCCTTGAGCACATCCGTCTCCGCCGTGACCATCACAGGTATCCTGGTCCTCTCGCAGATTCTTTTGACCAGCGAAGGGGAATCGTTCCCTGTCAGCCTGAGACAGATGCCGTCAGCTCCGAGCTCCTTCCACATGACCGCCCATTCTTCGACGTCGGTCTGGCGCCCGGAGAACATCGATGCTGCGGATTCATGATATCCTTCCAATGAATCGAACGCTTCACCGAAAATCACAGGTCTCCTGTTCCTGGCGTTATCCAATTCGAGAAAAGGCGGGCTACGAGCTCCGCCAATGACGTAATCGCCTTTACCGACCAGAATCTCCTCCATTTGAGAAGGGTACGTTCTGGACGTCTTCGGGAGACGCATATTATCACATGAGTTCTGTGAACTCTTTGAGCTTGAATACGCCGTTAAGGTCCTTCATGGATTCAGGCAGCATCTTTTTGATTTCATCAGCTGTCTTGTCGCTTTTGCATATGTCCATGACGAGTTCTAGGCTCATTGTCTCGTAGCAGATCTTCACTTTACTGAACACCGAGATGAGATTCACGTTCCAATCTGCGATGATGCTCAATGCCTGCGTTATGCTTCCTGGGCAGTCTGGGATCTCCATACCGACCTTTACGAGCTTGGTCTCTTCTTTGAATAGGGTGATGGAACATACCCAGGAGTCCGCATCCATGGTGATCAGAACATTCTTCCCATCGATGTTGGGAAGGATGTCGCCATAGACTTCGGCGATGTCGAAGCATCCGTTTCTGATCGTGGTCGGATATCCGCGTCTGATCTCCTCCTTACCAGACTCTTCGACCTTTCCTTTGAATAGTCTTCCGATGTCGGCAGGTTTGAGCTCAATCCTTTTGATCTTGGAGACCGACGGATCGTTCTGCTGCTTCAGGTCCCTGAATTTCTCAAGAAGCAGCTCTCCTTCGCCAGCGAAGTTCATGTCCGCCATCAGCTTCCATACGATGACGGTATCGGAGATGCCGTTTAGAGATATCGAGTTGAGAATGTTGATCTCTCTTTCAGCTAGATAATGGGCCGCCTGAGCGCTTGATCCAGGAACATCATCCAGGTACATGGTAATGTGCGTAAGGGTACGGTAGTTCTCCTGAGGGAACATCGAGAGCATGATCTCATAGTCTTTCGGTCCCTGGGCAGGATGTTTGAAAAGGGTGCTGTAGACGCAGCCCCCATCCTCGATACCAATCGTGTCAGAGATCCAATTGTCCACTTTGATGGACGAGCCGTTAACCTTCGCGAATTCCCAAATCTTCATCGGAGACCCTTCGTCATACCGTAGTCATCTGACCATCATAAAACTGCCGTTAAATGGGGGGCCTCATTCATCCTTTTTCAGCTCGAACTGGTGTTTGGGAGAGGTCAGTGGTTGGGTCCATACAGGTTGTTCCTTATCCGCGTATTCCAGATCTTTCCTTATGTTCTTCAGGCTGCCTGCATAGTCATCGTCGGAGGCAATCCTTCTGATGGTATCGGAATCATTTTTGGAACGCTTTTCCATCCCGGACATTCTCAAAGCATCGTCCATGAGGTCGGCGGCTTCGTTGAGAAGTTCTTCCGCTTTTTTGAGTTTCTCAACTCTGTCCACGGAAACCCTTCCTGGTTATGATGTATCTGGCGGGTCTGCATGCATCGCTCTTGGCGGAGTATCCGCATACTTTGCAGCTTCTGCTGAGCTCTACCGTCTTCCAATCCAGCGTTCTGTTCCTGACGGATTCCAGTTTGCTTTTGCATACTGGGCATTTATCGTAGGGGACGGAACCATCCTTGTGGGCATATCTGATCTCTATATCGAAAAGGCCTCTTTGAAGACCGACTTTGCGGATCCTTTCGTTGCTTACGCGGTAGGATTCGTCGACGCACATGAGTTCGGTTAGAACGAGTTCGTACAGGACCGACTGGGACCTAACTCTCGGAGAGCGTATCAGACAGTTGTCTATCGCTTTGGCGACATCGTCATCCTTGGGGATCCTGTATGACATAGATTGTGATATGGCGTCTGCCATATTTCAATTACAACGTGTTTTTATTGCTGCAGGAACAGCAGAACGATGATACAGGGCATTCGGCGCAGTTCGGGTCCTTAGGGCGGCAATATTTCCTCCCCAGACAGATGAACGCGATATCCAGATCATCCCATCTGTCCTGCGGGATCTTCTCCATTATCGCCTTCTGGGTATCCTCCGGTCTTTTGGAATCGGAGATCCCCAACCTCTGTGAAACACGGTTGATATGGGTATCGACGATCACCGATGGTTTCCCGAAGGCGTATCTCATCACACATGCTGCGGTCTTCTTGCCGACTCCCGGGAGTTTCATAAGCTCGTTCGGGTCATCTGGCACAGTTCCATCGTAATCCTCTACGATCACCTTTGTGACATTCTTGATGCATCTCGTCTTCTGCCTGTAGTAGCCGGAGCTGAACACCAGTTGTTCTATCTTAGATGGATCCGCTTCATAGACGTCCTGAGGCGTCGGGAGTTCTGAGAACAGCATCTCCGATGCCTTTCTGGAGTTCCTTTCAGTGGTCTGTTGGGAAAGGATTGTGGAAATGAGGATCTGGTAAGGCGTGGAACCTTCGTAACCGATGCCTTCGAAATCCTTCAGTTCGAAGTGTTCGAGAATGATATCGATGGCTTTGACGGCATCGGACATGATTCATCGTGATGAGACCCAAGTTTATAAACATGAATTGGTTGCGCGTGAATAGCGCGGGGGTAGCCGAGCTGGCCAAAGGCGCGGGACTTAAGATCCCGTCCTTAGTGGTTCATGGGTTCGAATCCCATCCCCCGCACCATCCTTCCATACTATGGTTGGTTGGGTTTCCCTTTATATATGAATACGATATCCGAGTGGTAACGGAGTAATATACTTGCCTGGCGAAGTCAAAAAGTCAAAGCCTGTTCAGAAAACCATGGCCCAGAGCAACAATCCCTACAGTGGGGATAAACCTGGGGCGAAGAAGAACAAGCCAGTGAGGACCAAAGAGTCCACGAAGAAGCAGTCGATGTTGAACACTCACAAGCTGAGTCCTTTCAAGTACGACATGAATGAGATCCTTTCCGCATCAAGGATGGATCCGGCCAAGGCATCATCGTTTTTAGCAACCGTAATCGCAAAGGCATCCCGTATCTCCACGAAGGCCGCAAAGGAGTTCGTCAAGACATATCTCGACGCCGGCGACCTTACCAAGGACGAGTACGACAAGATCTGTAAACTCCTCGATAAGTACAGCAAGTACCGCTGAGGTGTTCATATGGCATCCGAGGACGTTCTCCTGAAGACCCTGAAGAACGCTGACGGGAAGCCATTCCAGAAGTACAAAGGTCTTCAGAATAACTTCGTTCTGGAAGATTATGAGTTGATCTTCGACGACATCCAGAATGACAGGATGGGCCACACGGCCATGCGTGTGAGGGTTCCGATGAAGAAGACGGGATTCCTCGAGGACATGTATAGCACCAAGAGCAGGGAAATCGCTCTCAGAGATTTGATTGCAAGACGTTTCAGGGAGTCCGCACGTACACATGCCCGTTCTCCAATCCCCAAGACATCCGGAGGCGAGGTCTTCATACCCCGTCCTGGTCAGGAGATCCTGGAGAGGGGAAGCGTCATCATCACCCAATATTTCATAGAGGTCCGTTTCACGGTTGACCTTCCTGCAGATTCAAACAAGGTCAGTGCGATGGCAATGAATCTGCTTCTGGAGAGGATCAGGACGATAGTCTCGGAATCCCTCTATCTTTCACAGTACAAGCAGTCGAAGGTCTATAACCATCTGTTCACAAACGAGAATGCGGACTACATCAGAGAGAACCTTGAATCAAAAGGGCTCGTCGCATTCATTGCAGACGGTTCGATACTTCCTCGCAGAGAGGATGATCTGGCACCTATGATCGATGCTGTGGCATTCCAGTGCACGGACGATCTGAAGGTGACATTCGAGGTCCCGAACGGGGATCCGATAACGGGAATGGGAATACCAAAGGGGTTCTCTGTGATCTCCGGCCCTAGCAGGAGCGGAAAATCGACGATACTGGATGGAATTTTTTCCGGTGTCTACAACCACATACCGGGTGACGGAAGGGAGTACGTGATCACATCCCGCGATACAGCATTCATAATGTCGGAGTCTAATCGTCCGGTGGATTCTGTGGATATCTCGATGTTCGTCAAGGATTCGAAGGAGTTCGAGGATGTCACCGCAGCCAAAAAGGAGTTCATATCTTCAGCAATGTCGGAGTTCGTTTCAATTTCTGAGTCCATCGAGATGGGTTCCGATCTGATTCTGGTCGATGAGGAGTACTCCCACCCATGTGTCCTGAGGAAAGGTTTCCTTGCGGATGATGAGACTATCTTTTCGTTATCTGATTTAGGTCACTCCATGGGAGAGTCCGGAGTATCGATGATCATTGTATCCGGTGATGAATCTGTGGTCAGATCCGCCGATAACATCATCCTTGTAAAGGGTAACAAGGCATCCAAATTCGAAGTGGAAGGATGTCCTGGCAGAGCAACCTTCAAACAACCCATTGAAAGGTCACCCATCTCCAAAGGAATGGTCTTCGAGAAGGGTCACAGAGATGTGAACGTTACAGCTCCAGCCATACGGACGATCGAGATCGGAGAATTCAAGGTCAATGTGCCTGTGGCAGCACTGTTTGATGTCTCCCAGACCAGTACCATCGCGGATGCGATAGCCGTCATGAAGGATATGATGGATGGTTCAAAGAGCATGTCAGAGGTCTGCAAAGCAGCTATCGATGCGATAAAGGCCGATGACGATTCCATAGATAATGGCAATGGGATGCATCATGCTATGATCAGACCTATAGATCTTGCCGCAGTAGTCAACAGGCATCCTCAGATGCTCGCAATCCAGAAGAGATGATCATCTTCTGTTGTATGTATCAGAGAAACGATCAAACACGTTCTGACTGTACTGGGTCATGTGGACCTGGTCCGCTTTAGCACCGGGATTGTTATCGGGAACTATGAATCCTCTGATTGGATATTCCTTATCACAGTACGGACACCTGACGTTGGGACAGTTGTTAGAAGCCTGCGGACAGTATTTGCATGCGACGGCCCTTGACTGGAAGAGACTGAACTCCTTTCCGCAGTTCGGGCAAAGGTATCTGCGGGCGGCGACCTTCAGGTCGTTGTTGATACCTGCGGCTCTCTCCTCAGGCGTGTTCCAGATGAACTGACGGGGGGAGATGGGCTTGTTGTAGCTCGGGGTGTCGGGATCGTATGGCATGATTAGATTCCTTTGGCAGCTGAAACGAGGTCGTTGAGCTTGCCGTCGTGTGTCCCCTGTTCGAGGATGGTTCCGGTGACGATTATGTCGGC
>Ga0265299_10006906_pt1 | contig 10272 bp, 7 predicted proteins | sample AusTroGonzalo_MG_4_FD_193485 | JGI IMG/M metagenome (GOLD analysis project Ga0265299, IMG submission 193485) | Bovine rumen microbial communities from tropical cattle in Woodstock, Queensland, Australia - Gonzalo_02 | ecosystem: Host-associated > Mammals > Digestive system > Stomach > Rumen ...
ATTTATTAGTCAGTATTTTCAGTTTTTCTTAATTTTAGCTACTCCATATTCATTAATATCTCAAGTATAATCGTATTTCTCTTTAGTAATTTCTTTTCAGTCTGCATCTATTATTCAGTATCATTCTCATCACTGAATTATTCTGTGACCATTTACCTCATCGTAAACTTTGTCATACTCTCTTTGGTATGCAATATCCAATTTATATTTCAGATTTTCCTGTCTTTGAACTTCGTTTTCAAGTTCTTCATTAGATGCTCATTCCTTAGAACCTTTAAGAATTTTTTTATCAGATTGTTCTATTTCTTTTTCGAGTGAAAGCAAATATGCGATTCTTTTTTGTACTTTTACTTTTTCATCTTTTAGATCAAATTTTCTCTCCTTAACTGCTTGGAGAATCTCTTTATCTAGAGCATCATACTGTTCTTGCAATTTCATAATGTGTAATTTACAATGTAAATCATTTAATTTCAAAAAAAGATATATATTCTTGATATAAAGTCAATAAATTTTAATTTATTTTCTATTTTTTCATAGTTCTCGCATAAAAATGGCTGTACTCTGACCAACATTCATCGATTCTTTAATTCATTGCATTGGAATTTCTACCACAGCATCCACTTCTTTCAATGTTTTTTCCATTACTCCATCCACTTCATTTCAGAAGATAATAGCGATTCAGTTATCTGATTTACAAACATACTCTCAAAGGGAAATGGAATTTTCTGTAAGTTCTGCCGCAATAATTTCCAGTCACATTTCACGAGCTTCTTTAATCGCATCAACCGTAAAATCGAACTGTCTAAGTCAAACTGTATTTTCAGCTCAAAGTGAAGTTTTACAAACTTTTGGATTATCTACTGGAGATGGAGTATAACCAACTATCCAAACTTTCCATCATAAAGAATCAGCTGTACGAATTATATTTCAGACATTATAAGCTGAACGGATATTTTCAAGTATTATTATATTATGTGTCATAACGAATAATTAATCTAAAGCAAACTGTATAATAAATAAAATAGTAATCTATACAAGATTAATATTATCCCTATGATTAACTACGAATTTTTATTTAAGATTAATTTAAGGTAAATAATTATAAATAGTTGTTTTATAGTCATAAAACTGGTTTTTCTATTTAATCATACGAGTTTTTGATTGACTATAAACCTGATTTTAGTATCATTCATTTCGTTGGAAATTTAAGATTTAATTTTACATAACCATACAAAATTATGAAAAAAGAGAATTTCTTCAAAAGACATTGGTTAGTTTTATCTGTAATCGCTTTGATTATTATTTGAGTTCTGTATAAATGGCAACCTCGAGTAGACAAGACTCCAAAGACTAAGATTTTCTATGACATGGAGACTACTGTTCAAACTGGAGATTTACAAAATATTTTAACATTACAATGAACAACACAGTTTGCTGATTCTCAGAAATTAACTTTCATGAAACAGTGAAAAGTAACTGCTGTATATGTGAAAGTTTGAGATAAAGTAAAAAAGGATCAGGTTTTAGCTAAAATTTCCACAGATGATTTGGATAATGATGTAGCTCAAGCTAGACTTAATATTGATAGTCAGAAGGCATCATTACAGGACTTATTAGATGAAAGAAATCTCGATTTGGAATATATTCAACAAAAAGCGAATTATGATGCTTTAATTCTGAAAAAAGAGACAATTGATCAAGATCAGGAATTAGAAATGCAAGAATTACTATTAAAGATAGAATGATTAGAGCAAAATGTTAAAGATGCCCAAAAATCATATGATGATACTTTAGCTGACTATCAGGAATTACTAAATGGAAGCGATAGTGCTAATGCTGATTTAGCATTATCAAGCACAATCAGGAAAAGAAATCAGACTTTAGAAACTGCCGTTTTGGAATTAAAAACAGTAATAAATGATGTGAACTGAGTGCTCGATAGTTATGACAAAAAATTGATTATTACAGATAAATATAAACATGAAGTAGCTAGAAATTACAACATTTGAGCTGATGATTTATATTTAAAAAATCAATCAGAAAAATGATTTAATGACCTCTCTAAAGAATTGGATATTCTAAGAGAAAAATATGAAGTTCTGGATGCAAAATCAGTTTCAGATTTAACTAGTGAAGAAGTTGTAGATGCTTATGCAACTGTGAAATCATTATGAAATAAATTGGTAGATTGGTGAGAAATCAATTATGATATGTTTAAAGCTAGCGTTACTAGTTCTGATTACTCTTTAACTAATATCGAATCTGATGCTAAGACTTTCGGTACTGATTTACAGTCTCAATGAGTAAAATATGTTCAACTATACACAACTAAAGTGAGCGCACTTGCCGATTTAGATGATGATACCTCATTAGAAGATACCAAATTAAAATTAGATAAAGCAAAGACTAATTTAGATAAAGCAAAAACTGAATTAAATAAGAGCAATCTTCAGGTAGATGTACTCAAAACTCAACATGAAAAAGATAGAGCAACATTAGAAAATGATATCGATTCTGCTATGAGAAATTTAAGTAAAATAGCATGATGAGAAAGTTTGAAAGAAACTCAGATCACAAAAGAACAGAACAGTTTGAAACAGCAACAGAGAAAACTTCAGAATATGATGGATCAATATGATGACTACCAATTAACTGCAAACTTTGATGGAGTAATTACTGAAATGGATATCCAGGTTTGAGATTCTATCAATCCATCATCTAATAATACTAGCACAAAGTATATATATGTGGAGAGTAATGATATTCTAGAGATGACATTTAATGTAGAACAGATAGATATCATACAATTAAAAGTCTGAATGGATGCTGAAGTTTATCTAGATGCTTATCCTGACCAAGTTTACTATGGAAAAATTACAGAGATAAACACAATTCCAAACACAAATTCTTCTACAACTACATATCCAATGACTATAACATTCCAAAAGAACAGCCCAGATGAAACAATTCTCGCCGGAATGGGATGAAGTGCTAAAATTATATTAAGTAAAACTGAAAATGTATTACTAGTTCCGTCTCAAGCTATAACTACTATTTCTGGTCAAAATATGGTTATGCTAAAGCAATGAGATCAATGGGTAGAAACTCCTGTAGAGATTTGAGATTCAGATGAAACTAATACAGAAATAGTAAGCTGACTAAAAGTATGAGATAAGGTTAAATCAATGTTTTATAGCAATGAATGAATGACAAGCATGTGATTAGAAATACAATCCGCATGACTCGACAAAGATGCTATGGAAAGAACTATCAATGAAAATAGAGCAAATGCAATGAGAAATATGTGAGGAGGGCCATCAATGTGATGAGGATGATTCCCATGAGGATGAAGTTCAAGTAGATGAAGCATGTGAGGAAGTAGTAGAAGTAATTGATGATGATTTGGAAGATAATATTTAATATATGAATAAATATTAATGACAGATAAAAAAGATGTAGTAGAAAACAACAATACAAACCCTCATCTAATCGAATTGGTAAATGTAACCAAAACTTATTGAGTAGATGATCCGGAAAACTGAGTCGAGGCTGTTCATGCACTCAGATGAATAAATTTTTGGATTGATGAATGAGCCTTCATTTCTATTATGGGACCTTCATGATGTGGAAAATCTACTCTAATGAATATAGTCTGATTACTTGATGAGCCTACTAGTTGAGATTATTTATTGAGATGAGAAAAAGTAAGAGCTATGACTGCAGATGAATGGTCAATGATTCGTAGAACTACAATCTGATTTGTTTTTCAGTGATATAATCTGCTCAAAAGGATGTCTGCTCGAGAACAGGTAGCTTTACCTCTATCATATATGTGAGTACCAAATAAGGAAAAGAAAGAAAGATGTGCCGAAGCTCTCAAAATGGTTTGACTATGAAATAGGTTAGATGCTTTACCAAATCAGCTTTCATGATGACAGCAACAAAGAGTTTGTATCGCTCGTGCTTTAGTATCTAATCCTTCTCTAATTCTAGCTGATGAACCTACATGAGCGCTTGATTCCGTAACAGGAGAAGAAATTCTAGAGCTATTTAAAAAGTTAAATGAAGAACAGCATAAAACAGTACTTTTGATTACTCATGATCGCCACATTTGAGAAGCCGCAAAGAAAATGATTAGGATGAGAGACTGACAATTCCTTCATCATGATGAGGAGTAAAAATTTAATTTAAACAAATATAGTATGAACTTTACGACTTATGTTAGAGATGCACGATGAAATCTAATATCCAATAAAATGAGATCTTTTTTAAGTGTCTTATGAATTGTGATCTGACTTTTTGCTGTTATTTTTCTAATGTCATTCTGAACATGAGCCAAACAATGAGTAAAAGACCAAATAGGTTCTCTAATTACGAATAATATTACAATTTCATCTAAATGATGATACACCCAATGGACAAGTGATGAAGTTCACTGATATGTAAAAGCTATAACATTAACAACTGATTTAATAGATGATATTGAATATTATTTCCCCGAATTAAGCTGAAAAGTCACATATAGTAATACAACTCAGTGAAATTTCACAAATGATGATGGTGATAGTGCCATGTGACAGTTCCTTTGAGTACCTATTGATTACATCGAAAAAATGGGACTAGATTGGAATTATTGAAGTGAGTTTTCTGAGTCTAATTTCGATAAAAATGAAGATGTTGCTATTGTAAATAAGAATATAGTTGATGATTTATTCGACTGAGGTTATGCTTTATGAGAATATGTATATTATAATAGTAGAAAATTTAGAGTAATCTGAGTTTTAGATGAAGAAAGTATGTTCGGTCAGGTTTATATCCCTATTACGACATATCAGCAAAAGATTAACTCTTCTACTAAGATTTCAAGTATCACTGTTATTCTTTGATACGATGATGATGTAGATCAATGGATGAATAGAATAAAATATTTTCTCATGAGAAAATATAATATTTCTCATATTGATCTGGCATGATTCTCCGTAACATCTCTATCTGCAATCGGAGACGCAATTGATAATGCAATGTCAATTTTCACATATTTATTAGCTGCCATCGGTTCAATTTCTTTACTTGTGGGATGAATCGGAGTAATGAATATCATGCTTGTTTCAGTAACAGAAAGAACTAGGGAAATCTGAATTAGAAAAGCGATTTGAGCTTTGAATGGAGATATTATTACACAATTCTTGATTGAATCAGTAGTAGTAACTGCTATCTGATGAATAATCGCAATTATATTATCACGACTAGCAATTCAATTAGTAAATAGTTTTGAAATTGAATGAATTAATGTATCCATGACTACTGAAGTAGTAGTTTTAGCTACAACATTAACATTCATAATCTGAATAGTATCTGGGATTGGACCTGCTAAAAAGGCAGCAGAATTACAGCCTATCGATGCTCTCAGATTTGAATAGTCTAAAAAATATTTACTTTTATTCTTTTTTAGAAAAAGTATTGATTTTTATATTGGAAAACTTATATTCTATCCCGCATCCCATAGTTTAATGGTAAAACTTACGTAATAGACTAGAATATCAAAAATTTCAAGCCTGACGACCTTGAAATATTCAGCTATTAAGAACATGTAAAAGTAGGCAAGATATTGCTAACTGTAAAACAATCAAAAAAGACCTTCGCATATAGCGAAATCAAGCATGTGCTCCGTTAATCTGGGTTCGACCCCCGGTGGGATTGTCTATCTTAGAGCGAGTATTATTTATACTACGCTCTTTTTTTATACTAGAATAACTTCAGGTTCTAGCTGCACTCAAAATTTATCCTTAACTGATTTCTGAATATAATGCATAGCCTCTAAAACATCATCTGCATTTCAACATTCATTCACTAAAATTAATGCGTGTTTTTCATAAGTTCATGCCGTTCAATTTGAGATTCTCCATCACTTCAAGCCACAACGATCAATTAATTGCCCTGCTGAAAGTTTCATCTTTTTCTCACCAAAATCTATACACTCATGATGCGATAAATCTGGAAAAGATTTTTCAAGTTCTGCTCGCTCATCAAGTGTAATAATCGGATTTGAAAAAAAACTTCATGCCGTTCAAATTTTATGCCAATCCGGCAATTTATTTTCTCTAATTTTACGAATAATCTCTGCAACTTCTTTTGGAGTTTTTGGATTTAATCACTTTTCTGATATAAATTTCTGGACATCGGCATATCAAATATTTGGACTATAATTCTCATCCACAACTGAAAGTAAAAATCTAACTTTCGTAACTAAAAATAAATTTCTTTGGGTATATTTGAAAACACTTGTTCTATAACCAAACATACAGCTTTGATTTTTATATATTCGATTTTTTCATGTAGTTAAATCAATTCATTCAACTTCATAAACTACACTAGAAACCTCCGTTCCATATGCTCAGATATTAGAAACTGGAGCTGTTCCAACGTTTCATGGGATATCTATCAGATTTTCAATTCCGTATCGATTATTTTTACAAGTTCGCTCAACGAAATCTGACCAATTCTCTCATGCAGAAACTTCGACTAATACTGAACTATTTTCAGATTTAATTATTTCTTTTCATTTTGTTTTAATCTTCACCACAATTCCATCAAAATCCTGAGTAAATAACGTATTAGAACCACCATTAAGAATACAATGTTTCTCCGTTTCCCATAAATTATTTTTCATTAATTCCAAAATATCAGATTCATTTTCTACTATCACAAAATATTTCGCTTTCACAGGAATCTGTAATGTATTATATTGTTTCAAATCTACGTCTTTTTCTATTTGCATCTAGAATATTAGATAATCTAAACATTTCATAATATATTAATTATTTATTTCTTTTCAAAGAAAAAATCCTGTGCCACTCAAACACAGGATTTTCCAGATTATTCTTAGTAGTTTAACACATTAGAAAGCATTTTCATCTACTACAGTTTCATCTTCTTCAGCCTCTACTTTAGCTTCTGTTGCTTCTGCTCTTTCAGCTTTATTGTACATTTTTGTTGGATCTTCTTTCGCGAAATCAACTTTAATAGCTCTTCCTCGAACTTCTTTTCCATCCATTTCAGCTTTAGCTTTAGCTGCATCATCTGCGTTAGCAAATTCTACGAATCCAAAACCCTTACTTCTTTTAGTTTCTCTATCTAGATTTACTCTAGCGAATACGATTTCTCCATAAGGTGAGAATTCTTCTCTGAGGTCATTACCTCTCATTTGCCAGTTTAGCCCTCCAACAAAAAGTTTAGTTTGGCTAATAATCATTTCTTCACTCATTTAACCTAACAATATAAACATATAAAATCTGTCGCTTTAAAGCACGACAATTTGTGTATAATGTTTCCTTTTTTAATTACAAATCTTTTGGATAAAAAAAGTCCTCAAAAATTTGACATTTTTTGAAAAAATATGTATAATATAGTTGTAATTTTATTTCTCATATTATGTGAATGCCAGATACTAACGCTAAGAATCTAGAAAACACAAAACAAAATGAAACACAAAAAAAGCATTCATTTTTCTGATGAGAAATAAATGCAAAGACAAAAGATTTGTTAGATTTTCGTTATAATACCCAGGAAGAAATTGATAAATTAAATGATGAGATGACTACTACTAGTGATTTAGATGAAATTATCCAACAAACAAACAACGATGAAAATAACGAAAATATAAATAATGAAAACGAGGAAGTTATAAAGGAAGAAGGTATTGAATGACAAGTTGAATCTGATTTAGAATGAGATTTGCAACCAACTGATGAATCAGAAAATGATGATATAAATAATTATGAACAAGAAGAACCTATTGAATGAGAAGTTGTTGATAATCCGGATGAAGAATATGTTGGCGAAAGTGATAATAAAGGAAAGGAAGATATGGAAGAAAATACATATAGCGAGACTAATAATGTTACTATAGAAAACAACATTCAAGAGGAGAATGACGAGGAAGATGAAGATAATGAAAATGAAAAAGATGAGACTGAAGATGAGAATGAAAATGAGAAAGAAAAAACTGATGAATTGTGAGATTCTGTTAAATTCTTTGATCCTTTTGAGTTAGGTTTTGATGAGGATGAAGAAAATAATGAGGGAGAAACTGAATCTACTAATGATATGTTTGATCCGTTTGGGTTAAATGAAGATGAAACTGATGAGAAAGATGAAGTTGAGAATGATATTGAGGATGAAAATATGGATGAAGAAAATGATAATGAAGAAGACATTATTACTACAGAAAATGATAATGAGATTATCGAGACTAATAGTGAAGAAGAGATTGATAACGATGAAAATAATGAGACAGATGAAGAAATCAATGAAGAAGAACCAGTAATTGATACTGAAAATAATGAATGAGAGATAGAAGAAGAAAACAATGAAGAGCCTGATGAAGAAGAGTCTTATGAGGAAGAAAATGAAATTGATAAAGAAACTGAAGAAGAGAATGATGAACCTGAAGAACAGGATGATGAGATAGTTGAAGAAAATGAAGATAAGACTGATGATGAAATTGAAAAAGATATCAATAACGAAGTTAACGAAGACAATGATAAGGAAGCACAAATTATTGATGTGGAGAATATCGATGAAGAAGAAGTTAGTGAAGCTAACAATAATGAAACAGATGAAGATAATAGTGATGAAGAAGACATTACCGAGGATAAAGAAAGTGAAATTACTGATGAAGGAAATGTTAATGAAGATCAAATCATTGGAAATGATGATGGAGAATTTAACGAAGAACAAATACTTGATACTGAAAATAATGGATGAGAGATAGAAGAAGAAAGCTACGAAGAGAATGATGAGGAAGAGAATAAAGAAAATGAAGATGATGATATCGATGAGGATAATATAGTTATTAATACTCCTATATCTATTAATCCAAACCAAAAGGATAAAAAAGAAGAAGTTAAAAATAAGAAAATAAAAAAGAATTCTGCTACATGAGAAGTAATTACTAATGAAGAAATTCAATTAGAACAATGACAGGACATGCCTGACACTAAAAATGATGAAGAATATCAACCATCTGATGAAGAAATATTTGAACAAGAACCTGAATTCTTCTGAGATGATGAATTAAGCCAACAATTTATGCATTTAGTTCAGAATGTACGTGAAATATTCAAGCTTGAACGTAGAGACTGAGAACAGAATCCTTATTTCAAAATCCTATGATGAAAAACTGAAAATTCAACTATTGAATACCTATTCTATTTAATCGAAGAAGAACATGAACCTATCGATCTATATATCAAAAAAGTTGAAACCAATCAAGGGGAAGAGAGCGAACATTTAGTTCAATTCTCATACAATGAAGATAAGGAATTTAACATATTTGTAGATGAGGTTATATTATATGAGAATATAAACAAATCTGATTTAGACAGTGTAGAATATAATGATACAAAAGCGATACTTGAAAAATTCATATTCTTAACTGATAATCATTATGATAAGTTAAAAGCTAAATTAGATAAAATATATGAAGAGAAGAAGAAAAAAAGACAATTACAACAGATTTTTAAAGGGTTTTAGTCCAAAAATATAACTTTTAATTATTAATTATTAAAACCATGACAGATTTACAAGAGACACCAATTCCAGTAACTGATACTGGGTCCAACCCACCTGAAAATCCTTTTGGATGAAATCCATGAGAAGTACAAGCAAATCCATTTGCTGAACAATCATGAACTTTAGATCAGCCTCAAGAAAATGTAGTAGCTGAGCAACCTACTCCTGTTGCAGCTCCTGATTTAACAGACACACAAACAGTGACTACAAATGAAGTACCAACTGATAGTGTTGAAGCAGCTACTCAAAATGCAGTAAATCTACCTGATTCACAAGCAATGGCTAATGCTGCTGCAAAAAAAGAGAGATTAACTCAATTATTAAAAGCTGAACAAGAAAAATGAAAAAAAGCTTGATTCACTAGATGAATTTTATCATGAGTAGCTATTACTGCATGTGTTTTGGCTATTTCTGTAATATTTGCAAAAGATCAAATCGTAGATTTACTTTCTGATGGTAGCATACCTAATTCTAATTTAGAAGCAAGTGTTGTAAATTTAACGTCTGAAACTCCTGCTATCGATGAAGAAACTCCTGCTATCGATAAAGAAACTCCTGCTATCGATGAAGAAACTCCTGCTATCGATAAAGAAACTCCTGCTATCGATGAAGAAACTCCTGCTATCGATGAAGAAACTCCTGCTATCGATGAAGAAACTCCTGCTATCGATGAAGAAACTCCTGCTATCGATGAAGAAA
>Ga0265299_10006908_pt1 | contig 10271 bp, 11 predicted proteins | sample AusTroGonzalo_MG_4_FD_193485 | JGI IMG/M metagenome (GOLD analysis project Ga0265299, IMG submission 193485) | Bovine rumen microbial communities from tropical cattle in Woodstock, Queensland, Australia - Gonzalo_02 | ecosystem: Host-associated > Mammals > Digestive system > Stomach > Rumen ...
AAAGAAGAAAAAATGCAGGCTTTCGGACGGTTTCTTGACGTTTTAGATGCGTTAAGAGCAAATTGTCCATGGGACAAAAAGCAAACCAACGAGAGTCTTCGACCCAATACCATCGAAGAGACTTACGAGCTCTGCGATGCACTCATCAAAAATGATATCCCTGATATTTGCAAGGAGTTAGGCGATGTGTTGCTCCACATATGTTTTTATGCCAAGATTGCTGAGGAAAAAAGTCAGTTTGATATGGCGGACGTATGTAATGCCCTCACTCGTAAGATGATAACCCGTCATCCGCATGTCTATCATCCTTCACAGATAGATGCTGAAGATCCAAAGCCATTGCCCTATGTGCCTGGTAATCTTACCCCCGCGGGTAGCGGGGGTAAGATTACCACGGTAACGCAGGTGCTTGAAAACTGGGAGCAGATAAAACTCAAGGAAAAGGATGGTAACGAATCAGTTCTTTCAGGAGTGCCTGATGCTCTGCCATCACTCATCAAGGCTTATCGTATACAGGATAAGGCCCGCAATGTTGGCTTTGACTGGGAGGATCGTCAGGATGTTTGGAAGAAGGTTCGTGAGGAACTTTCGGAACTTGAGGTTGAACTTGAAAAGAACGACAAAGAGCATTCAACTGAGGAACTTGGTGATTTCCTGTTCAGTGTTATCAATGCCGCTCGTTTGTACAAACTTAATCCTGATAATGCTCTTGAAAAGACCAATCGCAAGTTCATCGATAGGTTCAACTATATCGAGGCGCATAGCATCAAGATAGGTAAACCTCTAAAGGATATGTCTCTTGAGGAGATGGATGCCCTTTGGAACGAGGCAAAAAAAGTCTTAAAGTCCTGAAGTCCGTTGCTAAAAACAAAAAAGTAAAGATATGAAAAAACTTTTATTTCTGAGTGTGGCACTGGCCATGGTAATGTTAGTAAGTTGTGGCTTGGGTAGTAGTCATCAGGCGGAGCGTGAGGAAGATACCGTTGATGTGAACGATCTGATTCGCGACCATACAATTTACGGTCTCTGCGGTGGTATCCCATCAACATCTCAGCTTAAGGTGGTTACAGATAATGGTGATACACTTACACTCGATATCACTCCTGCACAGAACAATCATAAGATGCTTGGCGCTGTGAGAGTAGGTGATCGATTGGCAGTCATGACCAATAAGAATCAGACAGAAGCTACAAAGGTTATAAATATTAACTATTTGTTAGGCGATTGGGTGATGCCTGATCCTTTGGATGGTAGCGATGAGGTTGGAATTCGTATCAAAGAGGGTGGTGTGGCTGAGTCAATCGAGATGACAAACATCATATATCGTACTTGGCGAATTTATAACGGACAACTTGAGATAACTTATATCCGCGAAGGAGGAGGACAGTCGGAAGAAACTGATTATTATGATATTCTGAAACTTTCGCAGGATTCCCTTGTGTATAAGACAATTGGTAAGCCACAGGATGAAGAGGAAACTCTCGAATACACCCGTTGGAAGGAAAAACCTGTACCCGATCTTCATGGATTGAAACTTGAGGAACATCAGGATGAATTTATGAAATTGTAATACATTTGGAACCGTTCAAAGTACATATATTAGGTTGTGGTAGCGCCTTACCTACACTTCGCCATTATGCTTCTTCGCAGGTGGTCGAAGTGCGTGAAAAAGTGCTGATGCTTGATTGCGCAGAGGGAACTCAGATGCAACTGCGAAAGTGTAGGGTTCGCTTTACTAAACTTAGTCATGTGTTCATCACTCATCTTCATGGCGACCATTGTTTTGGTTTGATAGGAATGATATCTACCTTTGGCTTGTTAGGTCGTACAGCAAAGTTGCATGTGCATGGTCCAAAGGAACTGGGTGATGAGCTCGACAGGCAGTTAAAATTCTATACACATGATTTGGGCTTTGAGGTCGTGTTCTATCCAGTTGATACCACTAAACGAAGTGTGGTTTTCGAAGACAGGAGCATCACTGTCGAGAGTATCCCGTTGATTCATCGCATGCCATGTTGTGGCTATCTTATCAGCGAGAAACCGTCACAACCACATATCCGTCGTGATATGATGGATTGCTATAATATACCTAATTCCCAGGTTAATAACATAAAATGTGGTGCTGATTGGACTATGCCTGATGGTGAGGTGATACCCAATTCCCGATTGGTTACACCTGCTGATCCCGCTCGTAGTTATGCATACCTTTCGGATACCCGCTATATACCTGACCTTTGGAAAGAGGTTAAGGGTGTAAGCACGCTTTATCATGAGAGTACTTATGGTGATGACCATCTGCCACAGGCTGAGAAGTATTGCCATTCCACAGCCCGTCAGGCTGCTATGGTAGCTCGCGATGCCGGGGTAGGCAAGTTACTTTTAGGCCATTATAGCTCCAGATATGAGGACGAAACAGTGCTGCTGAATCAGGCAAAAGAAGTGTTCGAAAACAGCTTTTTGACCAACGAAATGGATGTTTTTGATGTATAAAAGCCTTTAAAATACATTTTTTTTGCTTAAAATTTTGTCATTTCGGAATAAATATCTATCTTTGCCCCAACTATAAATAGTTGTATATGCGGAAGATTATACTCATATCAACCATATTATGTCTGATGGCCGCCCCTATAGCCGCTACCAGTTTGTTCCTCGACCCAGCTCCCGCGGCTCAGGTTGACGGACCTTCTATAACGATTTCTGTCGAAGGCAAGATTGTTATAGTAAATGGTGCTCAGGGAAAGGTCCTTCAGGTTATTTCACTTACAGGCAACATTCTGGAGTCATATAATATCGAGTCTCCAAGTGAGCGTATCAATCTAAATCTTACTAAAGGGTGTTACATATTAAAGGTAGACAAGGTAGTTCGAAAGGTTTCTATTCAGTAACCTTTATTCTGTTAAGTGTCTGTTTCTTGCTGATATCCTGTAATCAAAATGGATTCCGCGAGCTAACGGAGGCTGAACGTTCTGCTTTTGGTGAATATGTAAACCAGATGGATAGCACGCTTACTGGTGTGTGGTTCAATCGTATGGGTGTTTCTGCAGATGCTGATTCCGTCTTCTCGTATCTCAGTCGTGAGGTTCCTCGTAACGGACTTGATACCGCAGCATTCTTTATTCCTGAGATCGCTAAGGATCTTGAGATAGTACATAAGTTGGCATTCGATTCTGTTGGAGTAAGCATTAATGATTTGCTGCCTCGACTTGATTCAAACCTTACCAAAGCTTATATCCGCTTTGCCACTGGTCAGCGTTATGGATTTATGCGCCCCCGTGTCTTCAACCGTATGGATCCCAAGGTTGGCAACCCAGGCACCTTTGCCCGTGTGTTCGATTACGAGGTTGCCGCTCCTGATACAACAGAGGCTGCCAAGAAGGTGAAGGAGGACGATAGAATGTCTTATCTCATAGAATCGGCTCCTAATACCTATATATATAAGGCGCTCCTCAAGGAGATGGATAAGACTACTGATGCTGAGAAGCGTTATCAGATAGCTGTAAATATGGAGCGTTGTCGTTGGCAGATACCACACCCAAAGGATAATCAGCGCCAGATTCTTGTGAACATCCCTGCTCAGCATTTGTGGGCTATCGGTGGTGATACGGTGCTTGATATGCGTATCTGTTGTGGCTCTGTTCCTACCAAGACACCTCTTCTTAATAGTGAGATAAGCTATATGCAGGTTAACCCTGAGTGGATTATCCCTTATAACATTGTTAAAACAGAGGTTGTTCATCATGCTGGCGACTCGGCATATTTCGCTCGTAACCGCTATTCTATCATCGATAAGGAGTCAGGTGACACGCTTAATGTGGCTGATGTAGGCTCTGGTTCATTGCTTTCTGGCAATATCCGTATCAGCCAGAGGGGTGGAGTTGGTAACTCTTTAGGTAGAATTGTGTTCCGCTTCCCCAACAATTTCTCGATTTATCTCCACGACACCAATAACAGAGGCGCCTTCCAGCGCGAACGTCGTACATTGTCGCATGGTTGCGTAAGAGTACAGAAACCATTCGAGCTGGCTTGTTATCTGCTTCCTGATGTTGATGAGTGGACACGCGAGAGCATTCGCATCTCGATGGATATACCACCTGTTACAGAGCGTGGTCGCTCATGGGTTAGTCAGCACGCTGGCGCAAAGCGTCCGTTCCGTCTGATTTCTTATCACGACGTTAAACCCCATGTGCCTCTATACATTATTTATTATACTACCTTCCCGAATCCAAAGACTGGTGCCATCGATTTCTGGCCAGATATTTATGGATTCGACAAGGTTATTAGTAAGGAACTTAAATGGATAAGCGCAAAGAGTTCGAGTCGATAGTAAGCGAGTATAGCGAGCAGCTATATTTTATGATACGTCGTATCGTGCTCACTCACGAAGATGCTAACGACGTGCTTCAGAATACTTTTCTGAAGGCATGGAACGCATACGATACCTTCAATCGCGGCTCAAAACTATCTACTTGGCTCACTCGAATAGCTATCAATGAAAGTCTCGACCAGCTGCGTCGCAATAAGCATATGGCCTCAGCTGCTGCAGAAGATCTGTCTGTGGCTGATAGTCTGATGGCTGATGATTTTTTTGATGGAAATGAGACTGAGGCAATGCTTCAGGAGGCCATCGCACAACTGCCTGAAGTGCAGCGAACTGTTTTCACTCTGAGGTATTACGATGAGATGAAATACAGCGATATAAGTAAGATTCTAAACACTTCTGAGGGAGCCCTGAAAGCAAGCTATCATATAGCAGTAAAAAAAATAACTGAATTTTTTAAGGAACGCGATTAAACTATTTGAATATCAATACGTCATATATACGATGAACGAAGAAATGTACATACAGGAAAAGGTTGGAAAGCGGAATCCGTTCCGTGTTCCAGAAGGTTATTTCGATAATCTTACTGCCCAGGTAATGCAGAATCTGCCTGAGCAGCCTAAACGTCGTGCAAAGTCTGTATTTATGCGCCCCGTATTCTATGCGGCAGCCAGCGTATGCGCTTTGTTGGTAGCAGGAGCCGCTTGGATGTGGCATCCAGCTGCAGAGGTGTCATCAGCTGAACCCGTTCAGGCCAAAGCCGTTTCTCAGCCACAGCAGCAGGAAAATGCTGATGGCTATTTCGATGAGGCTGCAGACTATATGATGCTCGACAATCACGAAATCTATGCCTACTTGGCTGAAAGTAATTAAAAATGTGTTTGATGATGAAAAAACTACTTGTTTCTGCTGTTCTGATGATGATGTTTGTTCTTGGCGTAAATGCTGAGGAACAGCAGAAGTTTTCACCTGAGAAATTCCAGGCCGATTTGGAGCAGTTTATTACCAATGAGGCTGGTTTTACTACTGAAGAGGCTGCAAAATTCTTCCCATTATATCGTGAGATGCAGCAGAAGCAGCGTGCGGTTTATAATAAGATGCGTGAGTTGTTCAAGGCTCCGTCAGATGAGGCTTCAAGTAAGCGAGCCATCCAGCGCCGCGACCAGTATGAGATTGAGTTAAGAAGCATCCAGCAAACCTATCATAATAAATTCCTTAAGGTGGTTTCAGCCACAAAGGTATATAAATCTATTATTGCTGAGGATCAGTTCCATCGTCGTGCTTTCCGTAACTGGGGACAGGGTGGACATCGTGGAGGTCCCCGCAAATAGCATTAAAATTTTTTCGCTCTATATCTTCTTTGCGCAAAAACTCGCTAACTCGCATTTCTCGCAGTGAGGTTTCCTCGCTGTACACACGTATCGCCCATGCAGCAATAGCCAGTGGTGAGCATTAGGTATGTCCTCTTCTGGGATATACTTGGTCAATGCCATCTCTACCTTAAAAGGCGTATTATCACTTTTGCTTACCAATCCTAGTCGATGAGCTACACGGAACACGTGGGTATCTACGGCTAATGTTGCCTTACCAAAGGCCACACTCTGGATAACATTCGCTGTCTTTCGTCCAACTCCAGGCAGGGTTAGCAGCTCGTCAAGTGTGCTTGGCACCTCGCCATCAAACTTATCCATCAGCACCCTTGCCATCTCTACAAGGTGTTTCGCCTTGGCATTGGGATACGACACACTCTTTATCCACTCAAACACATCTTCCTCTTCTGCCTTCGCCATCGACTTGGCGTCAGGGTAGTGTGCAAACAAATCTGGCGTCACCTGGTTTATTCGCTTGTCAGTACACTGGGCACTCAGCACCACAGCCACCAACAACTGGAATGTACTACCAAAATCCAACTCGGTAGTAACCACAGGCATCTTCTCGCGGAAGTGGTTTAATATCTTGTCGTATCTTTCTTTCTTGTTCATCTTACAGGTAGATAATAATGAAGAACGATGCTATCCAGCCAATGATGCAGAACTGTACAAAATGGTCTTTTACAAGTGATTTTGTAGGACTTCCGCTCAATCCGAACACAATCATATTCTGCAGATAGCGAAGCAATCCTGCAAGCACCCATCCGGATGTAAGGTATACATAGCGTGTGCCTAAGCGATGGATTACCTCTGGCGACATGGTGTACATTATGTAGCAAACCAATGTTACTGAGGCGATGATTGCTGTGGCCTCGTTGATAAATGTCTTATTATATCCTGTGATAGACACACGGGGTTTTGTTCCTGTCTGCTCGTAGATACGATAGTCGTCGTTACGCTTGGTGAAGGCGAGGAACAGCGTTACAAGGAAGGTCATCATCACCAGCCAATGCGAAATGTAAATATCAGTTGTTACACCACCTACCAGTACTCGCATCACGAATCCTATGGCGATAATCGATACGTCGAGTATTGCGTATTGCTTTAGCTTCAGACAGTAGGCGATGTTCATCAGCCAATATCCAATCACAATGGCGTATAGATAATGTGTATTTTCGCTATGTGCCAAAGGAATTAGAGCCAAAGCGCCAATGGTACACAATATCATCATTGTATATCCGCCCATAACTGATACTTTGCCAGATGCTATAGGACGTTTACACTTCTTGGGGTGCTGTCTGTCGGCCTCTGCATCCTTAAGATCGTTGAAGCAGTATATCGAACTTGATATCAGACAGAACGAAGCAAACACCACCAATGTAGGCCAGAAATATTCAGGCTTCAGCAGGTTAGTGCTGAAGAATATTGGTGCAAACACAAACACGTTTTTGAGCCACTGCAACGGGCGTAATAACTTGATGTAATGAATCATGCTGCAAAAATAGTGTAATTTTGCGAAATGTCCAAATTTACTGAGGTTTTTATTTGTATATGTCGTATAGATTTTGTATCTTTGCATAGTAAAAGATTGGCTTCGGAAAATACCGAATATTCCTTTAAAACCTATATACGATATAGGCCCTATTCCCTATAAATAGGGCTTTATAATTAATTAAAATTAATTAGGCACGCCTGTATGTGGCGTGCCAATAGAATTAAGTCAATTATGAGACATAAGAAAGATATTGCATTAGCCGCCACGAGCGCTCGTAGCTACAATCGCCATTGGCGCGCCCACAAGCTCTCGTGGACTGAAATTGGGAAGATAAAGTACTTATTTGATGGTGCTTATGAGTATATGGATGATGTAACGTTGGCTTATACGCGTATACACTTCAATAAGTTGAGAAAGGCTCTCGGATTCAAACAAGATTCGGAATTATCCGAACTCGTTGAGAAGTCGGAAGCTTTCCGTATAGTACGTAACAAGAAAACGCTTCAGATGGAAGCGTTTATGTCGCCTTTGGTTGGCGACCGTTTCGAGCCTACGCCAGATCAAGAGATTGTAGAGCCGACTATTCCATATGACATATTCTTCTGTAAGGCAAATGCCTTGGCTAATGACAACGATCGCGATAAGATTTCGGAGAATCAGCGGCAGCATAAGACTGGCATCGATATGCATGTGCTTTTGGCAGGAAATGTGCCTAAATTCCATGTTGAAGCCAATCCAGAAGCTGTTAGTCGTGTTTCTGAGATATTATGCGAATTGCTTGATGATGATGAGTATATGCGCCGCTATTTTGGTGAGTGTATTTGTCAATATGCACAGAAGTATAAAGAAGAACTTCCACAGGCATATGAAGCAGTTGAGTATTATGTAAATAATAAATTAATTGGACATATGTCTCGTAGAGTAGGCATCGAGAACTGGCCTAAGGAGAGTATCATTAAATGGGTTGACTATTATTTTGGAGTCAAGCGATTGCCTCAGGTTGTTGCTGAGATTCATGAAGCATGGTTAAGAAGAAATGATTAAACATATATAAACAACTATGAACAAGATTAAATCGGAAGAAGTACCAGACTGGTATCCTGTTTGTATCAAGTCTGATTGCCCTATGGCAGAACATTGTTTGCACCAATTGGCTATGCGCTTGCTAACAGATGACTATAAGATTGTCAGAATCGTAAATCCATTACTTACACAACCATCTGAAAAATGTGAATTTTATCGAACAGATGAACTACAGTCTTATGCACGTGGATTTAAAAAAATGCAGATGGATATGCTACCCCGTCAATATTCTACATTTATGTATCGTCTGATTGGTCAATTTGGGCGTACGGGCTACTTCGAACGTAGGCGAGGGGAGCGCCTCTGTTCACCACCCGAAGTTCAGAAAGTAAAGGATGTTCTGAAAGGTATGGGCTTAGAACAATTAGAATTCGATAAATACGAGATGCACTATTATTGGGATGACTGAGTACTTCCGTAGGCGTACTCTAGTACTTTCGTAGGCGTACTCCAGTACTTCCCAGGGCGTACTGGTCGTGATATTATTTATCTTCTTCGTATTTAGCGTTATATTTGAATTGGAATTGATAATAAAAGTTAATTCCTGGCGGTTTGTGGGGATTATATTTGTTCTTAAGGGTGAAATTTTGTATTTTTGCCGAAAGAATACAATTTAATCGATTAAATATTTGACGCTTATGAAGAAGATAATGACATTTGCAGTTTGTGGTATACTATTGTTTACCAGTTGCGTAAAGGGTTTTGATGAAGTAGCACCTGAGCCAACTCCTGAGCCAACTCCTACACCTACCAGTAACAAGGCCACTCAAGAGGAAATTGATGCCAACGTTGCAAAGGTGTTCGGAACAACATTTAGTGCAGATCAGGATTGGAGTTCAACTAAGAAGTATACTATTTCTGTTACTGCTGATGCTCCAATGGACGACATTGCCAAAGTTCAGATTCTGACCGAGGCTCCATATTTTAATGAGGATGCTCGTGTGCTGAATGAGGTATCAACCAGCAAAGGACAGACTGTATCACTTACATACGATTGCCCATCTGAATACGCAGATTTGGTTGCAGCATGTGTTGACAGTAAAGGTATCTATTATGTGGCTGGTTTTAAGGTTGGCGATGCTAATGTGAAGTTCACAGAGTCTGCTAAAGCTCGCACAAGAGCGGTGTATGATCTTCCTGATTTACCAGCAGTTAGTGGGCTGAAGATGAAATACAGAAACTCACATCTCTCATTTAATGCTATTCGTGCTCAAAAGGCTGGCCAGGAAGGTGAGGATGCCAAAATTGATCCTTGGAAGAACAGCAATTGGGATAATGAGCGCCTCTGGATGCTGAGTAATGAGGGCGGCAATTCTACATGGAAAGTAGTAAAACAGACCATTTATCGTAATGTCACGATAACCGATGCTGAGAAGGAAGGACTGGAAACAGTTTTAGCTGCAGTTGGTGGAAAAAAAGGACGTGACAAGAGTTATAAGGAAATGAATTTGTCAACTATTCGTAATTCACCAGTTTATGAGTTGACTAAGAATTATCTGGTTGCTGATGGAAAGGCACCAATCACAGTTACTCCAGTTCAGATACTGACTACGGATTACACTTATAATTGTTTGTATTATTACTATTTTAATCCAGATGAGTTGAATGGCAAGTCAGAGAAAGATCAGATCACTTTCTTGAAGAACCTGCCTAAGTTTAAATGCGTTGATTGTAAGTTGACAAAGCAAGAAAGTGGTACACTTGCAGCTGCTGATAATGGAAACTATTTTAAGGTACACGAATATGTTCTTCCTTATTTCGGTGAAGTGAAAAGTAGTGACACAGGTGACGTCACTGTGCAAAGTTTCATTATCCCAGAAGGCTACTATGTTGGTTTTATGCTTAGAAAAAATAAAAAAGACTGGCAAGACTCTTACACTAAAGAAAACGATATCTACACAGGATCAGCATCATCTGGCTACTCAAGGAAGTCATATGACAAAGATGAAAATGGTGAGGTTTATGCTGATGGTCGTTTGAACGAGCAGATTAATCAGTTCCCGAT
>Ga0265299_10006911_pt1 | contig 10268 bp, 5 predicted proteins | sample AusTroGonzalo_MG_4_FD_193485 | JGI IMG/M metagenome (GOLD analysis project Ga0265299, IMG submission 193485) | Bovine rumen microbial communities from tropical cattle in Woodstock, Queensland, Australia - Gonzalo_02 | ecosystem: Host-associated > Mammals > Digestive system > Stomach > Rumen ...
ATGGGTCAGTTGGCTGCCTACCTCCGCATGAAGGTCGACGGCTTCGTACCCTACCAGTTCAATCAGGTAAAGGGTCAGCCCTTCGTAGTAGAAGAGTTAGTGAACGCATTCGAGGACATTTTAAAGAAGTAAAGCAATGAGTACATATACAGCACAAGATTTTAAGAAAGGCCAGCCCCGTTGGTGCCCTGGTTGCGGTGACCACTTCTTCCTGGCTTCACTCCATAAGGCTATGGCCGAGATTGGCGTAGCTCCTGAGAACGTCGCAGTGATCTCTGGTATCGGCTGTTCGAGCCGTCTGCCTCACTACATGGCAACCTACGGCATGAACACCATCCACGGTCGTGCTGCCGCCATCGCTACAGGCGCCAAGGTGGCTAACCCCAACCTTACCGTATGGCAGGTATCTGGCGACGGCGACGGACTGGCAATCGGTGGTAACCACTTCATCCACGCCAACCGTCGTAATATCGACCTGAACATGATCCTCTTGAACAACCGTATCTACGGTTTGACCAAGGGTCAGTACTCTCCCACCTCACCCCGCGGTTTCGTTTCTAAATCGAGCCCCTACGGTACGGTAGAGGACCCCTTCCGTCCTGCCGAGCTCTGCTTCGGTGCTCGCGGACATTTCTTCGCCCGTTGCGTGGCTACCGATGCCAAGGGTACCGTAGAGGTGCTGAAGGCTGCTTACGAGCACAAGGGTGCCAGCGTGACTGAGGTGCTGCAGAACTGTGTTATCTTCAATGACCACTGCCACGATGTGGTTTACAACAACGAAGGCCGCAAGAAGAACGCTATCTACGTAAAGCACGGTGAGAAGCTGGTATTCGGTGAGAACAATGAGTTCGGTCTTGTACAGCAGGGCTTCGGTCTGAAGGTGGTTGAAATTGGCAAGGACGGCTACACCATCGACGACGTACTGGTACACGATGCCCACTGCGAGGACAACACCCTGCAGCTGAAGCTCGCCATGATGACACCTGAGGATGGTTTCCCCATCGCCCTCGGTGTAATCCGCGACGTAGACGCTCCTACCTACAACGACGCTGTTCACGCACAGCTTGCTGAGGTATCGGCTCAGAAGAAGTACCACAACTTCGAAGAGTTGCTGGAGACCAATGATATCTGGGAAGTTCGTGAATAACTCACAATCGGCAATATCAAAAAGCCCTGCAGGATTCCTCTTGCAGGGCTTTCTTTATGGTTGTTTGTCAATCGCTTTCTTACATTTTCAGATAGCCGAAGAGCTTGCCAACCTCATAAAATAGGAGATCGAGGGTCGTGCCTCCATAGAGTGCAGGATATTCATTGCGTATCTCTGGCCAGTTATTGCCGTTTTCCTTGTTGAAGCGTTTGGTCCATCGGCCACGCAGACAACGACGCTGCCAACCCGATAGTTGCATAATATCAATAAAACGCATCATAATGCCGCCGGTATCACGCCATTTGCCACCATTACGCTGGGAGCGGGCACTTACCTCATTGCCGTGACGACGAAGACGACTCAGCTGTCGACATACTTCGACCACATCGCCCAACTCGCACACATAGGTCCAAAAAAGCCAGTCGCCACAATAGCGAAAGCGCTGATAATCAGAAGGAATTCGCTCAAATACCGACTTGCGGAACACCGTCATGCTGGCATTATAGATGACACAATGGGTAATCATTTGCCGACGGTTGAACTGGCGTCCATTGTGTATAAGGATTTCCCCTGAGCTACCACCCTTGTGCCATGTTTCCTGCAATGGTTGTCCATTGCTGTCAATCATCCGTGAATGGGCAAATGCAACCACACGCTGCTCATCGGCTTCCAACTGGGGAATCAGCGTACTTAAGAAATTATTCTCAGCCACATCATCACTTTCTGCAATCCAGATATACTTGCCCTGTGCCAATTTGATGCCCCGTTCCCACTGAATAAAGGTATTGCCAGTATTTTCGGTGTTCATCACCACATGCGTCACACGCGGATGCTCACGATAGGCTTCAATGATGGTACGACTGTCATCGGGCGAGCAGTCATCGAGCAGGATGAGCTCGAAATCCTGAAAGTCCTGCGACAGCACGCTGTCGATACGCTCCTTCAGATAGGGGGCGTGGTTATAGTTGGGAACGATGACGCTAACAAGTGGTGACATATCAACCGAGTTTTTCTGATTATACATATTTTACGAAGAGCTGCACCGAGGCATGAAGTAATTGCAGACGCAGCCAACGCTTCACTCCTAATTGCCAAAAGCCAACGGGTAGATAGCTTTGCATCTCGTCTTTGATCCTACTCACAAATGCCACCTTATCGGCTGTATCCAACGGTTTGCGCGAATAGTCCTTCGCCAACTTCAGGAAATTCCGAACCGTATTCAGTCGGTTCTCGTCTTCAGGCATCAAACCATGTTCGCGGATATACTGATGGCGTTCGTGGTAGATTTGCAACAGGAACTGTGTGTTCCTGTCAGTATGTACATGTACTACGCTTCCCTCTCGTTGGATGTAATGATACTTAGCAGTAGCCAGCATGACAACCCGACGGGCATGGGCAAACCATTTATAGCCGGTGGCATAATCTTCATGACACGGATAGTCGGCATAAAGTTCCTGAACTACCGTGCGACGAAGCAGGAACAGACAGAGGTAACTAGGCAGTTTGCCGGTGATGATACGGTTGAGGGCCTCTTCACGCGAGAGCACACAGTCCGCGTTGGTATACAGCACCTTCTTAGAACGGTTGGGATAGTCGAAATACAAGCCACATACCACCACGTCGGCATCGTTGGCTAGCATGGAGGTATGCATCAGTTCCAAGGTATCGGGTTCTATCCAGTCGTCGCTATCTATAAAATAGAGGAACGCGCCTGTAGCAGCCTCGATAGCCGTATTACGGGCCTTGGCCGGACCACCGTGCTGGTTCTGGAACACACGGATGCGCTGATCGCGCTGTGCCCACTGACAACAAAGCGCATAAGAGTCATCAGAGCTGCCATCGTCGACGAGCAGCAACTCCCAGTTGGTGTACGTCTGTTTCATCACCGACTCCACGCAACTATCCAAGTACTGCTGCACATTATATACAGGCACCACGATGCTGATTAGCTCATTATTCTTTGTTGCTTGTTCGTTTATCATCACCCTTACGGTTTGTTCTGTTATTCCAACGGCAAAGGTAAGACTTTTTTATGAAATAACCGCAATTTGAGTCATTAAAAACGAAAAAAGCACTGCATCCGGCATCTATGCGGGAGCAGTGCTTGTAATGAGATTGTCGTTGGCACTATTTCACAACAGTCTTGCGACCGCCAACAATATAGATGCCCTTCTTCAGGTCGTTCTTCTCAACACGGGTACCATCGAGCCGATAGATGCCCTCACCACGGTTGTTCTGCGAAGGAACAGTGCGAATGGACAGTGCGGTCTCATCGTCAATCTGCAGATTGTCAATGACGATGGGTACCTGTTCGGTCACATCCATCAAGCTCACCATGCTGAACTTCACAATAACATAAGGTTCATTCTTGAACTGACTTAGGTCTATGCTTACCTGCTTCCACTTCATCTCTGTTTCCTTCTGGAAATCAATCTGCTGCAGTGTGGTGCTGTTGCCCTGAGGAGCGCAGTCAACGGCTATGCCCAGCGTAGCTGTTGTAGTAGCAGGAATGGCGTAGTAGTCGAACGAGAGGGTGGGCTTCTCCACACCTGCCAACGACAGTTTACCTAAATTGAAGAAAGCATAGTCGGCACGATGGGGGATGAAGGCCAACGATTTGCCATCGCCGTCGCTCGAGATATCGCTGGTCACGCCAAGGTTCCAGTCGGCATAGTCACCTTCGAGCCATACGAACTGCTGGTTAGCGCCATCGAAGCCATCACGATAAGGCAGACTGTAGGGAGCACCGATTACAATACCATTTGAAGCAACCAACTCACTCAGACCGCCTGTGGTCTCAGCATCAATCACATAGTAGAGCAACTGCTGTTCGCCCTCAGCAGTCTTCACCTTTGTGTCATAGGGCGAAGAAATATTGCTCTTATACAGATGGGCATATCCCTGCTCGTCGAGCGTATACAGATTATACTTCAAAGCTTCAGCATTCACCGGCAAGTTGTTCACACCCAACGTCGGTGCCACCCAAGTGAGCACAGCCGTTTCGCCTTCAGCCTTCAGTGTTACATTGGTGGGGGGCAACGGACGGTCCTGACCAATAAAGGCAGTAGCCTCAGCCTTCATGCCACGATTCTCATCGAGCCAAGCCACGAAATAATACGTGTTGACACCAGCCTCCAGGTTCGTCATTTCCACCTCACACTGCTGTCCTGGTGTAGGATTGGCAATCGTACCTACCACCTTGTCGTATTTATCGGTAATATCAATGCGGCTGATACGCTCCAGCTGGTCACCATGCAGGTTCATCGTCGGAGCAATGAAACGGGCAGTTGCTTTCAATTCTCCTGCTACATTGGGAGTAATCACAATATGGGTAACCGAATCGGGTGAGATGCTGAGCATAGAAGCTGAAAGGCTCACCTCATCAATCAGCAGCGAAGCCGAGTTAGCAGGACTGATGGCATGGAAATCAATCTGATAGATGCCGTCCTCCTGCGGAACAATCTCAGTAAAGAATACATTGAAGTTCACATCGTCAATCAGGATGGTGTCGCTCACCAACACGCTTTCCTTATCCTGCTGGGCAAGCAATATGCGCAACTGCTGGTCATACTTCCGGTCGCCATACTCTTTTTTCGCCGTGAACTTCAGTTCGTAGCGGCTACCCTTCGTCAGTTTGAGCAGCGGAGTCAGCAGGTGGTCGTCATCAGCATGCTCGCGGTGGGCATCCATCTTGGCATGATCTACAGTCGTACCCGTATATTCATAGTACTTATGATAGCGTTCCCATTTTTTGCCATCGTTATTGCCATCAACCACGACAAAACGGTCAAAACCAGCCTTGGTGGTGAAGTCTTCTCTGAATGGGGGCTGCAAAGCCTGACCAATCAGCACATGGTTCGACTCGGCCGATGCACCTACATGCACACCGTTTACAGGAGTAACTACGTAATAGTAGCTGGTCAGGTCGCCATCATCGGCAATCGTCTCGCTAAACGAGGTGGTAGCAGGCTGTTGGGAAGCCACCATCACGCTATCGGGACAACGCATGATATTGTAACACAGGTTGGCAGCTGTCAGTGTCTTGCCGTTCTCGCCTACTAACGGAGCGTTCCAAGAAAGATTGGTTTTCTTCGTTACGAGGTTATAGCTCAGCTTCACATTGGTGACCGCAGTAGGCACATCACGGCCAATATATAACTTCAGTTTCTCGGGAGCGCCCTCGCCCACCGAATTGGTGGCAGTAACCTTCAGTTCTACCATACGGCCATCAGAGGCAACCGTAACAGACTGCTGTACCTGCGAGCCTGCTGCAGCCTTCCCCGTAGCCACGCTCACACCATCGGCATAGACGGTATAGTCAAGTTCTCCTGTCAAAGCGTCGCCGCCATAAGTCAACGAAGGAAGGGTAAACGAAACGGTACCCGTAGTCTGCTCATCGGCAAAGTCGGCCGTCAGGTTGCTCACGGCAGCAGGTGCATCATCGGCAGCCTCCATTGGAGCAATATACATATTCACGAAGTAGGCATTATCGGGCAATTGCATCAACTTCGTTGCGCTGACCATACCCAGATTGTATTTAATCTCATAGAGATAGCTCTTCATGGTATTCGACACATAGCTCCAATACAGCTTCTTCGTACGAGGGTCAAAACACATAGAACTGGGGTTGTCGGAAATATCTTCTATTCCCAAATCGCCAATGGGGTAAACATTCACGCTGGATTGTTCTTCCACCATGGTCTTGTCAATAATATACAAGTAACCGTCCTTGCCTACGCCATACAGGAAACCGTTCTCGGCAGCTGCAATGGCAGCGAAGGGAGTTTCCACAATGCCAATCACCTCTTTCTTGGGAGCACCCGACACCTCAGTGTTCACGAAATCAATCGTTGCCAGCTTGCGGTTGATTACCTGGTAGCTCATATTGAAATTATAGAAGATACCAAAGTTCTTGCCAGTAACAGGGTCATGGGTAATGCCACAACTCGAAATCAGATTGCCATAGGTATTGCTCAAAGCCTGTCCTTTGGTACGGGTCCAAGTTTTCATGTCATAGGCCACATTATATATAATATAGGTATTAGCCTGTTCGTAGGGATCCCACTCTTGCTTGAAGTGAATACCATACATGGTGTCGTTGTCGTAGACGGCACCACCCAAAGGAGCCAGGAACACATCACGGTCACTGTTCAACTGCTCCAGTTGCGGATTGTCGTTCAGCTTCAGTTGGTAAATACCTTCTTTGTTGTTACCAATAGTCCAGGAATCAGCTTTTACCACACCCGCAATAATCTTGGGAACGTAAGTGGAAGCCCATGAACTAAACGTCGTACAAAGCAGTACTGCAATGCTAATCAGCATGCGAAATCGGTTAGACGTAAATGTTTTCATTGTTTAATTAATACCTTATTTTTAGATGAGTGAATGGCAAGGTTTTTAAAAATCGACTGCAAAATTATATAATTTTTTTACAATACACTATTTTTTTTTAAAATAATTCTTACTTACAATTTGATACATTTGTTCCATTTTGCACACATAATTGTTCATAAAAACACCTTGCATACCATAAATTAGGTATACGCGTAGTAACAATTTATCAATAATATGGTATTTTTTATAACAAAAAGCCATTTTTTCTTGGAGAAAACAAATAAATTGTATAATTTTGCACCCGAAATACCAACAGGTAGTAAAAGGATAATATTAAAAAATACATTATTATACATTTTTTTCATTATTCACTAAAGTTAAATTAAGTATGGGTAAAAAGATTACTTCTTTTCTTGTAATTGTAGCAGCATTGCTGTTTACATTGCCAACCCAGGCTAAGATTTCCGATCACGCAGCAAAGTATGCCATCAAGAAGGCTGCCGTTGCTGGACAGATGAGAGGAGTTCAGGCCAAAGTTAAAAACACCATTGTTTTGAATGCTCCGAAGACTGAGGATATGACTCAGGCTCTTCAGCAATTGCGTGAGAACACCTATTCGACGGTTATTACCGAGCAAGCCAAGGTACAGAAGTTCCTTGAGCGCAATCTGGAGAACACCATGAACGGTAAGCTCTCAAGAATGCGCAACGCAAATGCCAGCCGTCTTTGGGCTCGCCAGTTGAATACAAAGGCTCCCAGCTACCGTTTCAAAGCTGAGACCAAGGACAACCACGGTATTATTACCGAGCCAGGCGAAGGCACTGTCAAGGTTTACACCAATGCCGGTGGCGACTATTATGTAAGCAGCGGTTCAGCTTATCAGGGCACCCAGTCGGGCACAACCCAGATTGTAGAATGCACTGATGGTACTGTTTATTTCAAGGATATCGTTTCTACCTACACGACTGGTGCCTGGGTAAAGGGAACAAGGGAAGGCAACACGATCACCGTTCCTACCAAACAGCCTGTCGACTATGATACGGAATATAGCACTACACTGAGCGTTCGTTGGGCAGCTTTAAGTGGCCAGAATGTTGTTGCCGCTGACGCAACCGCCGACAGTTTCACCTTTATTGTAGATGACAACGCCGGTACCATTTCACTGCAGGGCACAAGCGATGCATTGTTCATGGCAATCTTATGGGACGATGACAACTCTTGGGCTGGCCTTGGCGCTTTCGAGACCGTCTATACTTATGCCAACGACTATGTTGAGCCTACGACCATCACCGTCACTCCGCCGGCAGGTCTGCAGACTGAGACATGGTACACCACTGGTCATACCTATTCTAGCGGTTCTACATCAGATTTCGAAGGCACTGTTAAAGTTGGCTTCGATGGCAACGACGTTTATGTACAGGGCATGTTTGATAGCTTCCCCGAGGCATGGATGAAGGGTACGATCGACGGTACCACCGTTACTTTCGCAGGTCTGCAGTATCAGGGTACTTATTCTCAGCAGTATGAGATCTATGCTACTGGCGGTGACCAAACTGGTCTGATTGACTATGTGATGACTTATGACGCAACCAATAAGGTACTCAGCTCAGAGAACGCATTGTTTGCCAATGCTTCTGTTGAGAAAATCTACTATCTGACTTATATCACCGATATCCAGATTAAGAAGGACGCTCCCAAGCCTTTGGTTATCGACGAGCTTCCTTACAATAACGCATTGAACACATCCGCTCTTTTCAAGGAGTTCAAGGTGATTGATGCCAACAATGACGGCAAGACTTGGGCATTTGATGCTTCCAACAATGCTGCAGCTTACAGCTATAGCAGCAGCAATGCAGCCAACGACTGGCTCGTTTCACCTGCCATCAAACTGGAAGCTGGCAAGACCTATCGTATCGCACTCGACGCTGCCAACTACGGTTATCCCGAGCGCTTCGAAGTGAAGCTGGGTACAGAAATCAGCGCTGCTGCTTTCACGAAGTCTGTCATCGACGCTACCGATGTAATGGAGAAGACCTTCAACACCTACGAGAACGCATTGGTAACAGTTGCTGAGACTGGCTACTATTACGTAGGTATCCACGCTATCTCAGACGCCGACGAGTTCAAGCTCTTCGTTACCAACTTTGTTGTGGAGGCTGGTGCCGAGGCTACCTCTCCCGATGCAGTTACCAACTTCGATGTTGTAGCTACTGAGAACAAGCTCGAAGCTACTGTTAGCTTCAACGCTCCTACCAAGGCTGTCAACGGCACCGACCTGACTAGCAACCTCACCAAGATTGAGATCCTGCGTGACGGCGAGGTCATCAAGACCCTGGAGAACGTAGCTCCCGGTGCTGCTCAGAGCTATGTAGACAACGACAACCTGACCATGGGTAACCACACCTATCAGGTCATTCCTTACAACGAAGCTGGTAAGGGCGTAAAGAGCGAAGAGAAGACCGTATTCCTCTCTGCCGAAATCACCGTTCCCACCACATTCGACCTGAGCAAGAAGGATGTATTTGAATTCTTCCAGGTAATTGATGCCAACGAAGACGATAAGACTTGGAGCTGGGGTGCTTCTTATGGTACTTCTTGCACCTACAACTCTTCACTCTCTGCTGACGACTACCTCGTTTCACCCGCTATCAAGCTGGAGGCTGGCAAGAACTATAACATTATTGTAAAGGCCAGGAACCTTGGCTATCCCGAGCGTTTCGAAGTAAAGGCAGGCAAAGTTGCTTCTGTAGAAGGTCTGAACATCACCGCTATCCAGCCCACCATCGTTGAGAACGGTGAATTGGACGACTTTGAGGGCGAGTTCAGCGTTGCTGAGGGCGGACTCTACTTCCTCGCCATCCACTCAATCTCTGATCCTGACATGTTCCGTCTCATCGTCGACAAGTTCACCATCGAGCAGGGGGCCAGCGCTGACGCTCCTGCTGTCGTTGAGAACTTCGTCGCTGCTCCTGGTGCAGAAGGTGCTATCGAGGCCAACATCAGCTTCAAGGCTCCTAGCAAGGCTATCAACGGCAATGCGCTTACTGCAAATCTCACCAAGATTGACATTCTCCGCAACGATTCTGTTGTGAAGACCTTGGAAAACGTTGCTCCCGGTACTAACCAGACTTGGAAGGACGAGAACGTAGAGCAGGGCAAGACCTATGTATATCAGGTCATTCCTTACAACGAAGCTGGCCGCGGTACCAAGAGCGAAAAGCAGAGTGTATTCATCGGTGTTGACGTACCTGCCGACATCACGGGTATCTCTGTGCTCGACCAGCAGACCAAGGTAACCTTCAACTGGGATGCCGTGACCGTTGGTCAGAACGGTGGCTATGTGAACCCCGCACAGGTAGAATACATTATCTGGAGCACCGCTTGGGTAGAGGGCTGGCTCGGTGAAGAGCTCGCACTCGATGAGAAGCTCGACTCTGTCTTCGCTACCACCTATACACTCAACTGGGCTAATACCGATGAGGGTACTCAGGACTACACCTATTGGGGCTTGCAGCCTCGTAATGCTGCCGGTGAAGGCGATGCCAGCGTAGCTTCGCTGCTGACTGGTGCTCCTTACGAGCTGCCGTTCAATGAGACATTCGCAGGCAAGGCACTCCACTATGTTTGGGATTACGACAACGTATCTCTCTACATCTACAACGGTTCTTCTGATGAAGACGGTGTTAGCCTTAACTTAAAGCCTGGCGACGAGGTAGGTGAAGGTTTCCTGATTACGGGTAAGATCAGCCTGAACAATGCCACCAACCCCACCCTGCTGTTTGATGGC
>Ga0265299_10006913_pt1 | contig 10265 bp, 8 predicted proteins | sample AusTroGonzalo_MG_4_FD_193485 | JGI IMG/M metagenome (GOLD analysis project Ga0265299, IMG submission 193485) | Bovine rumen microbial communities from tropical cattle in Woodstock, Queensland, Australia - Gonzalo_02 | ecosystem: Host-associated > Mammals > Digestive system > Stomach > Rumen ...
AAGGAATAAAAATTCAACAGTACATAATCAGAGCAACTACTAGCTAAGATCAAAGATCGTCGTTTCCTACATAAACTTTTTCGACACGTCCTCCCAAACGGCAGGTAATTTCGTGCGGAATTGTTCCTAGCTCAAGCGCCCATTTTTCGACGGTATAATCAGGAGAATGAGTTAAGGCAACCCAGTTTCCTAACTTCAGATATTTTTCGTCAACTTCCGAGGCATCAAGAGTTATATAATCCATCGAAATTCGACCGACCATAGGCAACCTTTTACCCCCTAAAAAGCCGTACCCAAATCCGGAAAATTTTCTCATGAATCCATCCGAATATCCCATCCCAATGGTTATGGAAGTCATATCGCGAGACACCGTGAAAGTCGAGCCATATCCAATCGTGTCGCCTTTTTTCAGATGGTTAACCTGGACGATTCTCGAAAAAATATCCATTACTGGTTTCACTATTCCTATCATATCTTCACGAATGGAAAAACCGTAAATAGCCTTCCCCGGTCTTACCATATCGAACTGATAATCTTTTCCTAAAAAAATACCGTTGGTCGCTGAAAGACAAGATTTCGGATTTCCGAATTTTTTTAACGCAATCTTGAATCTTTCCAACTGCTTTTTATTCATTTCGCTGGAAGCATCGTCCGCACAAGCCAAATGACTCATCACGAAAAGCAAATTCAGATTATTCAAAATATCGTCAAGACTGCGTTGTTCGTCTTCTTCTAAAAATCCGTTGCGAGACATTCCCGTGTCCACGTGAACGGCAACATCTAATTTCTTGTTTAAAGCTTTTGCTTTTTTTACCCAAAGATCTGCCTGAACCCAATTGTTTATAACAGGAATCAGCTTATATTTAAGCAAAATATCCTCTGTATTTTCAAAAACTCCACTCAAAACGAAAATTCGAACATTTTCATCAGGAAGTAAGTTCCTTATTTCGATTCCTTCGTCGATTGTTGCAACAAAAAAATTTCTGCAACCTTCCTTGTAAAGCCTTTTGCTGACGGGAACGGCTCCGAAACCATAGGAATTTCCCTTAACCACAGCAGACACTATCGAACCTTTCGCGAGCTCATCTTCAACTTTATGATAGTTATAAGCGATATTATCTAAATTTATTACCGCAACCGACAGCACCTGTGGCGCAACTTTATCCAAAACTTTCCGAAAATCCATTCTTTATACCTGTTTCTACCTATTATCAGCTAAATTATCAAACTTCGTAAATTGACCGTCGAAAAACAGCTCCACCGTACCAATAGGACCATGTCGTTGCTTCGCGATAATAATTTCTGCTTTGTTGTAAGCATTTTGCATCTTTGTATACCACTTATCGAATTCCGGGGTCCCCTCTTGAGGCTTCGTTCTTTCGAGATAATATTCTTCTCTGTAAACAAACATCACGACATCGGCATCTTGCTCAATAGATCCCGATTCACGAAGATCCGCCAGCTGCGGACGTTTATCATCACGAATCTCAACAGCTCGAGATAACTGCGACAAAGCTATAATCGGAATATTCAGCTCTTTGGCCAATCCTTTCAGTGATCGTGTAATCTCGGAAATTTCCTGAACACGATTGTCATTGCGACGGTCAGAACTACCTTGAAGCAATTGCAGGTAGTCGATAACGATCAAATCCAACCCTTCTTTTCTTTGCAACTTTCTCGCACGAGTTCGTACGGAAGAAACCGTCATTGCCGGAGTATCCTCTATAAACAACGGAATATTCGCCAATTTTTTCTGAAGCCCCCTTATCTTTCCGATTTCCTCTTCTTTAATTTCTCCTCTGCGAATTTTTTCAGAAGGAATCATACTCTCCTGTGACAAAATACGAGAAACCAACTGTTCTGCAGACATTTCCAGAGAAAAAAATGCGACCTTCCCCGCTCCTTCTCTGCCAAGTAACTTATCCATCGCGACTTTAAAAGCAATATTTGTCGCCAAAGCGGTTTTTCCCATGGATGGACGACCCGCAAGAATAATTAAATCCGACTTGTTGAGTCCTCCCAATTTCCGATTTAAATCTATAAATCCACTGGTAACACCAATAAGTTTATTTTCACTTTTATACGCTTCTTCTATAGTTTGAACAGCTGTCTTGGCAACGTCAGAGAAACTCATACACATTCCGCGAGTGTTATCCATCGCTAAATCATACAGCCGAGCTTCCGCCTTTTCTATCAGAGATTCACTGTTCGAATCTAAATCAAAAGTCGACGCATCATGAACAATATCCTCACCGATGAGAATAAGCTGTCGTCGATTATATAAATCATAGATGAGTCGGGCATAATCTTCTACACTGGCAACAGAAACTACCGAATTTACTAACTGAATCAGATAGCTTCCGCTTTCAATTTTCTGTAAACTGTCGCTTTTTTCAAAATACGAACGCAAAGTAATGGGATCTGCTACCAAACCTTGGGAAATCAATTTACTAATTGCTGCGAAAATTTCTCCGTTTATTGGAACAAAAAAATGCGCCGGGGATATCATATCTGAAATATCCTCGAAACATTCATTATTCAACATAAGAGCACCGAGCAAAGACTGCTCTGCCTCTAAATTGTGAGGCAACTCTCGCATCTGTTGTACTTGAAATTTAGACTCCAGCGGATCCATTTCTCTCTTATTACTAAAAAACCGTTAAAGTATACTACCGTACGCAATTTTTCGCAAAAATTTTTCTCGACATATTTTCGTCGATAGCGCGAATTATCATTATTTATTCTGCATAAGGATTTTTTCTCTGTCTTATAAAAATCCGCAGCGGAATACCATCAAAATCAAAAGATTTTCTTAAATTATTCAGAAGATATTTTTCATAACTCGCCGGCAAGTGTTCACTGCGGTTTGCGAAAACAGCAAAAGTCGGGGGACGCGTGTTTGTCTGCGAAATATATTTCAATTTTATAGGCATACCATTAACCAACGGAGGGTGATTTTTTTCGACCGCCCACTGAAACCATTTATTAAGAGCACTTGTTGGAATTCGGATGTTCCACTTATCGTAAAGTTCAAAAGCCTTGTTGAAAATTCGGGCCAGTCCCAGTTTTTCTTTCGCTGAAACTAACAGGCAGGGAACTCCCAGCAGCTGAGAAAATTCATATTTAGCCCGACGTTCTACGTCCTTTTGAATTTCTTCCGCATTCGAAACAACATCACTTTTATTAAGAGCAAAAATTATAATTTTTCCCTCCTCAAAAGCCTTGCGGGCAATGGTTATGTCTTGTTTTTCCAAAGGATGTCGGATATCCATGACCAATACTACCACATGAGATTGTTTTACATGTCTCCAAGCATCAGATACAGAAATATTCTCCACTTTTTCCTGAATTTTGGCTTTCTTTCTTTGTCCTGCCGTATCGATCAGGGAAATACTTCTGCCTTTGTATTTCCAATTCAGGGTAATAGAATCCCGAGTAATTCCCGCCTTGTCCCCTGTCAACAAACGATTTTCTCCGATAATAGCGTTAATCAAAGTAGATTTTCCTACATTCGGACGTCCGACAATCGTGACTTTTAACGGAATCTCCCCCTCTTCCATAACCTCTTCTTCGGGAAAATCAAAATTACTTATCGAATTTAACAAGCCATCTAATCCCAAATTATGTTCTGCTGAAATCGCAATACCGTCTCCGAATCCCAACCGAATAACATCGACTTGAGTTGACGGTTTTTCGCATTTGTTTTTTATCACAACCACCGGACGATTGCCGCATTGCTTAAATGACTTTCGCAACCACGCGGCTACAGCTTTATCGTATTCCGTAACACCCTCGATGGCATCAATAACGAAAAATACAACATCCGATTCCGACAACGCAGCAAACGACTGCAAATTCATAGATTTAGCCAGATCGTCTTTTGAAAAAGTGTCGATCCCCGGGGTATCAATGACCTGAATGCGAATCCCAAAAAAATCAGCATCTATAACTTTTCTGTCGCGGGTAATCCCAGGCATATCTCCGACGATAGCATTTTTTTTGCCGACCAAACGATTAAAAAGTGTAGACTTCCCCACGTTAGGACGTCCTATCAAAGCAATTTTCATAATTTAACACCGAATCAATACGTAAAAGCAGTTTATCACAGTATCTTTACGCAAACAATCTGAACAAAACTTATACCCTCGTTTCGACAAACCATCTCGTATTTTTGCTCAAAATTTCAGCGTTTTACTTCTCTTTTTTTAGAATTGATACCTAATTTATCGATAATCTCTTCACATGTAAGAATTCCCTGATGAACTCGGCCATCAAGAACAAATGCCGGTACGGAAGATATTTGCAATTCGTGCATGGCTCTTTGTTGTTCTTTCATGAGTCCCGCAGAAATTTTCTTATATTCAGGATTGTTTGTGTCCAAATATTTTGCGACTAGCTTGCTATCGTATCCGGCCTTCACAAAAATTTGTTTTAAAAATTCGCGAGGGGTTTTCGATTTTAGCCACTCCTTTTGAGAATCAAAAATTACCTTATACAAGGAGACGGCATCCTTGGATTCTTTGTAAAAAATCCGCATTAAAATCGCCGCCTCCAATGCTCCGAGATCATCTATATAATTGCGTAAAATGACTTTTAACTCTCGGGAATCGACATTCTGATTTTTCAGCTTGGGTAATTCTTCTTCATGAAATTTACAACAATGACTACAGCTAAATGAAGAATATATCACTAACGTATGAGGCGCGTTTTTGTCCCCTATAACAATTTCCTCAAGCTTGAAATGATCAGGAATGTCCAGATTTTTCAGATTCTCAGAAAATGATTTATTTTCATCAACAAATTGCTGTTTGGGCTCTTGAATATCACGAGCCCAAACACTCAAACAGCAAAATAAAAAACAAATTAACTTTTTCATCTCGCCTATTTCATTCCCCCTCTACTTTATTCTGTTAAATTTTCAAAATGTTAACCGAATCACTATCAAAATCGTTCAACATCACGATACTGTCTCCGGTCTTGGCAAACTTTCTGTTCAAAACTTCGGACGCCGCAATTTTCCCAAGTTTATCCTGATCAAATTCCTTTTTCATTACAAATGAATAAACACCACACAATAAACCGGCCTGACGAGCAACCTGCTCCGAACTCGTTCCCAACAGAATCGGACATGTAGGTCTGAACCTCGAGCAACAAGCAACATGTTCGAAAGAATCTGAAAACATTACGATGCAGGATGCGTTACTGTACATCGCAGCCGATTTTGCGGCTTTACACTTTGCGTCCAATGAAGTTTGATGCGGACACTGAGTATCGTCCTCAATTCTTCTTATACAGCTAGGATCTTTTTCCGTAACTTCAATAATTTTGCTCATCATTTCAACAGCTTCCAAAGGATATTGCCCTGACGCAGACTCCGCCGATAACATAGTCGCGTCCGCCCCGCAATACACGGCGGTTGCAACATCCGAGACCTCTGCTCGGGTCGGACTTGGAGAAGTTATCATAGACTCCAACATCTGCGTAGCAACAATGACAGGCTTTCCCATTCTGTGACACGTATTTATAATTCGACGCTGAGCCATAGGAACTTCTTCAGGATTCATTTCAACACCTAAATCGCCTCTGGCTACCATGATACCGTCTGAAATCTTAGTAATAGGCTCAATTGCCTGAACAGCCAAAGGTTTTTCAATCTTTGATAAAACCTTCGCTCTTCCCTTTATTATGCCGATAGCTTCTTCAACATCTTCAACATTCTGAACAAACGAAAGCGCCACCCAATCAATTCCAAGCTTTAAGGCAAAATCCAGATCCTTCCTGTCTTTTTCAGTTAATGCAGGAATCGGAAGCATTACATGAGGAACATTAACTCCCTTTCTGTTGGATAATTGACCGCCGACAATTACTTTCACTTCCGCATATTCGCTGGAACAGGACAGAACCTCAAAGCGCAACTTACCGTCATCCAATAACAGCGTAGTTCCGACTTCTAAGGCTTCTAAAATTTCAGGATGCGGTAAATTAACCCTCTTGGTGTCCCCCGGAGTTTTATCCAAGTCGAATCTAAAAATGTCTCCCTCTTCAAGAAAAATCTTATTATTTTCAAAAGTTCCAACTCGTAATTTTGGCCCCTGAAGGTCCGCTAAAATCGTCGGAAACGAGTGATACTTATGACCGACTGACCTGATGATATCGTAAACCTTTTCATGTCCGGCGTGATCTCCGTGAGAAAAATTCAATCTGAAAACATCAACACCGCTAAGATACAGCTTTTCAACAATTTCAGAACTGTTGCTTGCCGGACCGATTGTTGCAACTATCTTACCATTACGATACCTTTTCATATAAATCTCCTAAAAAATTATAATCCAATCTACAACTTGTTAAATGTGATGTCTAGTTGATATTTTGTTTTAAACGCAGATAAAAAGTCTTTTTCTTAAATAAAACAACATACTATTTTTATAAAATTAATTACATCCACCAAAATTCGGAGAATCTTTAAAAATCAAGCTCTACCGAACTTATCTAAAAATAAAGGAAAATGCAGCCCTATCTTCAAAAACGCTTTGCCCCATTTATCTGCGCACGGATCTCCGAAAATCAAAGCTTCATCCGCGCAAATAGGTATCCAATAGTTGGAAGCAACCTCATTTTCCAGTTCCTGAGAATCCCAGCGATAACATCCCAAACATAAAATTTTTCGTTCGGATTCGCCCATCATAAAAGCAAAAGAGTTTACTATGTTGTCGCACGTTGTCATAAGTATATTATCGTGAACGAGGATGGTATTCTCCGATATATTTTTATTGGTATGAAGGATATATCCCTTATCTATATCCCTGTTTCCTCCAATATGAATTTTCATATTCTCAATATCTGCAAAATTCATTCTGGTAAAAATCTGTAATAAACTTATATTAGGCAGAACCTTATTGATGATGACCCCCATAGCTCCTTTATCAGAATGTTCACAAATATAAACCATTGATTTACTTACATATGCGTCAGAAATATTAGGTGCCGCTAGCAAAATCTTCCCGGTTAAATCCTGTATATCATTCTCTCTGTTGCTCATCATCCCATCCAGGTCTATACTTATACGGTACACTACGAGGGTTAATTTTTTACTAAAATGAAATATTTTTTACGTATTTTTTTTGTTTTTGTCTTAACCTTTTTTGTAAATTTCTTAACATACTCTTTAAATTCGGAAGACATTCACATTAAACTCAAGAAACTGTCTCCCGAAGGCGTTGCAACGTTTGAAATCGATCTGCCAGACGGATGGAAATTAGCGAAAGCACCGAAAATTGTGTCAAAAATAAAGTCACCAAAATTTAAATATCAAGAAAATTTTAAAATTTTAAAAAACAAATATCAGACACACTGCAAGCTGGATAAAGACAGAAAGGACTTCCTGGAATTTGATTTTTTTGTTTGCAAGGATATTTGTTCCGTTATAAGCAAGGATTTTGTTTTTACTCCGAACGTTTCCGCGCAAAATACGTCCGTAAAACTCTTTATGATCATGATATTGTTCGGATTCCTCGGAGGTCTGCTCCTCAACATCATGCCCTGTGTATTACCGATAATTCTTCTCAAAATAAAGCATATGAATTCTCGAACAACAATTGTTAATTCGATTATCGGAAACTACCTGAGTTTTGCTGTCTTTGCGTTAATTCTGTCCCTATTAAAAATGTCCAGCGAAACCGTGGGATGGGGTTTGCATTTTCAAAACATATATTTTCTGAAATTTACGGTAATTTTTTTCTTCATTCTTTCTCTGATTAGTTTCGGAAAATTGCAACTTTATTGGAGCTTAAGTCTGGATAAAACGAAGATAGCTAATAAAACAATACGAGATATTACTTACAGCGTCATAACAACTATGATTGCCATACCATGTACTGCTCCGCTGTTGGGAACCGCGGCAGCTTTCGCAATACAAGAGTCGTTTGTAAATCTATTTTCTATATTTATGGCGATAGCCACAGGATTTTCACTGCCCTATTTCGCCGCGCTGTTATTTAAATTTTCATTTGAAAAGATATTTCAAAACCAAATATTAGGTCGATTTATTGATTGGGGAGTCATTATCACTTTCGTGTGGCTAAGCTGGATTTTATTCAAAAATATTTCAATAACTGAAATAATCATTGTCTGCTTCGCACTGTCGGCTGCTGCGCTTTTGTTCAAAAAAGAGTATAACATAATCGCAATATTGTTGCTGGTTTCTGCAATTTTCATAAATATTCCGCAAAAGAACACTCAGGATTTCAAACAGTTTGAAAGAGTTTCTGAGCTTATTGAACAAAACAACGTTGTTATCCTGAATATTACCGCAGACTGGTGCCTATCTTGTAAATACAATAAGTTAAAGTTTGAATCCAATCAAATACAAACCAAGATAAACGAAAACAATGTTAAGTTCATTGAAATCGATATAACCAAAAAAAACGACAAAGCGATAGATTTTATCCGACGGCATTCTCGCGTAGGAATTCCTTTTACCATTGTATTCGGTCCGAAAAACAAATCCGGGATAGTGTTATCAGAAATTCCGACAGTATCGGAGATTATAAAGACTATAGACCTTGTAAAATAATAGTTTTATAATGACGGCGTTTGTTTTTAATTAATGAAAAAGGATAAGAAATGATTGAAAAAACTTTCGACGAAGATGTTTACGGAAATGCTAAGTCATGGCCATTTGAAGAAGCTCGAAAGTTATTGAATCGCGAAAGCATAAAGAAAAAAGGATACGCTCTTTTTGAAACCGGATACGGTCCGTCCGGACTACCTCATATCGGAACTTTCGGAGAGGTTGCCAGAACGACATTCGTTCGTCACGCTTTCGAGAGCCTTACCGGAATGAAAACCAAGCTGTTTGCGTTTTCCGACGATCGAGATGGGTTGAGAAAAGTTCCGGACAACATACCAAACAAAGAATTAGTTGCGAAATATTTAGAATTTCCTTTGACGAGCGTCGCTGATCCATTCGGCTGTCATGCCAGTTTTGGTGAACATAACAACAGTAAGCTTATGGAGTTTTTGGATTCATTCGGATTTGATTACGAATTTCAGAGTTCTACCGATTGGTATAAGAGCGGAAGATTCAACGAGATTCTCCTCCGAGTTTTGCAAAATCACGAAGAAATCCTGTCTATTATGCTCGCCAGCCTCCGCGAAGAGAGGGCTGCAACCTATAGCCCGTTCCTGCCGATATCCCCGAAGACAGGTAAAGTTTTACAGGTAAATGTTGAGGAATATCGAGTCAATGACGGTACAATAGTTTTCAAAGATGAGGACGGTGCTCTGACAGAGGTTCCCGTGACCGACGGAAACTGCAAGTTACAGTGGAAGGTCGATTGGGCTGCTCGCTGGACTGCATTGGATGTCGACTACGAAATGTCAGGGAAGGATTTGATCGATTCAGTAAAATTATCTTCGAAAATCTGTCGAGTACTGGGAGGAAATCCGCCAGTCGGGTTTAACTATGAGCTGTTTTTGGATGGAGAAGGGAAAAAGATTTCCAAATCAAAAGGAAACGGATTAAGTATCGATGAATGGCTGCACTATGCGCCGCAAGAAAGTCTGTCCAACTTTATGTTTGCGTCTCCGAAGAGTGCGAAAAGACTCTATTTCGACGTAATTCCAAGACAAATCGATGATTATGTCACTCATTTGAGTAATTTCGAAAATCAAGCTCCGAATAAAAAGATAGATAATCCAGTTTGGCATATACACAACGGAAATCCTCCAAAAGCGGAAGCGGCTATTTCCTATTCGTTGCTGTTGAATTTAGTTAGTGCGTGCAACACCGATGACAAATCTACTCTTTGGGGATTTATCCAGAAATATATCAAAGACGCAACTCCTGAAAATAGACCGTTCTTGGACAGATTAGTTGAGCATGCGATAAATTATTATCAGGATTTCGTAAAACCTACAAAAAAATATGCCGTTCCTAACGATATGGAAAGAAAAGCTTTGGAAGAACTGAAAACTTCGTTGGAAAGCCTGTCCGATAGTGTAACGGCTGAAGAAGCTCAAAGTGTGGTATTTGAAGTCGGAAAGCAGTACGAATTCGAAAATTTGAGAGCGTGGTTTATGTGCTTGTACAAGAATCTTCTCGGGCAAGAGGAAGGTCCTCGTATGGGATCTTTTATTGTATTGTATGGAGTGCAAAATACTATTAAGCTAATAAATGATGCTTTAAGCAGGTAAGAATGGAAAAGAAAGAAGTAGTAGAAGTTTTGAAGTGGTTTTCCGAAATGGGAGTTTCGGATATTTTGAAT
>Ga0265299_10006919_pt1 | contig 10250 bp, 8 predicted proteins | sample AusTroGonzalo_MG_4_FD_193485 | JGI IMG/M metagenome (GOLD analysis project Ga0265299, IMG submission 193485) | Bovine rumen microbial communities from tropical cattle in Woodstock, Queensland, Australia - Gonzalo_02 | ecosystem: Host-associated > Mammals > Digestive system > Stomach > Rumen ...
ATCTTCATGGCCGTGGCGAATGTGCTGGCCGATAGTGGACTGGGAACATCTCTCGTCCAGAAGAAAGAAGTGGACGAACTGGATAAGGATACGGTCTTCCATTTCGGCTTCCTGCTGTCAGCCGTTCTGTATCTGATTCTGTTCCTGTGCGCACCCTTGATCGCCAGGATGTATAAGGCGGAAGCGCTGACGGACATTGTCCGCGTGTCGTCTATCGCCTTGTTCTTCACCAGTTTCAACAGTGTCCAGGGAGCCATCGTGATGCGTTCGATGGATTTCCGGAAATACTTCTATGCGAATCTGTCGGCTACGCTCTTATCGGCGGTCGTCGGTATCTGGATGGCCTATGCGGGTTATGGGGTATGGGCGCTGGTGTTTCAGACGCTGGTCCGATCCGTCTCGGTCGTGCTGGTCCTGTTCCTGCTGGTCCGCTGGGTTCCCCGCTTCCGTTTTTCCTGGGAGCGCTTGAAGTCATTGTTTTCCTTCGGCTTTAACCTGACTGCAGCCAACCTGGTGGGCACCTTGTTCAACGAGTTGCGCGGCTTCCTGATCGGCTTGCGTTTCATGCCGGCCGACCTGGCTTTCTACAATCGGGGAAACAGCATTCCCGCTCTGGTGAACGACAATGTCAACGGCACCATCTCGACCGTCCTCTTTCCGGCCATGACCAAGTTGCAGGACGACAAGCCGGCGGTCAAGCAGTCGATGCGCCGGGCCATGATGACCAGTGCTTTTTTTCTGGCTCCGTTGATGGTGATGCTGGCTGCTACGGCCAAACAACTGGTCTTGATTCTCTTTACAGATAAGTGGCTGGGCGCAGTCCCATTCATGCAGGTCATCAGCCTGGGGTATATCTTTTCCGTGATGGGTTCGGCCAACCTGCAGGCTATCAATGCCATCGGCCGGAGTGACATCACGTTTAAGCTGGAATTCATTAAAAAGCCTTTCTATCTGGCTATCATTCTGGGGACGATGCTGATCAGCCCGCTGGCCATCGCCGCCGGCAATGCCGTTTATAACGTCATCGGTTCCGCGGTCAACGCAATCCCCAACAAGCGGCTGATCGATTATCGATATGGAGAACAGCTGTTGGACATCCTGCCGCAGTTGCTGCTGGCCTTGATTGCAGGTGGCGCTGCGTTTGCCATCGGGCAGTTGCCGTGGAATATCTATGTGGTGCTGTTGCTCCAATTGGCTGTCGGCGCCGCGCTCTATATGGGCCTGGCCCGGCTGTTCCAGATGGAAAGTTTACGTTATGTAATTGAAACGATCCGTGATTACCGAAATTCTAAAAGAAATCTACCGGACGCTGTTCAGGAAGGTTGACCGGTCTTTTTTTCTCCACGACGAGAAGATGAGTTCTTTCATTCAAGCTGAATCGCGGCAGTGGAAGGAGTACCTGTACCTCAAGCGGAAATATGCCCGGATTCGGGAGACGCTTCCACCGTCTGAGGTGGGTACCGAACATCCCCGGATCATCTGGTGGTGCTGGCTGCAGGGGGAGGACCAGGCACCTTCGCTGTGCAAGGCCGGTCTGGCTTCGTTGAGACGCGAACTGCCGGACTATGAGATACGGATCGTCGATTACGAGAATCTGGGAAGCTTTATTGAGATCCCGGATTATATCCTGGAGAAGCACCGCAATGGTGTTTTTGGCGGCGCCCATTTTTCCGATATTGTCCGGACGATGCTTCTTGTGAAATATGGAGGTGTCTGGATTGACTCTTCCGTTTATTGTACGGGATACCGTACGCCCCTGCTCGAAGAACCGCTTTTCGTGTTTCAAAACTGGAAGTTCGACCAGCCCTATGCCAGTGTCGTCTCCAGCTGGCTCATCGCCGCGGTTCCGGGACATCCGATCCTGTGTGCCGTGCAGGCACTGCTGCTGGAGTATTGGCAGCGCGAAGATTCATTGTTGGAGTATTACCTCTTCCATCTCTTCTTCCATCTGGCTACGGAATGGTATCCGGACCTGTGGAAAGCCGTGCCGAGGTATTCCAACATTCCGCCGCATGTATTGCAGTTCGAGTTGTTCGAACCGTACACGGAGAAACGCTTCCTTCAGCTGACCCAAATGTCTGATTTCCATAAATTGAACTGGAAGGCAGCCGGTATTCAGGGCGATACGAAAAACACTTTCTACGAGCATCTGGTCCATGCGTAACGCCTGGCTCATCATGGCACACAACGAATTCGAGGTCCTGCGGCTGCTGCTCAGCAAGCTGGACAGCCCGGACAGCGATTTCTACCTTCATTTCGACCGGAAGGTCAAGACCTTGCCTGCCCTTGAGCCGCTTCAGCACGGCCGCTTGTTTGTCCTGGAAGAGAGGATAGACGGCAGATGGGGGGATATCTCCCTGGTAGAGATCGAGTTGCTGCTTATGGAGACCGCGTTGAAAAACGGGCCCTACACGCACTACCATGTTCTTTCCGGTGTCCATTTGCCTTTGTGGTCCAAAGAAGAACTGATCCGTTTTTATGATAGCCATCCCGACGAGACCATCCTCCGCTTATGGGACCGCAATGACGAGGAAGCGGATTTCAAGATGCGGCGCTTCCACTATCCTGTTAGGGACTTCAAGAGCGCGAATCGTGTTAGGCGCAAGGCCTGCCAATTAACTTGGAGGGCTTCTTTGCGCGTGCAGAAAACGCTGGGAATCAGACATCTGCGGAATGAGGTCTTTTATAAGGCCGATCAGTGGCTCAGCCTGGCCGAGCCTGCTTGCCGCTATCTGGTGGACAACAAGAAGAGCATTCTCAAGAAATACAAGTGGTCTTTTTGTCCCGATGAGTTCTTCGCTCCCACTGAACTGATGGCTCATTCAGAAACAGGAGCCTGCTTTCATTACCCTCAGTTGCTGTATGCCGAGTTCGGCGTCGACAGCCCGCGGACCTTCCCGCTGGAAGCATATGAAGAACTGAAGAAGACCGGCTGCCTATGGGCCCGGAAGTTTACGGGGAGAAAGGTACAGTAATTTTTTAATTCGAGATTCCTACATGAAACATGCATATCTTATCCTGGCGCACAGTGCCTTCGATATGCTGCAACTGCTCATTGACTGCCTGGACGACAGCCGCAATGATATTTTCCTGCACATTGATAAAAAGGTGACGACGCTGCCTGAGGTTCATGCGAGCAAGAGCGAGTTGTTTTTCATTGACGAGCGAATGGATGTGAGGTGGGGCGACCTGTCGATGGTGGAAGCGGAGGTTGCGCTTCTGAAAGCCGCTGTTACCCATGGCACCTATCAGTACTATCATTTCTTGTCTGGCGTGGATCTACCGTTGAAGAGCCAGGATTACATCCATGATTTTTGTGACCGGAATGACGGGAAGCTGTTCATTGGGTACGCCTTGACAGAAATGACGCCCATGTTGTCCCGGCGGATGCAGTATTGGCATTTGTTTCCCCGCCATTTCAGTAAAAAGCGTACGATTTACAGTGTTGTAAGGGCGTTGTTCCTTCGCCTCCAAATGGCATTGGGCCTGCGTCGCAACCGGAAGGTGGACTTCAAGAAAGGGACGCAGTTCGTGAGCATCCCGGATGATTTTGCCCGCTATGTCGTAAGCCGGCGGGAGTGGATCAAGTCCACTTTTACGCATACTTTTATCCCTGACGAGAGTGCGTTCCATACACTTGCCTGGATGTCTGATTTCAAGGATAAGCTTTATAATACGACGTCCGAGCAGCTGGGCAGCATGCGTGTCCTCTGCTGGCGGGAGGGCGCCAGGGATATCGACTGGGATGCGAATGATTATGATTTTCTCGCTGCCAGTCCGGTATTCTTCGCCCGCCGTTTCAACAGTTCGGATCCTGCTTTTATCCAGCGGATCATCGCCTTGTCTGAGAACAAGAAGTGAAAGTCAGTCTGATCATACCCGTATATAACGCCGAAAGGACGCTTGCTGACACGTTGGAAAGCATCCAGGCGCAACATTTCCGCGATTTCGAAGTGATTTTTGCCGAAGACGCGTGTACGGATGGTTCGGTGGCCCTGCTGCAGGATTTCTGCCAGAAGAGCGATCTTTCCTGCCGCTTGCTGCTGGCCGAACGCAACGGGGGTGCCGCTGCCGCCCGCAACCGCGCACTGGACGTGGCGCAGGGCGAGTATCTGGCGTTTGCGGATGCTGATGACCTGCTGGAGCCGGATATGCTGGCCCATGCCGTGGCGGCGGCAGATACTCCGAATGGCCCGGCTGACGTGGTGGGATGGGACTGGACCCGGGGACTTTCCAAAGAGGCTCGTTATATGCGGCAGGCCGATTATTCGTCGCCGCTACAGGCCTTCCGCGGTCTTACGGGCGGAGCCTCCCGCTGGAATCTCTGGCTCTTCCTGGTCCGCCGGGAACTGGTCGAGCAGCATCACATTCGTTTTGTGCCAGGTGCTGATATAGGGGAGGACATGCAGTTCATGTTGCGTTCATACATGAAGGCGGAGCGGGTGGTCCAGATTCATGAGTCCCTGTATCGCTGGAATTCGGCCAATACCGCTTCGATCAGTCGGAGTTTTACCCCGGCGAAAAGAGCCCAGATCGAAGCCAACCTGGCGGAAGCGGAGCGTGCCTTTGCGGATTCTCCTTTCAGCCAAGAGGCGCCGCAGGCCATGACGGAACTGAAGTTGTATTTGAAGCGGCCACTGCTGATCTCTCCCGACACAAAGGATTATGAGACCTGGTACAACTGGTTCCCCGAGACCAACGCCCATGCTACGGAAGGGGACAACCTGCCGCGCCATACCCGCATCCTGCAGGGAATGGCGGCGCGACGTTGCTGGTGGGGCGTCAGGCTCTACTATGTTTTGATCCACAAAATGGTTTACGGCTTCATCTACCGGTAAGCTATGTCCAAGTTGCTGAAAGGTATCGTATTGACGATGGTGGTGAGTTTCTATCTCTTCCCCATATGCTTTACCTTTATCCCTTCCTCCATCAATTCCAAAATGCTGTTGGCGGTCTTCGGCATAGCTTGTTTTGTGTATAATAGTATCCGAAATCGCGAATTGATTGTTTCTGAGCAGACGCTCGTTTCTGGGATCCTGGCCATCATTTTTTCCGTGTGGTGCCTGATCTGCGTCTATGCCGCTGATTCCCATGACATGACATATGCGTCGTATGTGGTCTCCTATCTGACTTGGATAGCAGGCGCCTATGGTGTCTATTCGGCGCTCCGGCTGGGTTACGACGAGGTAGATTTGCCGTTGATGACCCGATACCTGGCGTATGTCTGCGTGGCGCAGTGCATCTCGGCGGTACTCATCGACAATTTTACGTTCATGGAGGAACTGGTAGACAAATTCATGAATGAGGGTCAAGGTTTCTATAAGCATGGACACCGTTTGTACGGCATCGGGGCTGCGCTCGACCCCGCCGGCATCCGCTTCTCTACGGTTTTGGTTTTAATGGCACATCAGATTGCCACCAATAAAAGACTGCAGGTCAATCGCTGGTATCTGGTATCCATCATGATCGATTACAGTATTATCATGATTCTTGGAGCGGTCATCTCCCGAACCACGCTGGTGGGTGCTGCTATGGGATTGGCGTATATCTTGTTTTCGCTGATCAGATTCCGCCGGGGAGGATTCATGACCCTCAGGACAATCCGGATGATCTACCGTTTCCTGTTAGCCCTGACCGGTATCGTGATTGTGACGATTATCATCTATCGCCATAGCACTCCTTTTCAGGCGTATTTCCGCTTCGGCTTTGAGGCCTTCTTCAACTGGGTGGAAACGGGAGAGTTCCATACGAGTTCCTCAGATCACCTGATGCAGACAATGTGGATATGGCCTGAGGATTTCCAGACGTGGATGATCGGCCGGGGAACCTTTGCCGACTACATCAACGACACGGATATCGGATACTGTAATTTTGTGTTCTATTGCGGTGTGATCGGCTTGCTCCTTTTCTCGCTCTATTTCCTCTACTGCCACTTGTCGCTCAATCGGAAGTTTCGGGGTTTCCTGATATGCTCCCTGTTGCTGGTGGCACTGACTTTTATCATTTGGGCCAAGGTGGCGACAGATATTTTCTTTATCGATGCCCTGCTGTTCTGCATAGCCGCTGACGAGATGGAGGAGGGAGAAGTGTTGATCGGGGATTCAGAAGTGATGATACCATGAAACTGATCTACTGCATGGCGGATGTCTATAACCCTGGCGGGATGGAACGGGTGCTGCTCAACAAGCTTCGTTGGTGGGCCCGGCGCGGGGATTGCGAGCTGATGCTGGTGACGACCGATCAGAACGGAAGACCGCCTTTCTACGACTTCCCGCCCGAGGTGAGGATGGTGGATCTGGCGATCAACTATAAGGCGGACAAGGGGCGTAACCCCGTTGCCAAGACTTTGTCCTACCTCAAAAAAAGAAAGATTCATCGCCGGAAATTGACCGAGCTGCTGATGCAGGAGAAGGCCGATATCGTGGTGTCGCTCTATCCGTCAGAGTCCTCTTTCATACCGTCCATTCAGGACGGCAGCAAGAAAGTGCTGGAACTGCATTTCAACAAGTATTTCCGGCTTCAGTATAACCGTTCGGGTTTGCTGGGGCTGGCTGACCGCTGGCGGACACGGCAGGACGAGAAGATCGTCCGGCGTTTCGACCGCTTCGTGGTCCTGACCCATGAAGATGCGGAGAACTGGGGAGCATTGCCCAATCTGCAGGTGATTCCCAATGCCGCGCTCGAGATTCCCGCGATAACCCATACGACGGGCAACCACCGCGTCATCGCTGTCGGGCGTCTCGACTACCAGAAAGGTTTCGACCGGCTGCTGGAGGCCTGGGCGCTGCTGCCTGCCAAGCTCCGGGCAGACTGGCGCCTCGATATCTTCGGGCAAGGGGAGTGGGAGGACATGCTGAAGGAGAAATGTGAGCATCTGGGCATTGCCGGTTCAGCGCGTATCAATAAGCCGACCAGCCATATTTTTGACGAATACGCGGCCAGCGATTTCCTCGTGATGAGTTCGCACTACGAGGGCTTCCCGATGGTGATGATCGAGGCGATGGCCTGCGGCCTGCCTGCGGTCTGCTTTGATTTCCTCTGCGGTCCTCGCGACATCATCCGTTCCGAGGAGAATGGTTTGATGGTCAGGGAAGGGGATATTCCTGCGCTGTCGGCCGCCATGCAGCGGGTCATGGAAGACCCGGCTTTGCTCGAACGAATGTCCGAAGGGGCGAAAAAGATATCACAGACCTACTCGGAGGAGGCCGTTATGGCCCAGTGGGAGGCCTGCTTCCAACAATTGCTGTCATGACGAAGAAACTGCTGCAGATCAATCCCGTGGTCAGGCTCAATACCTCGACCGGGCGCATCATGCGCGAGATCGGCGAACTGGCCATGGCTTCCGGTTGGGAGAGTTATGTGGCCTACAGCGGCGCCCGCGACGGCATGCCGCAGCACAGCTCGCAGCTGGTGCCGGTGGGGGATAAGCTCGACCTGGCCTTCCATGCAGCGGCCACACGGCTTTTTGATGCGCATGGACTGGCGTCGAAGCGGGGCACCCGGCAGTTCATCGAACGCATCCGGGCCATCGATCCCGACGTGATCCACATCCACAACATACACGGCTATTTCCTGAACTATCCGCTGCTGTTCAAGTATCTGCAGGAGAGTGGTAAGCCGGTGGTCTGGACCATTCACGACTGCTGGCTCTACACGGGGCATTGCTACTACTATTCGGCGGCTCACTGCAACAAGTGGCAGGCAGGCTGCGGCCATTGCCCGCAGAAGCATTCTTTTCCGACCAGCTGGCTCTTTGACCGTTCCGCACGCAACCTGCGCGACAAGCAGCAGGCTTTCGGTGCGCTGAAGAACCTGACCATCGTGCCCGTCTCTGACTGGATCCGGCAGGAGATGGCTTCGTCCATCCTGGCCGACAAGCATTATCAGGTGATTCACAACGGCATCGACCTGGAGACTTTTCGGCCCGAAGCGGCTGAAGAGAAGGCGGAAGGAACGCAGATCCTGGGCGTGGCCAGCATCTGGCTCGAAGAAAAGGGTTGGAGCGACCTCATGCGGCTGGCTGGCCAGTTGCGCTCCGGCGAAAAGCTGGTGCTTGTGGGAAGAACGACGGAAGAGCAGCGGCGCCTGCTTCCGGTCGGCGTGGAGTTGATCGAGCGGACCGAGAATATCGGCCGTCTGGCGGCACTGTACGCGCGCTCCACGGTGTTCGTAAATCCCACCTGGCAGGACAATTATCCGACGGTCAACCTCGAAGCCATCGCCTGCGGCACGCCCGTCGTGACCTACCGGACCGGCGGCAGCATCGAATCAGTGACCGACGGTACCGGTTTCGTGGTGGAGCAGGGTGATGTGGAAGGCATGCTGGCGCGGGTGCGAGAGCTGTCGGCCGTCGACCGGGCTGCCACTGCTGCCCGCTGCCGTGCCTGGGCGGAGGCCCATTTCCGAAAAGAAGACTGTTATCAGCATTATATCCGGCTCTATGAAGATCTTACAACTCGGTAAATTTTATCCCATCCGCGGCGGCGTCGAAAAGGTGATGTGGGACCTGACCTGGGGTCTCGCCGAGCGAGGTATCCCTTGTGACATGCTCTGCGCTTACATGAAGACAGACCCCGTGGATCCAGAACATCAGGCCTTCTGCCGGGAAACCGAAACGGGCCGGGTCATCGAATTCGGGCCTGAGAACCGCGTGATCTGTGTACCTGCCAGCTCCAAGAAGGCCAAGACCATGCTTTCAAAACCGATGATCACCTGGCTTCGGAAGCATGCGGCTGAATATGATGTGATACACATCCACCATCCGGACCCGATGGCCGCACTCGCGCTTTTCCTGAGTGGCTACAAAGGGCGGGTGTTCCTGCACTGGCACAGCGACATCCTCAGCCAGAAGATGCTGCTGCTCTTCTACAGGCCGCTGCAGTGGTGGCTGATCCGTCGCGCCGAGCGTGTCATCGGCACTTCGCCGGTCTATCTCCGCGAGTCCCGCGACTTGACGCGGGTCCAGCATAAAGTGGTGTGCGTGCCCATCGGCATTGTCCCGGTCGTCTACGACTACAAGGCTGTCGAAGCCATCCGTGCCTCGATGCCCGGCAAGAAACTGGTCTTTGCCCTGGGCCGTCTGGTGCCGTATAAGGATTTTGCGACCCTGGTGGAGGCAGCGAAGTATCTCAGCGACGACTACCGCGTCCTGATCGGCGGGTACGGACCGCTGAAAGATGAATTGCAAGAGCAAATTGACAGCAACGGCCTACAGGAAAAAGTCCGGCTGCTGGGGTATCTGGAAACCTGGGACGTGCCGAACTGGTTCGGTGCCTGCGACGTATTCGTCCTGAGCTCAGACCGGCGCACCGAAGCTTTCGGTGTGGTGCAGATTGAAGCCATGTCCTGCGGCAAGCCGATCGTAGCCACGCTGATTCCCCATTCCGGGGTGTCGTGGGTCAATGACAACGGTGTGTCCGGCCTCAATGTGCGTCCGCACGATTTCAAAGGCATCGCCGCCGCCATCGAGCAGATCTGCGGTGATCCTGACACATATCTCCAGTTTTCGGCTGGCGCTATGGAGCGCTTCGAGACGCTGTTCACTTCCCGTGAAATGATCGACAAAATTATCAAGATATATGAAAACAAAATGTAAATGGTGGATACTGGCATTGATGATTATCATGCCTTTATCCTGTACAACACCCTCTCAACTTGGCTACTTGCGGGATTTGGAATACAATGTCCCCATGTTGGCGCAGCCGGCGCCTGAGCTTCGCTTGAAGGTGGACGACCGGCTCAGTATCCAGGTATTCGCCGATGAGCCGGAACTGGCGGCGCCGTTCAATACCATCCTGCTTCAGCGCATCAAGGAGACGACCGGTACCTCGCTGCTGGGGACGACCTATGGGGTCGATGCAAACGGCGACATTGATTTCCCGGTGCTGGGCGCCGTCCATGTGGAGGGGAAAACCCTCAGGGAAGTGAAGCAAGAATTGGAGGATCAGATTATCCAGCACGGGTATATCAAAAAACCGATGGTAAAGGTGGAACTGGAAAATTTCACCATCACGGTTCTGGGAGAGACAGGCCAGCGTGTGCTGGATGTCAAATCCAACAGCATCAACATCCTGGAAGCCCTCTCCTACACCGGCGGTACGACCCAGAATTCCAAGATCCCCGATGTGATGGTGGTTCGGACTGAGAATGGCCAGCGTATGGCCTATACGGTTAACCTCCAGTCGAAGTCGCTCTATGAGTCCCCCGCTTTCTGGCTGCAGCAGAACGACGTGCTCTACGTGAAGCCGCGC
>Ga0265299_10006920_pt1 | contig 10248 bp, 5 predicted proteins | sample AusTroGonzalo_MG_4_FD_193485 | JGI IMG/M metagenome (GOLD analysis project Ga0265299, IMG submission 193485) | Bovine rumen microbial communities from tropical cattle in Woodstock, Queensland, Australia - Gonzalo_02 | ecosystem: Host-associated > Mammals > Digestive system > Stomach > Rumen ...
GTGGGTATAAGATCTTTTATGATGTTGGGATACGTGGGGAGCCCGTGCCGGGAATCGGTCGTGCGCGGCTTGCGTATCTTACGGCGGACTTTCAGGTTATATCGGTCCATAAGACATAGGAACCAGTCCCGTCCTATGGGATTATTTCCGTAAAACTCACAGCGGTACATATACCATATCTTCTCTCCACCTATACCGGGGTCTTTCTCGCGTACAGACATGATATAATCCAATGCCAACGACTCACGTATGGCGCAGGCCATATCCCTGGATTCATCATGCTTGTAAAAAGCCTGCTTGGTAACGCCAAACAGTGCGCATAGATACTGGACCTCATAACGCTTGGGATCCTTTGCGCGCAGGTTAGTTACTGTTTGGCGCCAGCTTTTTTTCGTATCTTGATGTTGAACTGGGATTCGGCAACGTTGATCATCTCATCATACGCCTCGGCCTTTATCTCGGCCTTGGTCAGTTCACGGCGCAAACGTTTGAGTTCTGCCTGGAGTGATTCAACATCATCGGGCATGGGCTCATCATCTTCCGCATCGACTACGGGATCAGGTGTTTCGATTTCTTTATCCTCCATAACACATGATTCTTGGTCATACGCTGCAAAGGTAGAAATCCATCTCCAGATTGTTGACCTGTCTATTGGAATAATCTTTGCGATTTGCCACATGGACAGATGCTCTTTCGTGTAAAGATCAATAACCTTTTTGTAATACTGATCTTTCAAAACTGTACGATTGCTCTTCATTGTTAACTCGTTTTTACGAGTCAACTTTTTTTAGGACAAGACATTGCGAGTCAACTTTTTTTAGGACAAGACATTGATACACACTTTAAGTTAGAATTCACGTGATATAATCCCCAAATGCGTCCTAAGTTAAACAAAAAAAAGACATATATTTGTGATTGTCAACTTATAACGCTATGAGAAAAGTCCTTATCCTTACGCTCTGCTGCATGACAGCACTGTTTGCATGGGCCAATGACGGCGTCTTTTATGCACAAGGCAACCAGCTTATCCCCATTACAGAGACCGATATCCGTGTACAGAAAGAGGTTCTTACATTAAACCGGAATGATGACAAGATAGAGGTAAACGTCTATTATGAGTTTTTCAACCCGTCAGATGAGAAAGAGCTCCTGGTAGGATTTGAGGCCGATGCCCTTGGCTCCGATCCCAGGAACTCATTCCCGCAGCATCCCAGCATAAGTAACTTTAAAGTGTTGATGAACGGTCTTGCTCTGGACTATGATATAGCCCACGTGGAGCGCCGTTTTGAGAACGGCCGCAAAGTAGCTACACAATATGTCAACAACGGCCGCATAGAAGGTATGACCCTTGAGCAGTGTGAGAAAGAGCTCTCTGAGATGGAAGCCCCCGAGGCTATCTGTGACTATGTTTATCATTTCACCGCCAAGTTCCGTCCCGGACTCAACATCATACAGCACACCTATGATTTTGATCTGTCATACCAACAGGACTATACAGATAAGGGTTATCAAGGTTATGAGGATTTTTTTCCCTACATACTCACTGCCGCCAACCGTTGGGCCAACAACCAGATAGATGACTTTACCCTTATCATCAACATGGGAGACCGCACATCATTCCACATATCGCCCACCTTCTTTTACAGCGCCAGCCAATGGACATTCCAGGGCACAGGCAAATACAGTATAAACACTATCAAATTAGCAAAAGAGTACTCTGAGTTCCACGTAAGACAAGGCAGCGTCATGTTCCACCAGGAAGATTTCCATCCTAAAGGTGAGCTCCACATATCTGACCTGTACCATGACTTTTACTTTGATGTAGAGAACGCATCGGCACAGAATATCCTGCAGACCGTTAAAGGCAAGTTCTATCCGTTACATATCTCCGACCGGTATCTGGAAAGTGACCGTAAGGAAAAGCTTTACAACACCTACACCCCGGAGCAGCGCCGCATACTCAAGAACCTGCCGTTTGCCTACCGTGGTTATATCTTTAAAGACAAATCACTGCAGCAGTACTTTGAATCATCCAACTGGTACATCCCTGACCCCAATTATACCGCCGATATGGAGGCACTCACAGAGCAGGAGCAGCAGTGGGTTGAGTTCTGGAAATAGAAAATCATGAAACAAGGGTAAGTTCTACTGTCAGGCCTAACGCAGCGACAACGGAACTACCCCTTTGTTTCATCTACGGCCCTTTCCGATGGGAAAGAAGACCGGCATGACAAAGACAATGGCAAGCACTGAGAAGAGCATGCCACTCATCACTCCTATTGCAAAGCTAAACCAGAACTGGCTGTCACGACCGTCAAACAGGAACGGGATCAGGCCCAACACAGTACTCAGGATGGTAAGCATGGTGGGTATGATCTTACGGTTATAGGCCTTGATGTAGGTCTTAAGATTCTGCCTTCCGGTTGATCCCGCAATGGTGTTATACTCTGATGTCAGGTAGATTCCGGCATTGACGGTGATACCGCACAGCATGATCATAGCTGCAAATCCGCCCTGGTCAAAGCTGACATGTATGAGCGGGAATGCCAGGAACATACCTATGAAGCTTACCGGGATAAGTATCACAATAACCAACGGCGATCGGAATGACTCAAACAGTATGGCACATATCATGAATATGACCAGTATCACAACAAAGATCAGCACCGTACGCTGTTTCTGCTGGCTCCAATAGGTATAAGAGGAGTCACCACCGGCATGGAATCCCATAGGAAGCGTCTCATTAAGGTGTTCTATCAGCTTACGTTCCATGCGGCTGCGCAGATCCCATGAGCCGATGAACTCATAACCTACATTTATCATGTACTCCTGGTTGTTACGCTGTATATCCAGACCAGTACGGCGCTTGGTTATTGAGCCCACATCTTTAAGACGGGTATTGATACTGTCAACAAGCACCATATCATTACGTATATGCCACAGGTCATAGTAGTCTCTCTCGCCCGATACCAGACGTATGCTGGTCTCCTTATGACCATCATACACACTGCCTGAATAAGAGTTGTAAAGCTGGTCACCAAGGTATGAGAAATATCTGTTCAGATTGGTACCGGTACGTACAATCTTCTCTTCATCAAAATCCAGATAGAACTCATTCCTTACAAAACTGCTGTATCCGCTCGAGAATCCGGCCTGTCCGTTAACACGACGGTTAGCCTTAAGGGTGTCAATAAGATCCTCGGCAAATCTGTAGAGCAGGTCATAGTTGTAACCGTACAGACTGATGGTATTGCTCCAGTATGTCCTGTAGACGCTGTTGTACAGAGGTTCATCATTCTCTCCCAATGACGGGATATACCAGGTGGCGCCTCCGTAACGGGTAGCCTTGGCCCACATCTGCTGCTTGAGCATATAGGGGAACCGGCTCTTCTGATACTCATCCTTGAAATGGATCTCTATCTGTCCCTGCGTTCCGCTCAGATTGGTGGTAAAGTCCTTGATCTCATCAAACTGCTGTAGCCAGTTCTCCATCTCCTTTACTATCTCATTAAGCTGCTGAACGGTCTGTCCCTCATCCATGTTGGCTGTGACGCGGAGCACAATCTCGTGATCCTCCTCTTCTCGGCCAAATGACATCCGGTTCTTGGCATGTTTCTGGAACAGGTTCATGGCTCCACCCAGAGGATATTCAAACCATGCCTTGTTACGCTGATACCACTTGCCGCCTATGGTCTTGTTGTAAAAGCCCACCAGACCGCCTTTTGTGTTGTTTCCATCCTCATCATACTCCTTATGAGTGACCTGTGAAGGCAGCATCTGGACAGGTATTCCAAACAGCAGCAACAGCCCCACGATGAAAACCCAGCGGTGTGAACGGCTCCACATCACTATACGCTCATACTGGGCGGTACGGCGTACCAGACGGCGCATGCGTTTCATAGAGTTCTGTACCACACCCTTGCTCTTAAGAGGCATATACTCAAGCAGGGCAGGCACAAACAGGAACGCGATGATCATGGAGAGCACCAGGTTGATAACGATAACCCAGATGAAATTGGTGAGTGAGTTACGTGACTCCTCTGGCAGGAAGAAGATGAGCATCAGGGCCGCAATGGTAGTAAACAGCGCTCCTGATATTGAGAACATGACCTTCCGGTCCCCATAGTATGTATAGTGGTCCGCTATCACTATTGCAGTGTCAATGATGATACCCAGAGACACAGTGATACCTGCCATGGAGTAGAGCTCTATGGTTACTCCGAACAGTTTATAGAATGCTATGGCGCTCAGAATATTGACCGTGATGGTAAGGCCTATAACCAGCAGATAACGGAAACTGCGGCTTACCACCAGCACAAACATAAGCAGAATGGCAAGTGACATGACAGCACGGAAGAATATCTTCTGAATCTCGTTGCTCAGGTGCTCGGATGCGTCATACTCAAGCTTTACGGCAAAGTTCTCAGGCATGGAGCCCTTGAGCTCCTCCATCTTCTGTTTTGCGGCCGATGCCACCGTCACGATATTGATATCCTCCTGCCCCATGATGGTGAGGCCTATCATGTTAAGACCGTTGATACGACGGTATGAGTTTGGAGTATGCTCCTGGTATGAGACGGTTGCAAAATCACCCACATAATAGAGACGGTCTCCAACCTTTGTCACAGGTATGTTCTCCATCTCACCCTTGGCGTCCATTGTCCTAAGACGCACAAGCATCAGACGGTCATCAATAATCTCAGTGCCTACAATCTCATTGCTCCTTCGGAAATAACGGCTGATAGCGCTGTTCAACACCGAGGGGCTGAGTCCGGCAGCACGAAGCGCATTGGGATCAAACGTAAGAACCCACTCAAAAGGCTCCGCGCCCGACGGTTCCACGCCATCAACACCCTCAATGCGTGAGAGCGGTGTGACCAGATGGTCATTTACATATCTTACAATCTCAGTGGCGGGCATATCGGCATTGATGGAGTAAGAGAGCAGCATCTTCTTGCCGCGACCGCCACCTCCTGATGATCCGCTCACCTGATAACTAGTACCTTCAGGCAGACGGGAACGTATCTGACGCAGACGTGTGGAGACATCAAACCTGGTGGTCTCCATATCAGTTCCCTTCTTGAAAGTAAGATTGATGTAACCTCCATTCTGTCTGGACGTAGCTCTCATACTGCTCACGCCGGCAACGGTATTGAGTGCTCCCTCTATGACCGATGTAATCTCACTCTCAATCACACGGGCAGAGCCTTTGCCGCCAAAATCGACGCTCAGTCCCAGATTCTCGGTCTTAGGCTCATACTGTACGTTCAGCCGCAGGATGCAGGCTGCGCCCACCAGCATGAGCACTATCATTACCAGTATTATGGAAAAAGCATGGCTCTTTCCCTTCTGCTTATCACTCATCTCTCAGACTTCTTGTAGATTACGTAATAAGCCAGCGGAACAAAGAATACGCTCACAAACGTACCGGCAATCATACCGCTTATGAGAGCCAGTGACAGAGGATACTGCAGGTCACTACCCATGTCACCACGCACCAGGAACGGTGCTATAGCCAGGATGGTAGTGAGTGAAGTCATCACTATGGCTTTGAGACGGCGGCTGCCTGCCTCAAGGATAGCATGCTTAAGACCCATGCCGCCTTCGCGCAGACGGTTTATGGTATCCACCTTAAGTATGGAGTCATTGATAACTATACCGCACATAACAACCATACCAATCATGGACATCAGGTTCAGTGTCTCACCAAAGAGCCACAGTATACCCATCACAACAAAGATGTCTATGATAAGCTCACTCAGTATTATGAACGGCTGAATGAGACTCTCAAACTGGGCCGACAGGATAAAGAAGAGCAGCAGGATGGATATGACAAGCACTCCGCACAACTCCTTAATCATCTCACGGTTTGTAAAGTATGTACCGGTAAAGCTCACGTCAAACTGCTCATCGGCACGTACCACCTTGCGTATGGCATCCATGGCACGGCGTGCATCCTTACCCTTGACATTAAGCACCAACGGATAGAACTCACCGTCCACACCCGATGTTATGGACTTAAGGTCACGGTTACGGGTCTCCTTGAGCAGTATCTCAAGCGGAACACGTCCGCCGCGAGTATCCAGATACTGGTTCTGTATAAGGTCACGGGCCTCTTTCTCACCCACACCTATCACTACAGGCATGGAGATATCACCCTTTGATATACGCAGTACGGAACTGGAGTTCATGGATTTCTGCAGGTAGCTGAGCAGCATGTTGAAATCCACCTCGTAGAGGGCCAGACGCTCGGGGTCTGCAACAAGCTCTATATACTCATTCCACTCGGCAGGCTGGATCTCAAGGTCCGGCAGCACATCGCGTATGGAAGCCAGCACTGATGACAGCTGGTCCGGCTCCGGAGTAGAGCCGTTGCTGCGCTTGATACGTGCCACCAGCGGAGCCTCACGGTCAGAGAACAGCATATCAAAGATATTTCCCGATGCCTGAGTGCTGTGAACTGCATCGGGCCAGGTCTTATGGATATACTCTGCTACCTGTTCCTCTATCTTGTCAATATCATCGGTCGTTCCTGCCTTGATATAGATGATAGCTTCAGACAGCGTAAGCTCACGTGTATGTGACAATGCAAACTGCTGTGAACCTGTCATGCAGGTGTACTGTTCAACCATATCCGGGAACTGAGCCACTATCTGCTCACAACGGCTGTTGTTCTCCTCTATTGATATTCGCTGGTTCCATTCAATGTTTACCAGTGTATCACTGTGTGACAATACAGGCAGTTTCTGCTTATCCAGCTTAACGAACAGTATTCCTATAAGCAGTACGGCGGCACCGAATATACCCCACATAACACCTCTGCGGCGGAAGAACCAACTCAACACAGAGTCATAGGCACCTGTCATGTTACCCACGCTGATCTTGCTGATGAACTTGTTGGGAGTAAAGCAGGGCTGGTTCCTGTAGAAACGGTAATAGAAGACCGGGATAACCAGCACAGAGACGATAAGCGCCGACAGCAGTGTTATTGTCACCGCCATAGCCTCATCATAGAACAGGGCACCGGCTATACCGCTCATGAAAATAAGCGGCACAAATATGGCACAAGTGGTGAGCACCGAACTCAGCATAGGTGTGAACACCTCCTGGGTACCGTATACGCAGGCATCCTGCAGGGGCTCTCCCTTCATCCACCGTTGCGTTATGTTATCAATCGTGATGATGGAGTTATCAACCATCATACCCAATCCAAGCACCAGACCGGACAGCGATATGATATTGATTGATATCTTAAGCACGTAGAAGAACAGGAACGATAGTATAAGCGCCGTAGGTATGGTGATGACAACCAGCATCGGGCTGCGGAAATCCTGCATAAAGAAGAAGATGATTATGCAGGCAAACAGAGCACCGTACAACAGGTTACGTACCATGTTGTTTATTGAGTAGTCAAGCAGCTCAGTTTGGTCACGGGTAACGGTAAACTCCATATCAGGATAATCCCTGTCAAATGCATCAAGAAGCTTATGGATGCTCTCACGCAGATTGGCCATACGTGCATCGGAGCGTTTTATCACCGCCAGGGTAACGCACTTTGAGCCGTCACTGGTAACCTGACCCTTAACGCGCTGCTGCTCCTCACGTACCTGGGCCAGGTCCTTGATCTGGTATGTACGTCCGCCCAGCTTGAGCCATACGTTCTCAACATCCTCACGGGTAACAACGCTTGACTCAAAACGAACGTCAAACCTGTACTCACCGTCACGTATGGAGAGGCTTCCCAGATTCACGTTGGCACCCTGTATGGCGTTGCTCAGCTCCTGCTCATTGGTACCCAGTGCACGCAGTTTTTCCATATCGGGTATCACCAGCAGCTGCGGGAACACCTGTCCCGATATATCCACCATGGCCACCTCCGGGATCTGCTCCAGACGGCGAACAATAACCTGGCGTACAAAATCACTCATCTCCATGAAGCGGTTATCGCTGGTGTTGAGACCCTTCTTAATGGAGACATTGATAAAGAATGCCGGTATATCAGTGGCACTGGCACGTGCTATCATGGGGCGCTCCTCACCCTGAGGCCAGCCCGCACGGTCCACGCGCTCATTGACGTCAATAAAGATGTAATCGGCATCTGATCCATACTCAAAGGTCATCTGGATCAGACCGCTGCCATCCCTGGCAGTACATGTTATATCCTGAAGATGAGGAACCTGAACCAGTTGATTCCTGAGTCTCTGCAACAGGATGTCATTCAGCTCACGCGCACTGCGGTCAGGCGATGTCACCTGAACGGTAATCTGCGGTATGTTGATATCGGGAACAAGTGATACCGGCAGCTTACGTATGGCCGCAATACCCAGGACCATGACAGCTATCAGCACCATGGTCACCGCTATGGGGCGGTTGGTTAATCCCTTGAACATATCACTCCAGAACTACCGCGGCCTCATCACCCAGATTAAGGTTTCCGCTGGTTATAATAAGATCACCTAACTCCAGATCGGCACCACGATCCGTATTTGGCTCAACCACATGCTCGGTGGTGTTTGACATAAGAATGTTCACGTATGTCCACAAGCTCTTGCCGTCCCTGTATCGGAACAGGACATCCATATTGTCACGTATAACCACTGCGCTCTTGGGTACCACCAGCTGGTCCGGGATGCTGTTCTCAACGGTGATACGCACATTCATACCATCCATGAGTGCATCTGATCCGGGCACCTGGGCCGTAACCGATATCTGACCGTTCTGGTCAACGGTGGGGTTGATAGATATGATGGAACCTTTAAGCTCCACATCATTATCCACAAACGGAGATACCAGCACCTGCTGGCCTACACTGATAAACTTATACTCAGTCTCCAGCACGCTGAAACGTACCAGATAACGGCTGTCATCTATAAGTGTGCACAGCTGACCGCTCTGCTCGTAAACACGGCCCTTAAGGTTGGCTATCTTACCGCTGAACGGAGCTCTCAGGTCACACTGCTCATATGTACGCTCAGCATTTGCCAATGATATCTTAGCATCCAGGAAACCGCAGTTAATGTATATGACACGCTTCTGGTCTGCCGGGATCTTGGCGGTGTCAGAGAGTGAATAGCCGTAATCAAGCAGTCTGTCGGCCAGATTCATCTCGGCCTTGTCATATGACAGGCGGGCCTGCTCAAGCTGACGGCGGGGCTGATCCTTGTCAAGTGATGCCAGGATCTGACCTTTCTGCACCTTCTGTCCGTCACGAACGCCAATCTCAGCTATCGTACCCTGTGTTGCAAACTGAACGGTAACCTTGCTCTGAGCCTCCAGCTTTCCGTTGCAAACAAGCTGCTTGTTAAAGACCTTACGCTCCAGAGGCACCACTGTCACAACATTCTTCTCTTTGTTGTAACTGCCACGTGCCATCTCGGTGTCATCGGTCTCTTTCTCCTTATCCTTCTTTCCCTTGCAGCCACCTAATCCCATTACGAGAGCTGCCATCATCACTATTGTTGTAGCCTTGAAAATATGCTTATTCATAACTGTCAATTATTTTCCGTTCATTTTACCAATTTATCAAACTCCGTACTTATGTCTGTACCTGAACTATAGTCATAAAGCGTGGTACGCCTAATGTCAAAGTAACTGCGCCAGAATCCGGCCACCTTACTCATGTAGGTACTCAGTGCGCTGTCACGCTTATCCTTAAGCTGATCCAGTTGAGTCATCGTCATGCTGCCGCTGCCAAAATTCTTAAGAGCCAGCTCATAGCTCTCATTGGCCAGGTCTGCAGCACGTTTGGCTATCTCACACTGACTGTACTGGTCATTGAAAGTCATCACCTTGGTGTACAGTTCCTGTCTGAAATCAATCATGCTCTGCTCCAGGCTGTTACGGGTGTATTCAGCCTGAGCCTCGGCCATACGTACGCGTCCGCGTGCCTGGCCCCAGTCCAGAATAGGAATGTTAAGCTGTATGCCTATCTGCTCCTGGTCCTTGAGTTCAATGAACGTATCCCTGAACTTCTCGGATGATCCCGACATACCCAGTCTGGCATTGAACTGTGCCGACAGGCCGCGTTCAGACTTGGCACGGGCCACACTCTCATCGGCCTGTATATACTGCTGGTCCTGCTTGAGTTTGAATGATGAGTTCTGTAGAGCACGCTCTAGCACATCATCATAGCTTAGAACCACCTTGGGAATATTGTAATCCACCACCAGATTCAGCTCCGTATCCTCCTGATAGCCAATGTATGAGCAGAGACGGTTCATGTTGGTACGCAGTGTTACGCGGCTGTTG
>Ga0265299_10006921_pt1 | contig 10248 bp, 17 predicted proteins | sample AusTroGonzalo_MG_4_FD_193485 | JGI IMG/M metagenome (GOLD analysis project Ga0265299, IMG submission 193485) | Bovine rumen microbial communities from tropical cattle in Woodstock, Queensland, Australia - Gonzalo_02 | ecosystem: Host-associated > Mammals > Digestive system > Stomach > Rumen ...
CATCTAAATATTCACTAATTTCTTGTAAATTCGGTTTAATAGACATTTTTCACCTTATTTTTTATATATTTTTCTGAGAATCAGGTGGGATTTTTTACATCCCACCTTGTTCTATATTACGAAAATGACAAATTTAATATAGACCCTTTAATTATGCGAGACCTCTAATAGAAGCAAATGCTTCACTTCCATTATGCCATTTTACCGTGAGTTCACCGAGAATTGTTCTCTTAGCTCCATCAAAGGAATTTTCAGTAGAATCAAAATCAGTTAAAGCACCATTAACAAACGGACAAATCTCAATTTTACTAGCATCAAAAATCCAAATATCATTTCTTGGACACATATCATCAACTATAACAGTTAATATAGATCCATCATAAGGATTCTTAATTTTATTAACATAAACACCACGAATTGTTTCATCTTGAGTAATGACTAATTGAGAATCATAAAGATTTGAAATAGCAGCAATTTTTGATCTGTGACAAATTAAGGTGTCAGCATGTCCACCATTATTAGCTATTTTTTCAAGAGCTTGATTAATTAAAGATTTGGAAATTGGAGCACCATTTGCATCAACTTGTAATGCAGAACAGAATTCATAGATACCACCTAATTTACCAGGAACTGATTTAGAACCAAGTTTCTTTGTACCTTTCCAAAGAGCACGGTTAATAGCATGATAAACATCATAGAGAGCTTTTTCAACTTGCGTTTCCATTAAGTTAGCATTGTCATAGGTAGAAGTACCCATAGCAGTTCTTGTAAGAATAGCTTCAGCACGGAAGATTTGAGTATTGTTAAGTTTAGCTTCACCTTCCCAAAATACTTCAGTACCAGCGGTAGATCCTTCAACAACACCACCGAAAGAAATTTCATATTTACCTGAAAGAGGAGCAGCCATACCAGAAACAGCTTTAGTAACTGTTAAATCATTACCAGAAATACTAGCAATAATGTAGTTATCAGCTGTATCAACAGGAGACATTTCCATACCAACAGCATATTTAGATCCGTCAGCAACAGTTAAAACTAAACCTTCAGTAGATAATACATCATCAAAAGCAATACCTAAAGTTTTATCTATCCATTCAGCGTTTCTATTACTTACAGCTTGACCATTGCCAGCTACAGAAAAAAGGGTAGGTTCATTTTTTTTAATAACTTCTAATGCGGGAGTTACATCACGAATATCATTTTGAAAATCATAAGAATATATTGCCATAATTAAAATCCTTCTTGTTATTTTATAATATTTATTTTTAGTTTTTTCTTGGACAATTTTTTAATACATCCAATAATGAATTATTTTTAGTTGCACTAGATAATCTTTCAACACGTTCTTGATCTCTTATACCAATAGTACGTTTAAAAAGATGTGGTGCAATAGTTTTTAAATTTTCTAAATATGCTTCAACGTTTTGACCTTCTTTAGATAAAATACCTTTTTCTGTTTTAGTAAATCCTGCATTAGTCATTCTATAAAGAATATCATCTACTGCTGAAAGTTCAACTCCTTTAAAACTTCTAATTTTATCTTTTAATTCAGATTTAAATATATCTTCATCTCTCTTTTTCATTTCAGATTGTAATGATTGAAGTTGAGTTTGAAGATTATTATATTGAGTCTCTAAATTTTTATATACAGGATTATTCAAAACATCTTTATTATTTTCTAACTCTGCTGCCAATAAAGAATTGTATTTATCTAAATCAACACCTTTATATTTTTCTTTTAAAGTGTTCAATTCATTTTTTACATGTTCTTTGGCATTCAGCGCATTTTGAACATCTTGTATAGTTTTTATTTTACTAAAATCTAAAGTTTTTTTACCTTCTTGATCTATTACAAATAAATCTTGAGGAAGTTTTGTTTCGTCAATTTCCATATTTTTCCTTCTGTGGAACATCCACTGTTATATATTAATTCTTAAAACATTTAAGAATGATTATTAATTCTATTTATTATTTAAAACCTAATTTTTGATTTCACTATCTGTTTTTAATTCACCAAATCCAGTATAAGGTGTATAATCAATTTTATCTATATCTTCCTATAATATTTCACCAATTAACTATAAAATTCTAGTAATCGCAACACCAATATTTTTAGTAATACTAACTAAATTTAAAGTTGCTGCTTGTAATCTAATTGATAATGCATCACCGGAAGAATTTCCTGCAGCATTTAAAATACTATAGATCATGCTTTGTGCTTCTTCTTTCATTTTTTCTAATACTGTTTGTTGTATTTGAATACCTCCGAAATTAGGAGAAGCATATTCTGCTTTTGCTGAAGAATCTTGAACTACATTAATTGCATACGGACCTAAGGTCAATTCAGATGGTTTTGCTTTTGATCCATAAATGAATAATGTCGGATTTGCTTGCATATGTAAGGAACTCTTCAAATTAGCATCTTGTTGAAATATATTTAAACTTAAATTAATTAACGGTTGTATCGCTGAAGTATTTTGATAACAATAATCATTGTTAAATTCAGTACTGGTAGCTGAAAAAATCACTATTGGAATAAAATCTAATCTGGAATAAAATTCTGGATAAATTAATTCAATATAATTAGAACTTTCAGGATTATCTATATTAAATTGGTTCCACATACCATTTTGAATTATTGCTATATAAAATTCTCCTGCTTCATTTAATCCTAAAACTTTATATTGATTAACTTTGGTATACATCTTTGTTTCTTCAACAAATACTCTTTTAGATTCATCAATTAATACAAATTTAAATCGATCTAATCCATCTTTATCTTTATATGTTTTAAAATCTATTATTTTAATACCATCTATAATTTCAATTTTTGGTAAAACAGTAATAGGCAAATCATTTTTTATATTAACAAATAATCCACAAATACCATATTTACATATACTTTCTAAACATCTGTTTTGCACAGTTTTCAAAGATGAATTAGAAGGAGTTGCATAAAATTCTAAATCTTTCATTCGTTCTGGTAATTCTACTTCTGGTTCACCACGATTCATCATACCTAACATATTATCTAAACAAATCTGCGGATAATTTATATAACTTGCTTCATTCACTAATCGATAAAATTGTGCTGATCTGTTCTTATTCCTAACATCTAATAAACTTTCACTTGGAATAATTATATCTTGAATTAAATTACTTTTCTTTAATTCACTCTAACCTGAAAACGCTAACTCATTCAACATATATTGTTTTTTATTTTCTTGATATTTGTAATGCATATGAAATATCCTTTAAGTATACTTTTTTAATATTTATTTTTTTAATTAAATATATGCAGATCCATCTCTATTCTGGTTCTATGCTAACCAAGTTAATCCCCAACATAAAGCATCTAAATGACCTGGAGAACGTTTATTTAAACTAGTTCCATAAGTTAATAATTCATAATTTAAAGCTTCAAAATGTCTTACATGATGAACTTTATTCATTTCATATAAAGCTCTACAAGGTTCCCATCTTAATAATTTTCCTTTAGTTGCCCTTACACTTTCTATTGAACAAAAATCTCCAACTGTGTTTCTAATATTTTGTTCTACTAATAATCCACCTTGATTTGATTCATATATTATTTCATCACAATTATATTTTTGATATAATTCTTTTACTTTAATAGCCCATTCAGAAGGTTGATATATACCAGTAGCATCTTCTAAAATAAAATATTCATTATTTTTAAATCCAACTACAATAATTCCAGTATCATCACTATTCTAATTCGCACTTACTGCTGGATCTATTGCAATAATAGTTTTCTAAAAATAATCTGGTAACTAAACTTTTAATTCAGCTAATTCTATTAATTCTTTACTTAAAGCTGATTTTTCATTATTTTCTAACCATTTCCCTTCAAAGTCTCTAGAATAAGCAATTGGATCATATTTTTTACAGCGTTCTGCTTCTTTTATAAAAGACTAATCTAAATTTTTGACGTTATCTAAATAAGTTGTGAAAATGTATAAGACTTCATCTTTTATTCCATTAAAATCATATGGAACGTTTCTATTTTCATAATATTTTTTATAGATCCAATGTTCACGAAATGAGGGATTGAAAGTTAAAACTAATTTTGGTTTTGCATCTTTATCTCTTATCGATAAATTTAATTTTTGAAATTCCTATTCAGTTATTTCAGTAGCTTCTTCTATTAAAACATTTTCTAAGTTGGGAATAGATTTCAATTTAGAGTCAGCTGATAAACTAGATGTTTCCATACCTGTAAAAAACAATTTACTGCCAAATCTATTCTAAATACTAGTTCGTTTCATTTCAAATTTTAAATTTAAACAATTAACTTGTTGAAGAAATTGTGGAATTACAGAAGATTCAATATTAGTAGCGTATTTTCTTAAATATAATGCATTCTTTTTTGAATTATAAAATTTATTTGCTAACCATAAAGATCCTGCAAAACTTTTTCCACTGCCTCTCCCACCATTTAATAAAATTACTCTAACATTTTCATAATCTTTAAACAATGGTTCATATTTGTAATTTAAATTAATTACCATTTTCTTCTTATAAATTTTAAAAGTTAACTAATTTTATTTATCCTTTGAATAAATATTACTAGAATTAAATTTAGGAATTATAAATGTTTAAATTATTTTTTAAACTATTAAAATATTTTCAACATTCAAATGTAAAAAAATGTCCATTTTGCGGAAGCGTTCCTATATATGACGTAAAAAAAGAACTAGTTAAATGTCCAACTTTAGATTGTGCTATTCATTCTTGGTATATACATATAAATGAATGGAATAAAAGAAAATAATGATGCGGTCTTCTAATGGTTAGGAAAGGAGCTTCTAAACCTCTTAATCTGGGTTCGATTCCCAGGCGCCTTACCATTTAATTTTAATCTTTCGTAAATGTTATTTGAACAGGATTAGTTGGTAAATTATTTTCTATATTAATTTTTGGTGCGTCAGACTGCAACTGAATAATCTTAGATAAATTTTCTAAAATCTTTATTTTTGAAATTTCACTTGTAGAATTATCGTAAAGTTTTTTATACTACTTTAATACCCATTCCGGTCTAACAATAGAATTAAGCAAATCATGTTTTGCAATCAAATAAGCACATACATCCCTAACTTTTCTATATACTCTAGGCAATGGATTACTAAGCATTACTCCAGTATAACCTGCAGCTAATGCCGCTTCATGAATATCAAAAGTCTTCAAATACTCTAAACAAAATTTTCTTTGATAAGATGAAAGTCTGTTCCATCTCTTCACAAATTCTTCATCATTTTTTAACATATTAGAGAACATCTCCTATATTATATTATTAAAGGCACAGCCTTTAATTACTATTTATTTTTTAATTATACTATTTAAATATTTTAATAGTTTTAAAAATGTAGTCAATTCCTAATCTTGTTTAAGAATTATATGTATAAAATATACATTTAATAAAAGACTAGCACAAATAATAAGTAATAAGCAGTTAATCATTTCACATACTCCTATAATAAAGTCTAATCAATGTAACTTTCTATTAATTTGTATTTCCATGAATCATCTATTGGATTATATTTAATTTCTTTCTATAAAAATTTTAACGTAAATGGATCTGAAATATTTCTTTTTTTTAAATCTTGAATAATTTCAAGTGCAGAAACTTTATATACTTTAGTCATTTTCATTATTAATCCTTCGTTAATTTCTATTTTATTTTCTAGTCATACTACAATGAAAGTTTATTTTCTTTAAATAATTTGAACAGAATTTGAGTCGTTAGATATACATCATATTGAGCGTCATGTTGTGATTCTTCTTCTACTTGAATACCTAATAATTTTGCAGCAGTTCCGTAATTTTAAATTTGGTAAAAAATTTCGATAATTACTGAAATAAGAATTACATAAAACCTGAACATCAATACTTCCGTAAAAATATGCATAAAAATATGGATTATTATTTCTTTTAAATAGCTACTCAAAAAATTTATTATCAAAAGAAATATTATTATATCCTACTAAAAACATTTTATCTCGTTTATTATATTTAAAACAACGGCGATCTAATTTTGCTAGAATTTCTCCATATAATTGTTTTTGTGTATATTTTGCTTTTGAAATATCTATTTTATTCACATCTAATGCTGCTTGTTCAACTATTTGATCCGGATCAGGTTTAATTAAAAAATTAAATTGATCTACTACATTTTCGTCTTCTAAAAATACACCGAGTAAATTGGAGAATTGGATTTATTTTATAATCCAACCCTCCGAGTTTCTAAATCATATATTAGTGTTTTTACCATTAAAGCAGCTCCCTATGAAATGAGAAATTTGTGTTCATATATTTTTCTCCAGTAAAAATTGCTTTCCAAAAATAATAATTGTCATATTCAATTTTTTTCTTCTTCGCCCAATTTTTAAATCTCCACACAGTTTCTCCAGTCTAATTACAAACCGCAATAAATTTTGGTTCATAAGCTCTTTTTGCTGAATTTTCTGCCGGGGTCAAAATTTGAAGATTATCAATAGAATTATTAAATCTATCTCCATCTATATGATCCACTTCATATCCTTCAGGAATTTCACCGTTAAATGCCATATAAACTAATCTGTTAATCTTAAACAATTTTATTTCACCTAGATCATTCATAAGACGATAATGAATTCTTCCAACATTATCTATATTCGGCGTTAAAATTTTCTCTTTAACTCTATATATTCCACCATGGATTCCATTTCTTATAATAGTTTCTTGACAACGTTTAACGCGGCCTAAAGAACTAATCTAATAACGGTGAAAACCATCTAATTTTTTCCAAACTTCTTGTTTCATTTTTTAATTCTCCTAATTTTATAAGTTCTAAAACTATTTATCATTTTTTCCAGGGAATATTTTTACATTTTATAAAGTTTTTTAGAAAAAAATTAAAAAAATTTTATCAAATAAAAAACCCTTCTAATCTTTTAATTAGAAGGGCCAAAACAAAAAATTTAATGGAGAAAAAAAATGAATAATAGTATTGTTAATCAATACAAAACTATTTATTCAAAAAAAGAAATATTGTTGTTGTATTTGTGAAATATTTTTACATTTATTTGCTCATACTTATTATAATGTAAAAACAAAACCAATTAAAGTTTTAAGTAAAAATTGATATGATAGTATCACTACTAGAAGATGAAGATGTATGAGATAAGGAAAATTATAGGCAAAATTCTTTCATCTTCTAGAAGTGATTAAAGATGGATTAAAATGAAACTCTTAAAACCTCTTCATTATTTTTATCAAAGAAAATCAATCCATTTTCAGTTTTGATAAAGTTCACTGCTCCAAGACTTTCAGCAATTTTGCATTGATAAATCAAAAATTCTTTGACGTGTTCAAGATCCATTTCAAATGCAAATGTGTTCATTTTTCATTTTCCTTTCTTTATCAATAACCCATAACCTTATCAGCGACACAAAAACAATGATCATTTTTCCAAAAATAAAAACTTCCATTAGCATCCCATGTAATTTTATCAGCACCAAGTTCCTTTCCAATATCCATCATTTCCTGTATACGGTTCCTAAAATCAATGACCATGTAAAAATTTTTATTTTCAGTGTCCATTTTCATTTTCCTTTCTTCATTAAAAACGTTCAATATAAGTCCATTAGATCGAGGACTCCCACTTCTTCATCATTCTTGTCTAAAAACCTAACAAAAATAACTTGTCCTTTTTCATTCCTTCTTACTCTATAAGATACAGCACCGGCAGAAATCGCAGCATTCCACATCATATTTAGATATTTTTTGATATTTGAATTGTTATCAAAAATCAGTCCAGAAAAATACTTTTCATTCCGAATACGTTCACGTTCTCTTGATGCTTTGCTCATTTTCATTTTCCTTTCAAATTTTGTTTTAGTTTTATTTTTGTTATATTTAATAATAACGGTTCTTATTAAAAAGTAAACTATAAAATAAAAAATTCCCTTAAAGATTTCTTTAAGGGAAAACCAATAAAATTAGGAAAATATCATTCTTTGTACTTTTCTTCGTAATAATCTTTTAAAATGCCTTCACAAAGTAAAAGAGTTGGTCTAGAACAGCCTAATTCTTTGCAGAGTTGAGTTTTTGTTTTCATCCAGTTTTTACCCTTTAACATATACTCAATAATTCGAAGTTGATTATTAGTCACATCAAGATCAATATAGTCTTTCTTTAAGGCTATCACAATTTTTTTCTTCATTTCTTCAAACTCCTAAATGATTTGTAAAATTTTTTCTCTATTATTAGTATAAGGCATATTCTTCTCCATATAAAAATCATTATTTTTTAATATAAAATAAAACTTCAAAATGTAAATACATATTTTTACAAAATTTAATAGTATTTATCATTTCAAAATAATTTTCATTTACTAAATAGAAACAAAAAGGAGATATATTATGCAAATGAAATTGAAAAGTGGTAAGATGTTAGAATTAACAGAAGAAGAAATGCATTAGATAAAAACTATGCTTATGAATTCTACATTTAAGAGTATGGATTAGTATTTCAAATGGATGATGGATAAGGCTCATACTAACTTAGAAATTATAGTTGATGATGATATTTAGAGTGAGAAAGATATTAAAAAATCTTTAGCTAGAGTATTAAAATTTGGTTCATATTAGGATGCTGCTGATTTTATAATTGAATCGATGTAGTGGTTTATTAGTTATCATATTTTAAATTCAGCTAAAGAGGACAAATAATCTATGTTTAATAATTTATCTAATTTATTAACACCAAATAATATTGTTAATTTTCTCAAAAATACTGCTGATATTAAAAAAATAGGATTAAATTTTTTAAATTCAGAATAGGGAAAATCATTTATTACATAGACATTAGGTTATGATTATACTTCATTTAAAGATACTTTGTTTAATTCATTTATGAGTATTAAAAAATCTGATTATGGAATTAAAAAACAACAACAATTAGAATAGAATAATAAAATTGAAATATACAGAGAATTAGCAAATAATTTAATTAAAGAAGATGGTCTTCCTATATATGGTGCTGTAATAATGAGTGCTGGATTTGTAGGAATAGAAAAACAAAAAGTAGTAGATTTTCTTAGACAAAAAGGTTATTCAGCTTCCATTTAGAGAATAGAAGATTATTATTTAAAAAATTAGGGATTTTTAAAAGGTTTATTAAAGAAAAAAGGTAAAATTGTTCCTGGCTGGAATGATACTATTGAATCTTCTGATTTAGAATTAGAAGAAAATAAAAAAGAAAATTTAAATCCTATTCCTGATACTTCATTAGAATAGGATTTAGGTAAAGATATTAAAAATAAAAAGGAGACTAAATTATGACAGAAACAAATTCAGGTTGGGGTGCACTCTTAGGGGGCGGCATCGTCGGTTACTTATTAGGTTCCAATGGAAATTTATTCGGAAATAACAATTTTCCTGGTTACACTGGTGCTGGTGCACAATGTGATATTGTTGCTAATGGTGCTAAATTAGATGCTATCATGGCAAATGACAATCACAATGAAATTTTAAATGCAGTAGCTGGGGTTAATGCTAATGTTTCTCAGAGTGCTAAAGACATTTATCAAACTGAGATTCAAAATCTTTTAGCTGAACAAGCTTCTCAACAATCACTTTCTGATCAATTCTGCAAAACCAGATAGTATATAACTGCTGATGGTGTTGCCACGAGAGCTACTGTAAATGCGTTAAAGGATCAGATTGCTGCTGACAAAATTGCACAGTTAAGAGATGAAGTAATGACTCTCAAAAATCAGGCTGCTACAGCTCCTCTCTATGGCATGATTGGCGGAATTCAAAATACATTAAATAGCGTTATCGGCTGTTCAGGCGTAAAAGTTTGTCCTTGTCCTAGCGGTACAATAACTTTCTAATTTAACTAATCACCTAATCACCTAATTAAAATCCCTATTAGATCTTTTTTCTAATAGGGATTCTTTTTAATTAAAAATTAAGAATTGATGCATTAAGTTCTCCAATTTCAATAAGTTCTTTGATTTGAGCTTGAGCCCAATCAAGAAGATCATTATAAGTCTCTTTAAATGTCCCAGCTTTAAGCTCTTCAAGAACATATTTTTTCATTTCTTCAAGTTCAATTTCGTGAGCAAGCATTTCCCGTTCATTCATTTTTCTTTCTCCTTATATTTGTTTTAGTTTTATTTTTTTTATATTTAATAATAATAAAACAAATAAAAAAGTAACTATTAAACTTAAAAAATTTCTT
>Ga0265299_10006923_pt1 | contig 10245 bp, 8 predicted proteins | sample AusTroGonzalo_MG_4_FD_193485 | JGI IMG/M metagenome (GOLD analysis project Ga0265299, IMG submission 193485) | Bovine rumen microbial communities from tropical cattle in Woodstock, Queensland, Australia - Gonzalo_02 | ecosystem: Host-associated > Mammals > Digestive system > Stomach > Rumen ...
CAAAATCACGTACTCGATGCCTTTTTCAGCCGCGAAATCAATGTAGTATTTGTACGTTTCGTTATTGATGCCCGCCTTGAAATCCACACCCCAGATGTTCCAGTTGTTCCACCAGTCCCAAGCCACCTTGCCAGGCTTAATCCACGAAACGTCAGCCACTTTGCTCGGCTCGGAAAGCAGATAGACGAGATCGTTGTCGGCCAAATCCTTATCCTCTGTGGTGATAGCAATCACGCGCCACGGGAAAGTGCGAGTACCGGCAGTCTTCGCGATATAGTCGTGCCGTTCTTTCACACGGTATTGCAAATTGTTATGCCCTCCTTGTTCCCATTTCTTCGGTAATTCCGCGAAAACGGCCTTCATCGAATTCTCCCCCGTACTCTTTAGATACATTCCAGGATAGTCGTGTAAATCAGCTTCGGTAATAGCCATCTTGCGGCCTTGCGGAAGTTCCAACAGTAGAGGTAAAAAAGCCAAACGGTTTTCATCCATCTCCGAAAGCGTGGACAAATGGGTATAGAGATTCTCAAATGAGGTCTCAAAAAGTTTGTCGTAAGGTTCGCCTTCTTTTCTGTCCACCGAAACGTATGGCACGTATGCGGGCCACTCATCAAAAAACTGAAAGTCAACCGTTTCCGACAAAACCTTGATGGAATCTTTGAAAGTGGATTCGAAGCGATAAGCAATCCCACTGTTGTACGCTCGGAAAACTAATCTCCAATTATTATCGAAGACCAGTGTCATTTCATTATAATCCTCAGTTATGGAAGATTTTCTGTATAAAGGTGAGGATACTTCCTGATGAACACTTCTGCGGACTATCTTCTTGAAATGTTTTCCGCTATCCCATCGTATTGAGTTCTGATCCGTATACATTGCAATTGTGAGATTGTTCACAATCATGCCACTCTTATCCTCTATGCTGAAAATTGTGGGACCGAGCCAAAGCTTTGCTGTTACCACCAGATTTCCATCTGGGGAATACAGGCGTTCTGGTTGCGCGAAAAGGTTCAACAATAGGCCGCAAAACAACAGCAGGAGCAGATTCTTTTTCATACTTACGGAATTTGAATCCGCAAAAGTAGTAAAAATTGAATTATTACCTGATCAGTGTGATAGATCCATTCAAAAGGTAATAGATTTCTCCCGATAACGTATTGATATACAGCTTACAACCGTAATAGTAAACGCCATCGGAGGAAGGTTGGTGCGTGGTTTCGTCGGCACCGTCCCACAAAATGTCGGGATCGGTGGTGTGGAAAACGCGCTTGCCCCAGCGGTTGTATATCTCCATCTCGATCTTCTGGACGCCCGAATAGGGCAGGTACGGGGTGAACTGATCGTTGATGCCGTCACCGTTGGGAGTGAACACGTTGGGCAAGCGATAGTCTAAGCAATCAAACACGTCAATACATACAGAATCAGTAAGTTCGGTGAAATTCCGGTTGCTGTCCGCGACCCGCATGGCATAGCATCCGACCAACACTTCTGAACCTGAAACACTTATGTTATACGTACACGGTGCCGGATAACAAATCTCCGTATTGTCGAACGAATCGATGCACGTGAAGTTTCCTTGCAGGGTTGGTTTGTAGTAAATATAGTAATGAACGGCATCGGTAGCAGCCGAATCGGAGCTGAAAATCCAGCTGAACTCGACATTCTGGCAATCGGTGGCGATAGTGATTTCCGGCATTTCAGGTGGCTCGTTGTCATACGGCACCCCGCATTCCCGCTGCGACCGATTGAACAAAGCACCAATCGTATCGGGTAGCCAATAATAACCTTCAGCCATGATATAGTAGCAATACTCTTTACCGTTTTCAAGGTTGTAATCCGTATAATGGGTTTCGCCAACCGTTGCGATGGAATCCCAATCCAACGTGTGTTCGTTGTATTTGAAGACCGTATATTGAATATTATTCCACGGTTGGACGTTTGTCCATGAAAGATTCAATCGCTTGTCTGCGGACTGTATTGAGAGGTATATTGTAGTAGCGGGGTCGGATTTTTCAATCATAGTGTCGGAATTGAAGATTTTCACCTGATAAGTGTTATCCTCATCCAACGTGTTTAAATTGTGGTCCAAATACGAAAGTGTATCAGTTGGATTTGCAGGTGATTCAGCCGTATAGATCAAAATTTCGTTGTTGGATTCGTTTTTCCTGAACAATTGAAAGTGATAGGGAGGCGGAAAAGCTGTAGAGTCAACTTCCGGTGGAAAGAGCCAGCGAACGAGGACGTTTCCGTTCTCGGAATCGGTGGTGACCACGTCTGTATTAATGATAATAGGCGCATCGTTGGCAATGTGGGCGCACACTTTTTGCGACACGATACTTTCAGAACCATCTGGGAATAAAGCAACTACGCGATAACAATATTCGTTGCCGTGGTAAAGGGCTTGTGTGGAACCGTCATCGGTGAAGGTGGTGTCCGTCCAGCCGTCTGTAGTTCCGATTTTGGTATAGCCGGTCTCAGGTGGCAGTCCCGTCTGACATGAATCCGGTTCAAAGTCATCCTCTCCGTTCCGACGATAGACATCATATCCGATAGCGTTGGAACAGGAGTCTGGTTGCCAATCCAAGTGAATTACATTGCCTTCGGGAGTGGCATTTAAGTTTTTCGGTGCGGGACCGATGATGCGAATCCTAAGCGTTCTAAACGACACCAATTCAACCTGCGGACCATTGTCCTTAGCCTTGAAAAGCACTTCGTAAGGTGTTTGTTTGATGTGGTTGCAGGCGGTATTCCACACAAAATGGGTGGCATAAGGGACGCTATCGAAGATTTCGGCAAACTGCGCAGGAGATTCGTTTACCAAAAACGGTTCTCCGGTGGCAGACAATCTGACGTGCGTGGAGGTGTAATCGTTAACGTGAACCAACAAATCTACGCGACATCCGGCAATGACGCATGTGTCGTTTACTTCAATAACGGGAGGTTCGTTTTCGCAGGGCGCAATCGTGATTTGCATGTCGCGCACCATGCTTCCAATCAAGACCCCGTTGCGCCATTCTTCTATCAGGATAGCGATGTTGTATTCACCGGCCATCAAGGGAGAATCCCATGTCAGATCACCGGTAATAGCGTCAATTTCGATATAGTTGGAGGCCTGTGGCAGGGTATATCCCGGAATATCTTCGCCTTCGAAACCGCGACAATTGATCAGGCTATACGAAAGGCTGTCCCCTTCAGGGTCGTATGCTCCCGGATTGTGGTAGTAGGGCACGTTCGTGCAACCGTTGTCCAAAGGTGGATTCAGCAACTGGGGGGATGAGTTCCCTCCTATGAACGGATTTATAATCAGGATGGTTTCGATGAAGAACGGGATCTCTACAGAACTTGGGATGTTCACGATTCCCGCATTCCGGTTCGGATCCTCAAACGTGACATGGAAAGTTCCGGCGGCGGGGAACGTATGCTGGGCGACGTAGACATTCCGGCTGATGTTGTTCTCCATGTTTGTTTTGATGACACGGGGAATGATGGATGCTGTCCCATCGCCCCAAAATACCTCTATTTCAGGGCGGTCAGCAGGACTCGGGGTGTACGTGTAGGTGGTGATGGTAAATTCGTAAGTCAGTCCGGAAATATAGACATAGCTGATTTCGCCAGCCCGCTGATGGGTGGCGAACGCTGTTGGTTTTATGGCCAGGAAAGCGATGATAATCAAAAGAATACGTATAAGTCCTTTTCCCATATTACTCTATCCTTTTGACTTGGTTGTCGTTTAATTGATACTTTTGTCCCGTTTCCGGACATAAGGCAAGTCCTGTTTCATCGAATTCCAGTCGGCAGCCTGCCTCGCTGACCCAACCTGATTGTCTGGCTGGAACCCCCGTCATCATCGCATAATCGGGAACATCGTGTGTTACAACCGCTCCCGCGCCAATCATGGCGTAGCAGCCGATCGTATGTCCGCACACTATCGTGGCGTTGGCTCCGATTGTTGCTCCATGGCGCACCAAAGTGGCCCTAAATTCGTTTTTACGCTCGATAAAGGCCCGAGGGTTGATGACGTTCGTGAAGACCATAGAAGGGCCTAAAAACACGTTGTCTTCACACGTGACGCCTTCATACACGGATACGTTATTTTGCACTTTTACGCCGTTTCCCAATACAACACGATGGGAAATCATTACATTCTGCCCAACCACACAATTCTCTCCAATGACAGCGTCAGACATCACGTGCGAGAAGTGCCAAATCTTGGTGTTCGCACCAATTTGGCATCCTTCATCCAAAACGGCCGTTTCGTGTGCGAAATATTCTTTCATAACGGACAATTAACGATGGTTTCACAGATATATTGCAGCTGTTCTTCGGAAAGCTCGGTGTGCATCGGTAATGACAGCACCTCTTTACAAAGGCGCTCAGAGACAGGATAATCGCTCTCGTGGCAATCTGGTGTGCGATATGCCGGTTGCAGATGGGCCGGAACGGGATAGTAAATCATGGAGGGGATTCCCTTGTCGGTCAAGTGCTGTTTCAGGACATCACGTTTGTCCTCTTTCACTTTGATGGTGAACTGATGGAAGGTATGGGTTGTATAACCTTTTATATCAGGAAGTTGTATCCATTCGATACTTTTCAGTGATTCGTAATAATACGCCGCTGCGTTTTTACGATGTTGTAGATATTCGTCCAAATGTTGCAGTTTTACCTGTAGAATGGCCGCTTGCAAGGTATCCAAGCGAGAGTTCATTCCCACCATCAGATGGTTGTATTTTACGACTGAACCGTGTTTGCAGATGGTTCGGAGTTTTGAGGCGAGGGTTTCGTCTTGCGTCATCATTGCACCACCGTCGCCATAGCCACCGAGATTCTTGGACGGGAAAAACGACAGGCAACCCACATCGCCCATGGTTCCGGCCTGCTTCACTATGCCGTCGGAGAAGGTGTAATTTGTGCCGATAGCTTGACAGGCATCTTCTATCACACTGATCTCGTGCTTTTTAGCGATATCCAATATCGGTTCCATATCAGCACATTGGCCGTACAAATGCACGGGAATAATGGCTTTGGTGTTTCGTGTAATGGTTTTTTCCAATTTTGTCACATCTAATGTGAAGGAGTCTTCGCAAACATCCACAAAAATTGGTTTTGCCCCTAAAAGAGCAATCGCCTCCACAGTTGCAATAAAAGTGAAGGGCACCGTAATCACTTCATCTCCTGGTCCAATTCCAAGTGCCATCAGCGCGACCAGAAGCGCATCAGTACCGTTTCCACAACTCACAACATACTTGGAACCAGCATATTGAGCAAGATCTTCCTCGAATTTGCGAACGGGAGAGCCCTGAATGAAAGCCGATGAATCCAACACATGTTGAATGGCCGCGTCTATTTCTGGTTTGATGCGCAGGTACTGGTTCTTCAAATCGACCATCTGTATGGGGTTCATCATTTAATATTTCAAACAAAGGGTGCAAAATTACATAAATTTCCAATACATGCAGCCAAATGAATTACCTCTGTATAGATGAGGCGAACCCCGTCTCTGCAATGTGCGATAGAATTGAAACAAAAAAGTCAGATCCAATAAGACCTGACTTTTTTAGCAGGGGAAGAGAGATTCGAACTCCCATCAATGGTTTTGGAGACCACTATTCTGCCCTTAAACTATTCCCCTGTAAAATCGGGGTGCTGAACAACACCCCGATTTTTATGGATGTTAGATGGAATCTTAGTCTAAGATCTCGGTGACCTGACCAGCACCAACCGTACGACCACCCTCACGGATAGCGAAACGGAGGTTCATGTTCAGAGCGATTTCGGAGAGCAGTTCGACCGTGATTTCCACGTTATCACCAGGCATGCACATTTCAACACCTGCAGGGAGGGTGATGGCGCCGGTCACGTCAGTGGTGCGGAAGTAGAATTGCGGGCGATAGTTGTTGCCGAACGGAGTGTGACGGCCGCCTTCTTCTTTCTTCAACACATACACGGAAGCTTTGAATTTTTTGTGCGGATGGATGGAACCCGGTTTCGCGATAACCATACCACGACGGATTTCGTCCTTGTCGATACCACGGAGCAACAGACCCACGTTATCGCCAGCTTCACCTTCGTCGAGGATCTTACGGAACATCTCGACACCGGTAACGACTGATTTCAGTTTCTCGGCACCCATACCGATGATGTCAACGGGATCGGAGGTGTGGATGACACCCGTCTCGATACGACCGGTGGCAACGGTACCACGACCGGTGATGGAGAACACGTCCTCAACAGGCATGAGGAAGTCTTTATCGACATCACGAGGAGGCAGCGGAATCCAAGTGTCAACTGCATCCATCAGTTCGATGATCTTCTCAACCCACTTGGGTTCTTTGTTCAGGCCACCGAGGGCAGAGCCGCGGATGACGGGGCTGTTGTCGCCATCGAAGCCGTAGAAAGAAAGAAGGTCACGGATTTCCATCTCAACGAGGTCGAGCAACTCGGGGTCGTCAACCAAGTCAACCTTGTTCATGAAAACAACCATTCTCGGCACACCGACCTGCTTTGCCAACAGGATGTGCTCACGAGTTTGCGGCATGGGACCATCGGTAGCAGCTACAACGAGGATAGCGCCGTCCATCTGGGCAGCACCCGTAACCATGTTCTTCACATAGTCAGCGTGGCCGGGACAGTCAACGTGTGCATAGTGACGGTTAGCGGTCTGATACTCGATGTGAGCGGTGTTGATGGTGATACCACGCTCTTTTTCCTCAGGAGCGTTATCGATAGAATCGAAAGATCTGAGTTCAGAGAGACCTTGGTCGGCCAGCACGGTGGTGATGGCAGCGGTAAGAGTAGTTTTACCGTGGTCAATGTGACCGATAGTACCCACGTTCACGTGGGGTTTAGTACGTTCAAATTTTTCTTTTGCCATTTTTTATAAATTTTATTGTTTTAAATAATCCTTATGTTCATTTCAAAAAAAAAAGAGCCGTTGATGAGAGTTGAACTCATGACCCCATCCTTACCAAGGATGTACTCTACCACTGAGCTACAACGGCTGATTTTTTTGCTAAAAAAAGAACGTTTCCTTTCATCGGAAATAAGGTGCGCAAAAATACATTTTTTTTTAATTCTGCAATCCTTTAGGGAAAATTTTTTATTTTTCTTGTAACTTGTTGATTGTCAATATTAAACTATCTCTCCAATAGGGGATTGCCATTCCAGTGGCCGTCTTGATTTTGCCTAAATTGAACACGGAAGAGGCAGGACGCCGCGCTTTTGCGGGATAATCCGATGATGGAATGGCCTCCACGCGACACCTCAATCCACCCATTTCCATGATCGCTTTGGAGAAGTCGAACCAACTGCAGACCCCCTCGTTGGCGAAGTGATAGAACTCCACTTGACCATCCGCTGGAATGTGATCCAACAGCAGGAAGATGGCCTTGGCCAAGTCGCCGGCGTATGTCGGACCGCCGATCTGGTCGCAAACCACGCGCAAACTCTCCCGCTCCGCACCCAAACGTAGCATGGTCTTCACGAAATTGTTGCCGTATTCGGAATACAGCCAAGAAGTACGTATGACGACTGCCCGGCAGCCGCTCTCTTGGATTGCCCGTTCGCCTGCCAATTTGGTTGCGCCATACACTGACTTCGGCGCGGGCGTGTCCGTCTCCTCGTGCGGCTTGCTCGAATCACCGGAAAAAACATAGTCCGTGGAGATGTGGAAAAGAATCAAATCGTGTTTTTTAGACGCATTCGCCAGATTGGCTACCGCCGTGCAATTGATGCGGTAAGCATTTTCCTGGTCATCTTCAGCTTTATCAACGGCAGTATATGCCGCTGCATTAATAATGACGTTGATTTGATTGTCAATAATATATTTGTCAATTGCCGCTGCATCCGTGATGTCCAATTCCGCGACATCTGTGTAGAAGAAACGGTATTTATCCTGATATTCCTTTGCAAGGTCGCGCAGACAATTTCCAAGTTGGCCGTTGGCTCCGGTGATGAGAATGTTTTTCATTAAGTTTAGGGTTTAGGGTTTAAGGTTTAGGGTTTAGGGTTTAGGGTTGGCGTGGGGTTCCTACGAGAATGATTTCCGAGATACAAAGATCATTATATTTTTGTCCGGGGATGATTTCGCCGATTTTGATGTGAATCTTATAGTCTTCAAAATGGTCCCAATAATAGTCGCCTCCAGCTTTCACAACAATAGCATTGTCGGTCAAGTTTTGCCAGTCGAACGCAAGGGGCTCGCCAGGGACTTTCAAAGGTGAAGGTTCTTCTGACCTGATACGCCAATTGTAATACAAGGCGTGCTTATCTTCATTAGGGTACCATTTCTTGTAATAATTATTGAATTGCAGTGTGGTGACGATTTCTCCTACGTAAACCGTTCCGATGCGGCTGTTGTTCCGCCAAGCATCTCTGTTTTTGCAATAGCCGTTGTAGATGATGATCCCATCTGGGATAAAGTTGGTGTCTTTTAACTGAATAGTCAGGTAGTAGGCACCTGTAGAATCGGGACGCAGCACCATGGTGGTAGAGAGATCAACGTCGCTGAGATTCTTCGCAGGATACTTCGGATCTTCGCCGGAGAATGTGATGGTGTAGTTCTTCGGATCAATACGATGGTTCAAGATTTTGGCAACCGGTTGAGTGACCTGCTGAGAGCTGAAATCTACCACAAAAGGCTTTGCCGTGGCGAAATCGAAATCCGTTGCCTCGTACCGCCAAAGGTCTTTGGTCACTTTTTTCATGTTAAGACCTTGAATACCTGCTCTCTTCCGCTCATTTTCTCCTCTGAAATAATGCTCATCAACAATGTTGACATGGGAAGCATCTAACTCAACCACAAAACGTTGCGCCTTGCCGTTGCCCCAGTAGGCAGCAGGAGCGAAATCGTATGCAAACGACCCGTCGCAATAGTAGTCATCCTTATAATTTTCGAAATGTTCAGAATGATAATACAATCCCTCTTGATAAAAATGCTCCACCTTATAATGCACCTCCAGCATTACCACCTGTCCAGCGGGAATGTCCAAACGGGTATAGAACCAACGGCGTGAGATGGCATGGGTGTAAGAATAAATCTCCTCACCATATTGTTTATACAACTTTTGAATGAGCTTTTGAGAATAACCGTCCGCGCTGTCTGGCTCCAAATCTATTCGAACATCAGATGCGAGAATTTTTTCAGCCGGTTTGAGAATGGTGTCTTTCGAGCACTGCCACGGCAGTTGCCTGCCATCCAGCGAGAAGGTCACGTTCTGCACGTAATCGTCGCGCCAGCCAACCATCTGTCTGCTTTCGGAAACATTGTCCAACCATCCCCACTGCGACTCGCCTGTACCATAATAGTCAATCGGGAAACCGTAAGGCAGGTCTTTGAAATCCTTTTTCGACTGGTTGTGCAGCAGATAGCGCACCGTCACCTCAGTGTACTTCCCGTTGGGGACGAACAGCATCTGCTCATTCAGCATCTGCACCTCCGGCACATGCACCGCCACCGGCGACGATGAAAGCGTAATCGCCGACGTCACCGCCACGGGGTCGCCGTTGGAGAAGGCCACGCCGCAGAGGACGATGAGGAGGAGGGTGGTTGTTAGTTTGCGCATTGTTTTGATAAGTTAAGAGTTAAAAGTTAAGAGTTAAGAGTTTTGGGGGATTTCGGAGTGTTTTCCTTGGTCGTTTTGACTATGGATGATAACATTTTAATGAGTTCGTCATTGTCATTCTTTAATGATTTGTATTCCATTTCTGTTAAATAGTCTGCAGAATAAAGAATTTCAAGCCAGTAATCTGTTTCGCCTGCTTCTTTTAATGCGATATTCATTTTGCTGATGAAATCCTTGCGACTTTGGGCAAACAATCCTTCTCTTACATTAGCACCAATACTTGTACCTGATTTATAGAATTGATGTGAAGCAACTGATTCTTTTTTCTTTTCTAATAGATAACGATAGCATTTGGCCACTCTTTTCGCAAAAGCAACACTCTTCTCCCCCACAATGCTCTGCCGCGCCATAACTCTTAACTATTATCTCTTAACTCTTAACTAAGTTCAATAGATTCTCTAAACCCCGGCACATACGCCTGCTTGAACCCGGCCTCTTTCAAATGTTTCGCGTAGGCGTGGCGCGCGTCGTTCTCGCCGTGCACGACGAAGATCTTCTTCAACCGCTTGTTGCCTTTCTGGCAGGAGAGATAATGGATCAGTTCGTTGTAGTCGGCGTGACCGGAGTAGGCGTCGATGCGGGCGAGGGTGGCACGGACTTTGTACTCGTTGCCGAAGATGGAGAC
>Ga0265299_10006924_pt1 | contig 10245 bp, 9 predicted proteins | sample AusTroGonzalo_MG_4_FD_193485 | JGI IMG/M metagenome (GOLD analysis project Ga0265299, IMG submission 193485) | Bovine rumen microbial communities from tropical cattle in Woodstock, Queensland, Australia - Gonzalo_02 | ecosystem: Host-associated > Mammals > Digestive system > Stomach > Rumen ...
CGACGAGGCTGGTACGACGCGCGACCGCCAGTATGGCAAGTGCGAGTGGAACGGACGCGAGTTCTCCGTAGTCGATACGGGGGGCTGGGTGGTCAATAGCGACGACATCTTCGAGGAGGAGATTCGCAAGCAGGTCATTGTTGCTACTGAGGAAGCCGACCTCGTGCTGTTCCTGGTGGATATCAAGAACGGCTTGACGGATCTTGATCAGGACGTGGCACTTATTCTGCGTCGCTCTAAGTTGCCTGTCGTGTTGGTGGCCAATAAGGCTGACGACGGAAAGGACCTCTACGGACAGTACGAGTTCTACAAGCTAGGACTTGGCGACCCGTTCTGTGTCAGTGCCGCTACGGGTTCTGGTACTGGTGATCTGCTAGACTTCGTACTCACCAAGTTGAAGTCTGACGAGGTGGAAGACTTGGAGGACGGCACCCCTCGCTTTGCTGTCGTGGGACGCCCCAATGCAGGCAAGTCGAGCATCATCAATGCCTTTATCGGCGAGGACCGCAACATCGTTACTGATATTGCAGGCACCACTCGCGACTCTATCTATACCAAGTACGACAAGTTCGGCTTCGACTTCTATCTGGTCGATACCGCTGGTATCCGTCGTAAGAACAAGGTGACGGAGGACCTTGAGTTCTACTCAGTGATGCGCTCCATTCGTGCCATCGAGAACAGCGATGTCTGTATCCTCATGATCGACGCCACACGAGGCATCGAGGCTCAGGATATGAACATCTTCCAGCTCATTCAGAAGAACAACAAGTCGCTCGTCGTTGTTGTCAACAAGTGGGACCTCGTCGAGGACAAGTCGCAGGCTGCTATTTCGACCTTCGAGAATGCCATCCGCCAGCGTATGGCTCCGTTTGTCGACTTCCCCATCATCTTCGCCTCTGCAGTTACCAAGCAGCGCATCTTCAAGGTGCTCGAAACGGCTAAGGAGGTCTATCTGAATCGTAAGATCAAGATTGGCACCTCGAAGCTGAACGAGGTGATGCTGCCCATCGTCGAGCAGACTCCTCCTCCCTCCATCAAGGGCAAGTACATCAAGATCAAGTATGTCTCGCAGGTGCCCGACACGCAGATTCCCACCTTCGTGTTCTATGCCAACCTGCCTCAGTATGTCAAGGAACCCTATCGTCGTTTCCTTGAAAACAAGCTTCGCGACAACTGGACGCTGACAGGAACTCCGATTAACGTGTTTATTCGACAGAAGTAATTAATTAACCACAGATTACACGGATTTCACGGATTCATGAGGAAGCTATTGTTTATTGCTTTGACCTTGTTGGTGCTCTGTGCCTGTTCTTCGTCGACACCTGAGGAGCTGGCCGCCCGTGCTGCCCAGGACTATTATGAGTGCCTGATTGACGACCGTCCAGAGGAGTTCCTACAGGGCAAGGCCGATGCTGACAGTCTGCCAGCAGCCTATCGTTCACAGCTGCTGATGGCCATCAATCAGTATTGTGCCGACATGCGCGACAAACACAATGGCCTGCGCGAAGTGCAAGTGTCCGAAAATGTGGCTCGTCGCGATTCCTCGCTCCACCTCACCTACGCCTTCCTCCTTCTCTGCTATGGCGACTCCACACAGGAGGAAATCACCGTTCCTATGGTCGAACGCGATGGCCAGTGGCTGATGAAATAAAAACGTAATCATTAAAACAAAGGATATTACGACTATGAAGAAAGTATTGTTAAGCATGTTTTTTGCGCTGACAGCTCTTACAGGCTGGTCGCAGGACATTATGGGCAAGTGGGTCACAGAGGCTGGCGATGCCCAGGTGGAAATCTATCAGCAGGGCGATAAAGTGAACGGCAAGATAGTCTGGCTGAAGCAGGGCCCTGATACGAAAGACAAGCACAACCCCGATGCCAAGCTTCAAGGGCGTAAGTTGATGGGTGTCCACATCCTAAGTGGCCTTTCGAAGAAGAAGGACAAATGGGAAGGGGGCAAAATCTACAATCCCAAGAACGGCAAGACCTATAAGTGTGCCATCTGGCTCGATGGCCAGAGTCTGAAGGTCCGCGGCTACCTCGGCCCATTCTACGAGACGCAAGTCTGGAAACGCGCAAAGTAAGGGCGGCAGCGCCTGCCGTCATAACGGGGCTAGCCTAACCTATGCGAATGCAATCCGCGTAGAAATAACGGAACATGCAAACAGTGACGGGTGGAATTTGTCCCGTCCCTTGCCAGCAAATTTCATTTATCATTGTCCCGTCACTTAACAGCAAATTTCATTTGCCAATGACTAACGAGAACAAAAGCACGCCCAAGAACGAAACCTTCACATGGTTGCAGCCAGGCGCTTGGCGCAAGCCCTGCATTGTTCATGTTACGATGGTGGCCAGCTCGCGTCAGTCATTGTTTGGCAAACTCACGCATAATGGTTCTGAAGCTGTGGTTGAAAAGACACCCATTGGCTGGGCTCTCATCAATCAGCAACGCAGGTTGCAGGAACTATGCCCTGAAATCAAAATCCTTGCTGACAAAGTGATGCCTGACCATCATCACATCGTGCTTCAGGTGCAGCGAACGATGCCTCGTAGTATCAGGGAAGTGGTGCGTGGCTATATGCAAGGCTGCAAAGAGGAGGCACGCAAACATGGATTCACAGAGAATATTTACGATGGACCGCCGTTTTATCGTGTACTGACGCACAAAGGGCAGCTTCACGCTATGATAGAATATGTGAAAGCCAATACTGAGCGTGCATGGCAGCGCCGACAGAATCCCGATCTTTTTCGGATGCACCGCAAGACGGAGGCGTGTGGCTTGCTGTTCACCTCAATGGGTAACCACTTCTTATTGGATTGGCCTGACAGACACTTGGTGGAGATGAGCCGGAGTGCCAGCAACGAGCAAATAGATGAGAGGTAATGGCTCTTTTTCTTCATTGCAACGCCACACTCATACCTTCAGGTGTGAGAATAAGGTACCCTTATTTTTCAATAACCTGCCTTTAACGAGCAATAAGCGTTCGTTATTAGTCGAAGCCTGGCTGGATGTTGTCTTCACGTTCTGAAGGCGACTAAGCGTTTATTCCCAGGCTGGGAATGTTTTGTTCCCAAGGTGGAAATGTTAGTTGAATCGTTGGGGACGGTTCTGATGATCCACTTTCTTAGATGAAATGGTATTACGCAGAACCGCCCTCCCAAAACAAACATCCTAACCCTTTAAGGCCTGAAGGGTAGGGATGCACGTTTTTGTCCGTCCGGTCGGACTGCCAGTCCGCTAGTTACGGACTGCGAGTCCGAAGGCATCGGACTCAGCGTTTGCATTAGGCAAATTAAGGGCCAGCAAGTAGTATGTTTTGTCCATTACCTGTATCGACTTCTTCTAGGAAATAGAATTTCTCAAAATGTCCCTCTCTTCCTCCCGTTTTTGCTGGGAATGCCTTTGCAGAAAGGGGATTTGGTTCGGGAGGGATAAATGATATCCCTCCTGTCTCCCTCCCGTTTTTCTGTTTTGCCCTCCCATTAGATAAAAAAAGGGAGAGAATCGAATCTAAAAAGGGAGGGTTATGGGAGGGATAAACGATATCCCTCCCGCCCGTCAGTTCCAGTAAATAGAGGGTTCCCGAGCGAAAAAGGGAGGAAGGGAGGGTAAATTTGAAATCGTTAACTTAACGGGACTTGAATAAGGCTAAATAATGCAAAACGATTTGTGGGGTAGGCGGAAGTTGTTTACTTTTGCAGCTGATGAATATGACGCGGATAACAATTCTCCTGACGGCATTGATGTGCAGCTTGCTGCTCTCGGCGCAACGACAGCTGAGGGTGGTGGATGTGGAAACGCTGGTTCCTGTGGCTGGTGCCAATGTGGTCATGAGGGATTGTACGGCACAGACTGACTCGCTGGGAAGCATCATGGTGTCCGACAGTTGCAGGACACTCGTCTTCTCGCACGTCAATTACGAGAGTCGCATCATCAATCTGGAGGAAGTGAAGGATACGGTATACATGATTTCGAAACTGCTCGGTCTGAAGGAAGTAGTGGTATTCGGACAAAACAAACGTGAAGATAAAGTCAAGGAACTGAAGAGTCAACTGGGGTTGAGTCCGACTGATGCGCAACTGATTGCTGCAAGCAATTCGGGAATGAACCTGTTGGGACTTATTGGCAAACTGATTCCCAGTAAATGGCGAAAAAGCAAAAAGGAATCTCGGCGCGAGCGCCTGAAACGAATCATTGAGGAATATTAAAAAACAAAACGGATCGATTTCCGTTGGAATCAATCCGTTTCTTTAGTTTGCGGCGCGATAGTTGTATAATCTTGCCAAATTGTTACAATACTCTGTGTAGGCTTCACTCTTGAGCCATTTGTTAATTAACTTTTTCATAATCTTTTTACCTTTCTTTTTTAAATTAATTTTGTTATCCTGCATTTTTTCACCCCTTTAAAAGGGGCTCTAAATGCTTCTTTGTCCCTTCTCTTGGGACTTTAAAAACCAAATTTACTAACTAAAACTACTAATTACCTATTATTTATGTGTTGACTGTCACCGCTGTGCAGCCTGTGTTTTCTAAATCACGGTGCAAAGTTACGGCGTTTTTGTGCGAAAAACAAGGAAAAAGCAAAATTGTTTGCGCACACAGTTGATTTTTTGACCTTAGTCAATCAGCAGTGATTAACGGTTATAGGTTAACGTTTGTCGTTTATTGTTTGTTGTTTCCAGTCACCGCTTCGCGCATTTCCTTCAGCAAGTCTGAGGCGAAAATGAAGTCGGTAAGCCGTTTGTTGGTGCTGCCCATGATGTCTGCCGAGACGCCTTGCCACTCTTTGCGACCTTCGTAGATGAAGATGATGTTTTCGCCAATGCCCATCACGGAATTCATGTCGTGGGTATTGATGATGGTAGTCATCTTGAACTCCTGCGTGATAGAGTGAAGCAGGTCGTCGATAACCAGCGAAGTCTTGGGGTCAAGACCAGAGTTGGGCTCGTCGCAGAACAGGTATTTGGGATTCAGCGCAATAGCGCGGGCAATGGCCACACGTTTCTGCATACCACCGGAAATCTCGCCAGGATATTTTTCTTCAGCGCCCACCAGATTGACACGATCCAGACAGTCCATTGCCCGTTTTTCGCGTTCGCGCAGATTCATGGACGAGAACATATCCAGAGGGAACATCACGTTTTCGAGTACTGTCAGCGAGTCGAAGAGTGCTGCCGACTGGAAGATCATGCCCATTTCGCGACGCATGTGTACCTTTTCCTGTTTCGACATCCGCACGAAGTCGCGTCCGTCGTACAATATTTGGCCTGCTGTGGGGTCGAAGAGTCCGACGAGGTTTTTCATGAGCACCGTCTTTCCGCTTCCGCTCTGGCCAATGATGAGGTTTGTCTTGCCGTCCTCGAAAACTGTCGAGATGTCTTTCAGCACCTCAACACCGTCGAAACTCTTATATAGGTTCTTGACTTCGATCATGACAGTAATTGCGTTAAGAATACATCTGAGCAGAGAATCAGTACGCTCGACGTCACCACGGCATCCGTTGAGGCCTTACCCACGTTGACGGAACCACCCTCGACGGTATATCCGCAATAGGAGGGCACGGCAGAGATGATGAAGGCGAAGAAGAGGCTCTTGATGATAGACATCCACATGAACCACGACTTGAACTGGTGTTGAAGGCCTAGCGTCAGGTCATCAGGTACGATGATATGGCCCACGTAAGCCGTTCCGTAGGCTCCCACAATGCCCAGCGCACTGGAGAAGATGACCAGCAGGGGCATGATGGTGATCATTCCCATGATTTTCGGCAATATCAGATAGCAGGCAGAGTTGACGCCCATAATGTCGAGTGCATCAATCTGCTGGGTGACACGCATGGTGCCAATCTCCGAGGCGATGTTCGAGCCTACCTTACCAGCCAGAATCAGACACATGATACTGGACGAGAACTCAAGCAGCATGATTTCGCGGGTGGTATAGCCACTGACCCAACGAGGCATCCACGGAGATTGGATGTTCAATTTCATCTGGATGCAGATGACGGCTCCGATAAAGAACGATATCAGCAGCACGATGCCAATTGAGTTGATGCCCAACTGTTCCATCTCCTTCACATACTGTTTCCAGAACATGCGGAAGCGCTCAGGAACGCTAAATGTGCGCCCCATCAGAATCAAAAACTTGCCGAACGACGTTAGCCAGCGATGCAATAGTTTTATCATATTGGGTGCAAAGTTACAAAAAAAAGTGAAGAGTGAGCTCATTTCTCAATTTTTTTTGTAACTTTGCCACCGATTTAATAAGAACCAACTATGAAACTGAGAACATTACAACTATTCATTCTGATGGCCTGGCCGTTCATGATGGCTATGGCAGAAGGCGAAGTGAACATGAAGTTTGGCAAACCCACCAAGGAAGAGTTGCAGATGACCACCTTCGAGGCTGATCCCGAGGCGGATGCTGTGGTGCTATGCCGACTGACCGATGTGGAGTATATCATACAGGAGAATGGCTATCTGGTGGACTATCACGAGAAATGCCGTATCAAGGTGCTGAAACCTGGTGGCACGCAGTATGCCAAGGTCGTTGTCCCGTATATGGTGAATACGTCACACGGCAGCAATTTGGGCGGTCTCAGGTTCTCGATGTTCGCCAACCAGTTATCGTCGGGCGGAAGTTCTGAACTCGGTTATGATGGCGGTTCGATGACATCAGAAGCGATGGGTGACTACTCTGACGAGAGTATTGAGGACCTGAAGGCCACTGCTTTCAACCTGAAGAATGGCAAGATAGTCAAGAGTTCGCTGAAGAAGGAAGATATTAAGAAAATTGAGATCGACGAGCAGCATCAGCAGCTGATTTTTACTGTTCCTGATGTCGAGGTGGGTACCGTTATAGAATATGAATACACCATTCATAGCGAGCTGTTCTGGCTGTTGCACGACTGGTTTGCCCAGCGCGAGATTCCTGTGGTGTATGCCAAATTGGACATGAATATTCCCGGCTACTTGCAGTTTAATGTGGAAGAACACGGTATACAGCGCCTGAAGTGTACCTGCACAAACGGTGTGGTAAGATACAAGTTGATTAGTGACCCGATGGCCAATCCTGTCAGTGCTGTGTCGAATCATTACATTTGCGTCGGGCAAAACCTGATAGCTATGCCCAAGGACGATTATGTATATTGCCCTCAAGACTACTGCGCTGGTGTGACTGCCGAACTGAAGAAGTACAAACTGCGTGGCACCATGCTGATGGACTATGCCAAGACTTGGGAGCAGATAGACAAGATGATTCTGGACGATGATAACCTAGGTAAGCAGTTGGCCAATCACAGTCCGCTGAAAGACTTGCTACAGGAAAAGAATCTTGCAGAAATAGCCGACAAGAACGAACGCGCTGCAGCGGTCTTCCAGTTGGTCATGAGCAAGGTGAAATGGGACGGCACCTATAAGCTGGAGCCTGCCAAGACCAGCGAAACCCTCAGCAAGGGTACGGGCTCGAATGCCGACATCAATATGCTGCTCATCCAGTCGTTGAACGATGTCGGACTCAATGCTGCTCCCGTCGTGCTCAGAACGCGTGACCAGGGACAGCTGCCCGTCAACTTCCCCTCCATGCAGAAACTGTCGTCGTTTGTCGTTGGCATTGTGACTGATGCAGGAAAGAATATCTATCTCGATGCTTCGTCGAAGGATGGTTATCTGAACGTATTGCCTGAGGACTTGCTCGTGGAGCGTGCCCGACTGATTCTGAAAAACAACAGAAGCCTGTGGGTCAACTTGCAGCAACTGACAAAGTCGCAAAAGAGTACCATCATCGATGCTGTGCTGACGCCTGATGGTGTGTTGAAAGGTAAGCAGACAGTCCGTTATGAGGGATTGGCAGCCCAGAAATACCGTCAGGAAAAAGGCATCGAAGGCTTTGGCCCGGACGTGACCGACGCTTCGGAATTCACTTTGCAGGGTCAGGTCGCTGACGGCACGATTTCCATTTGTCCCTTCCCCAATCCCATGAAAAATAACCCCTTCAAGGTTGAAAAGCGTAAGATGCCTGTGGAGTTCCCCGGCATTGCTACGAATCGCGTCGTGGTGAACATTACACTTCCCGAGGGTTACACTTTGCAGGGAGAACCCAGAAACACCACCATTGTTTCGACGGACAAGGGACTGGAAGGTCGTTATCAGACCTCTGTCGGAGTAGGGAAGGTGATGCTCAGTTGTCAGTTCAGCGTCAACAAGGTGACACACTCCGAGAAGAGCTATGACGACCTGAGACAGATTTTCAACTTGTTCTCACAATATAATACGGAACCGCTGACTTTCAAAAAGGCTCAATAGTCAAAAAAAACAAATAAATTTGGAGATTCATTCTAATTGCTGTAATTTTGCAGGCGAAATGAATGACAATAACAACATACAGGAACAGGAACGCCTCGTGCTGCGTACCGAGGGATTGGTAAAGGTATACGGTAAACGTACGGTGGTGAACGATGTGTCGTTCGACGTGAAGCAGGGCGAAATCGTAGGACTGTTGGGCCCTAACGGAGCCGGCAAGACGACGTCGTTCTATATGACTACGGGTCTTATCGTACCCAACAAAGGCCATATTTATCTTGGCAATGAGGATGTAACAACATATCCTGTTTATAAGCGTGCCCGTGCAGGAATCGGATATCTGGCCCAGGAGGCCTCGGTATTCCGTAAGATGTCTGTCGAGGACAACATTCTGAGTGTGCTGCAGATGACGGGTAAACCACGTGAATATCAGCTGGAGAAGTTGGAAAGTCTGATTAAGGAATTCCGACTGGAGAAGGTGCGTAAGAATACGGGTGACCGCTTGTCGGGTGGTGAGCGTCGTCGTACGGAGATAGCCCGTTGTCTGGCCATCGAGCCGAAGTTCATCATGCTCGACGAGCCTTTCGCCGGTGTGGATCCCATTGCTGTGGAGGATATCCAGTTTATCGTCTGGAAACTGAAAGACCGTAACATCGGCATCCTCATTACCGACCATAACGTGGAAGATACGTTGTGTATCACCGATCGTGCTTATCTGTTGTTCGAGGGACGCATCCTGTTCCATGGTTCTCCAGAGGAGTTGGCGGCAAATCCTGTCGTGCGTAAAAACTACCTGACAGAATCGTTTATTCTGCGCCAGAAGGATTTCTCAGCTTTGGAGGAACAGCGAAAGGCAGAAGAAGCAGAAGAAGTGTAATATTATTCGTACCTTTCACCCTTGGTGAAGGTATACTACATCTCGGAAAAAACTAAAAAAATGCGAATTTTTTTGGTTTTTCGCTCGATTTGCACTACCTTTGCACGCTCAAACGACGAGTATATTATTAAATAAGGTATAAGAAAAAGATGAATATCACATTTGAAGCTCCTGACAAGATCAATGGTTTGATGACTATCACATTGGAGTCGGCTGACTATCAGCCTGAGGTCGAGAAGACCCTGAAAGACTATCGTAAACGCGCTAACATTCCTGGTTTCCGTCCTGGTCAGGCTCCTATGAGCATGATCAAGCGTCAGTTTGGTACAAGTGTCAAAGTGGACGCTGTGAACAAGATTCTGGGTGAGAAGCTGTATGACTATGTTCGTGAGAACAAGATACAGATGTTGGGTGAGCCCCTTCCCAGCGAACAGCAGGAAGCCCTTGACTTCGAGAGCGAGCAGCCCTTGACTTTCAAGTTCGATATTGCCGTTGCTCCTGAGTTTGAAGCCAAGCTGAGCGGCAAGGACAAGATTGACTACTATAACATCACTGTTGACGACAAGATGATTGACCAGCAGGTTGAGATGTATCAGAGCCGCAGTGGCCAGTATGAGAAGGTGGAGCAGTTCGACGCTGATCTTCGCGACATGCTGAAGGGTGATTTGCGTGAAGTTGGCAAGGATGGTGGTATTGAGGTTAGCGACGCCGTGCTGATGCCTCAGTATATCAAGGTAGAAGACCAGAAGAAGCTGTTTGACGGTTGCAAGCTGGGTGATATCATCACCTGGAACCCCCGCAAGGCTTATCCTGAGAGCGATGTGGAACTCAGTAGCTTGCTGAAGATCCAGAAAGAGGACATCAAGGACCACGAGGGCGACTTCACCTTCCAGATTACAGAAATCAGCCGTTTCGTGAAGGCTGAACTGAATCAGGCTCTGTTTGATCAGACCTTCGGTGAGGGCGCTGTGAAGGGCGAGAAGGAGTTCCGCGAGAAGATTGCCGCCATCATCAGCCAGCAGTTCAAGGCTGATGCCGACTATAAGTTCCTGCTTGACGTTCGTGCCCAC
>Ga0265299_10006925_pt1 | contig 10245 bp, 10 predicted proteins | sample AusTroGonzalo_MG_4_FD_193485 | JGI IMG/M metagenome (GOLD analysis project Ga0265299, IMG submission 193485) | Bovine rumen microbial communities from tropical cattle in Woodstock, Queensland, Australia - Gonzalo_02 | ecosystem: Host-associated > Mammals > Digestive system > Stomach > Rumen ...
TTGGCACAGGCAAATACAATGTTTCACCAGAATAACCTGTGCGCATTTTTCCCATACCATTTTGACCGCGCTGGGCCGCAAATTTTGTTTTGAAACGATAATCTATCAATGTGTTCACATTCGGCACAGCACGAAAAACTACATCACCACCACGGCCACCATCACCACCATTTGGACCGCCAAATTCAATGTATTTTTCACGTCTGAACGACGCAGCACCGTTGCCGCCATCGCCTGCTTTGATATAAATTTTTGCCTTGTCCAAAAACTTCATTTTATGATTCCTGGGTTATCTTTTTCTTCCATTATAACTTAAAAACTTGCAATTTCCAGTCCGAATATTTATAATATGTTTTGCCACGCAAGTGGTGATGATTCTGAACTCGTTGCAGAATAGTCGTTTTGGACTGGGGGGCGGTACCCCACAGCTCCACCATTTTAGTTTATGGGGCTGACATAGTTTCGACAGGCGAAATAAAGGCAAATCGATTGAATCCGAGTAGTTTCGTTAAAAACTAAATAAAAACTGAATGGCGATAGAATCGCTGCGAACGACAACGTTCGCCTTGCAATGGCTGCCTAATATGGCATTGAAATACGTCGGCAATTGTTGATGTATTTTATCTTTGCTTTTGCGGGGTCGTCGGGTACCTGGCACCAGAAACCCGACATAAAATTTTTAAATAAATAAAAGGAAAAAAAATGTTTGGAAAAATTAAAAAAATATTCTTTACGGGTGTTTTTGGCGTTTTGTATATTTCATATATAGCCCAGTTTGTTTATGTTTTGGCTATGGTATCTGATTGTCGTGAACAAACCATCGGTTTGGCATTGTTGTCTGTTGAATGGTTGGTTTTGATTGCTGCCAGATATTTATCAAAAAGATCCAGCAATAACGCTCAACAGTTTGGTGGTAATGGTTTCCGCCGTCGTTAATATCAAAAAAACTGATATTTCCCCGGTATTTCCGGGGATTTTTTTTATAACTTGAAAAGTTATTAAAAAGTCCTATATTGGTATAGCTATGAAAGAATATATTTTACCCGTTCGTGATTTAGTTGTGCATCCGGGCCTGGTGGTGCCGGTGTATGTTGATAATCCGCTGTCTATCGCTTGTATTGATGCGGCTACATCCAGAAACCAAAAAATCGTTTTGTGTCCGCAACGCACATGGCCATATCCTGCGGATGAATCTGATATTTTCAAAACAGGAACAATCGGTGATGTTGTTCAGGCTCTTCACATGCCAGATGGCGCGATTCACGCAATTATTCGGACAACTGATGTGGTTGAATTATCGGATATATCAATCGAAAACGGTATTTTTTCGGGCAATATAACACCAATTACTATATTGGACGATTCCGGATTTGAACAAACAATTGCTTTGCGCAACAAAGTTGCTGATTCTATGCAGATATTGTCGAACCATCATAAATTCAAGATGGAAAAATTAAATACCATTATACAGAATTATCCAATATCTGCATTTGTGGATGCTGTGATTCAGATGGCAAATATTGATACCGAAATTGCCATAGATATCTTAAAAATGAAGACATGGCACGAAAAATTGATGGCTTTGTTGGAACAGGTTATGTTATCCATTGAAACCGAAAAAATAGAAGCCAAAATCAATCGCCGTGTCCAAAATCAAATGGAAAATGGTCAGCGTCAGGCTATTTTACAGGAAAAAATGCGCGCTATACAGAAAGAAATGGGCGAAGACGATGACGAAATAAATACTGGCAATATTCGTAAAGAAATTGAAAAATCGGCTATGCCAAAGGACGCCAAAGAAAAAGCTTTATCTGAATTCAAACGTATGCGTTCTATTTCCCCGATGTCCCAAGAAGGCGGATTATTAAAAACATATATCGATGAATTATTGGCTATGCCATGGGATAAATCTGATAATGCGCCGATTGATTTGAAAAACGCCCGCAGCATTTTGGACAGTGAACATTCTGGTATGGTAACAGTCAAAGAAAGAATTTTGGAACATATTGCTGTTATGAAAAAAACTGGTAAAAACAGTGGTTCTATTTTGTGTTTTGTTGGCGCGCCAGGTGTTGGTAAAACATCACTTTGTAAATCAATTGCAAACGCACTGGGACGCAAATATTGCCGGATTTCGTTGGGTGGAATCGCAGATGAAGCGCATTTCCGTGGACATCGCAAGACCTATATCGGTGCGCAATGCGGACGCATTATGGATGCATTAAAACGCTGCAAAACAAATAATCCAGTGATTGTGTTGGACGAAATTGATAAAATGGGACACGATTGGCACGGTGATCCTGAATCTGCCCTGCTGGAAGTTTTGGATCCAGAACAAAATAAAACTTTTCGCGATCATTATTTGGAAGTCGATTTTGATTTGTCTAATGTGTTATTTATTGCGACATCAAATTCGCTGAATATGTCATCCGCATTGAAAGACCGTATGGAAATTATCGAAATTCCTGGGTACAGTGAAAAAGAAAAACTGCAAATCGCACGCGAACATTTAATTGGACGCGCTGCTAATGATACGGGTTGGGACAAAGATAACATTATTATTTCTGACGATGCGATTTTACATATAATTCGTCAATACACTTCCGAACAGGGTGTGCGCGAATTACAACGTGAAATAGCAGCATTATTACGACGCAGTTTATTGGAAAATGATGGCGAAGACAAAAAGACTAAGTTCACAATCAAAAAAATCGATGATTTGTTGTCTGTACACAAAAGTGCTGCGATATCCAGCAAAATTGGATTCAGTGCACGCGCATAAAGGAATTTATATATGATATTGATTATAAATACTTCTGGGGATGGTATTGAATTAGTTCTGGGGGACAAATACGTCAAAATCAATGCTGAAAAACAGTCAATCGCTTTGCCATCTGCTGTTATGGATTTTATGAAAGAAAACAAAGTATCTATGTCTGATTTAACCGCGATTGGTGTGGTTGTTGGACCGGGTTCTTTCACAGGTATTCGTATGGGTATTGCATATGCCAAAGGTTTGGGAATTGGTTTAAATATCCCTGTTATTCCGGTAAATTTGTTTGAATTATATATGTTTGAATCACCTGATGCTTTTGTAGCAATTGATTCAGGACGTGGCGATTTCTTTGTTGCATCCAAGATTCACGAACCATGTGTCATGACAATTGACGAAGTAGAAAACGAACAAATGAAATGTCCACAAACTGTTGGACACAAGCCATTTGATTTGAAAAACGCAGTCGCAATAGTTGAAAACAAAATTAAATCTGGCGATTTACAACCTGCGATTCCAATGTACCTGCGCCCAAGTTATGCTGAAAAATAATGTTCGAAGAATTATCAAATCTTCATAAAAAATGTTTTCCAAATAAACCTTGGTCGGCGGATGATTTTCGTGATTTAAAAAAATCAGGTTGCGAAATTATCATGTCGCAAAATGGGTTCATAGTATATCGAATTGCGGTTGATGAAGCCGAAATAATAACCATTGGTGTGAACCCTGAAATGCGCCGTAATGGAATAGCCGCAGCCATGATTGGCATAACCGAAAAAAACGTTAAAAATCAAGGTGTTAAAAAAATATTTTTAGAAGTCGCATCAAATAATGTCCCGGCACAAAAACTATATGAAAACACCGGTTATAAAACGGTCGGGATTCGTCCAAAATACTATGATGGAATCGATGCAATTTTAATGGCTAAAGATTTATAAATCTTGGTTTATAAAATCTAAAATTCTTTCATCAAAAATCACATCACTTTGTCGCAAAGGTTTTACTATATGCATGTCGTTTGCATGGCGCGTGCGTGATAGCGCAACATACGTTTGTCCATGCGCAAAAGCGCCACGCGAAATATCCAAAATTACTTTGTTTAATGTTTTACCCTGGGATTTATGTATGGTCATAGCATAACCCAATATCAACGGAAACTGTTTATAACTACCAATTTCGTTTTCTACTATTCTATCGTTTTCATCACGAGAATATTCAATTTTTGCCCATTTTTCTGGTTTAACAACAACTAAATCGTTTTTATTATCGTCCAACAATTGTACTATTATTTCCTTGGTCCCCAGATGTTCTACTATACCAATGGATCCATTATGCCATTTGTCACCGTTTTTAACAAACATTACCAAAGCGCCCTGCTTTAATTTCAAATTCATAGGTGCTGGCACATCATTGGCATTAAAAGCACCGTCCAGAACGCCCGTATATTCAACCAAAGGCGCATTTATTTGGTTTAACCTGTCTGAGTTTATTTTTTCTGCCACAGCACGAAACGGAGTAATAATCACTGCATTTTTGCGTGCGTTTTCGTCATCTATGCGACAATTGTTGAAAAAATTTAGCGCCAACATATCGTTATTACGCAAACGTATCAAATTATTCAACAAATCATCGTCATTTTGACGATAAACTGTATTAAAATCATATTTTACAAACTGGGCACGCTTGTACACATTAGCATCAAAAAAATAAGCATTTTCGTATTCATATGCGTCTTTGTAATATTGCGCTGCATCACGCGTTATAACCGGTGGCAATTGAAATAAATCACCGATTGCCACAACCTGAATTCCACCAAACGGCGCATTATTATGGCGTGCGCTTCGCGCCAAAATATCAATTGCATCCAACAAATCCGGTGCAACCATCGATATTTCATCGATTACTAATACATCTGTGGCGTTTAATATATTCCGCGGTTTTGCCTTTAATTTCAAAATTTCAGGCAATATAAAATCACGCGGCTGAATCTGAAAAAGCGAATGTATTGTCTGGCCACCTATGTTCAAAGCCGATACAGCCGTAGGACACGCACATACTACGCGTTTTGACGAAGCAGATTTAAGATAATTTACAAATGTAGATTTGCCTGTACCCGCCTGGCCCAATATAAGAACATTAGAATACGTACGTTCAATCGTGTTAAACGCAGCCATTTGATTTTCGTTTAAAATCGGGACTTTTTCTGCCATAGATATTATAATTGCATAATGCGTAAAAAAAAGCAAGGTTCGTTCATTTTTAACTTGCAGTATTCAAAAAAACATATATAATATCGTTTGCTGTGGGTTAGTAGCTCAGTTGGTTAGAGCGGAGCGCTCATAACGCTTTGGTCGTGGGTTCGAGTCCTACCTAACCCACCATCCGTTTCCACTAGAGAAACGTGATAGCAAAATAAAAAATCCGTCGTTATTGACGGTTTTTTTATACGAAAAAACCAAAAATAAAATAAATTGATTTATTTTATTAAAATACAGATATAGTTTATTGAGAAATCGAATTTTTTGAAATTTTACAAAAACATTTTATTCGCAAACTTCGCCGGCAAAAACGCCATTTTTTATTCCTACTATCTTGACATTACAAACAGTCCGATTTGGAATAATTTTGCCCCCTATTTTTACATCAATATCATCAGGGGTTCGAGCCAGATTTTTTTCTTCAACCAGCACAGAAAAAGTTTTACCAATTTGCTTTTTCATAAATTCAATTCGATTTTGTTCCGCGATATCTGAAATAATCTGAACGCGTTTTTTTGAAATCGAACGATCAATCTGATCGGACAAAGTTGCAGCGACCGTTCCAGGACGTGGCGAAAACGGAAAAGCGTGTGCATGCACAAGTCCCATTTTACGAACCATATCCGCCGTTTCATTAAACAAATCATCTGTTTCCCCAGGAAAGCCACAAATAATATCAGCACTGAACGAAATTTTGCCATCGGCCATTTTTACAATTTCCAGCAATTTTTCTGAATTATGACGACGATGCATTGCCGATAAAATCGTATCAGATCCGGATTGCATAGAAAGATGCAAATGAGGCATAAACCGTGAATCCGCTTTCATCAAATCAATAATTTTTGGAATTTGTGGCGACGCAGGATCTACCGATGAAAGCCGCAAACGCCGCATTTCCGGAACATCACGCAAAAGCGCCGCACAAACGTCCGACAACAAAAATGATTTACCATCTTCGATGCGCGCAAAACTGGCAGTATCGACCCCAGTTAAAACTATTTCGGAAAATCCGTTTTTAATTGCCGATTTTACATCGTTCAAAATTTCTGAATACGGAAACGAAACATTTGGTCCACGCAAAAGACGCGTCACACAATATGTACAATCATGATTACAGCCATTTTGAATTTGAACAAATTGTTTAGACATTGACTTTTGAGCATTCGCAAAATTGTCTATTTTTTGACAAGAAACCTCAAAATTTGCGGTTTTCAAAGCGTTCTTATATGCCGTTACATCCATTTTATCACGATTATCAATTACCAAAACCCGCGGTATTTTTGCAAAAAGTTCCGGATTACGTGTCGCACCACATCCGGTCACAAAAATTACTGCATTTGGGTTTTCACGGGACAATTTACGCACACTTTGCGCAGATTGGCGCTCTGCTTCACCTGTGACGGAACAAGTATTCACCACAATCGCGGCATCAATGACCTTGCTAAGATTCTTGGCTATTTTTTCACATTCCAGTGCATTTAACCGACACCCAAAAGATAATGTTTTTATATTCATTTTTTTCTTGATTTTTTACACTTCATAGGGCATTATATCGTGGATAAAAATTATTTCAACAAAGGATTTTATTATGGCACGTGTAACAAATTCTGATACTTTACCATTTGTGGAAAGCCGTTATGAGTTGGGTATGTTGGCGTCTCAGCGCGTTCGCGATTTGAATGGTGGCGCGGAACCAGTGGTTGAAAAAAATCACGACAAATTGACGGTTGTTGCTTTGCGTGAAATCGCTAGCGGCAAATTGGATGTTGATGGTGTTCGCCATGAATTTGTTGAATCTTACAAAGACACACCTGTCGCCGCTGACGAAGATGCATCCTTGGAAATCGCAAGCGAAGATCCATTGTTGCGCGAAATTGATGCTGAATTGGAAAATACTTTGGTCGAAGATACCCAGGACGGTGTCGAAGATGCCGGCGAAGATGTGCCCGACGAAGCAGAAAGCGAAGAATAATCCAAAATCGGGAGACGTCGCATAGTTGGTCTAGTGCGCCACATTGGAAATGTGGTATACTCGCAAGGGTATCAAGGGTTCGAATCCCTTCGTCTCCGCCAGTAAAAATTTAACGCCCCATCGGGCGTTTTATTTTTGTTGCTGATATTTTTATTTGCTGTACAATTATTGCTATGACAATATACGATACAATCATTATTGGTGCTGGCGCTGGCGGATTAAAAGCCGCTGCTCAGTTATGCGCACGCGGAAAAAATATTTTAATTGTTGATTTAGGCGACAAACCCGCCCGCAAAGTGGCTGTTTCTGGTGGTGGTAAATGTAATTTCACGAATCTAGCAGCTGATTTTACGCGTTATTTTGGTAAAAATGTAAATTTTGTACGATCTGCCCTGGCACAATTTTCACCAAATGACACTTTGAATTGGGTGAAAAAGCATAAAATTAAATATTATGAAAAAGAACCAGGACGATTTTTTACCGAACATGGTTCAGAACAAATTATTAGTGCACTTTTGGCCGATATAAATGGTGTAAAAATCAAATATGATTTCTGTGTAACCGATGTTATCAAAGAAGGTGATATTTTTTCGGTCATATCAAACCAAGAAACATTAAAATCAAAATCTGTTATTATTGCGACTGGCGGTGTTTCTTTTCCTGCTCTTGGGGTGTCAAATATCGGACATGTCATAGCAAAAAAATTTGGACATAAAATAGAACCAATTCACCCCGCCCTTTGTGCATTAAAAACAAGAGCTTTTGATTCCGCGTTATCTGGGATTTCTTTGCCGGTTGAAATAACAATTGGGAAAACAACTTTTCGTGATGATTTGCTTTTTACGCACTTTGGAATCGGTGGCCCTGCGACATATCGCACCAGTTTATTCGATGCACGCAATTTTATTATAAATTTTGCGCCAAACACAGATGTTATAGATATGTTATTAGACGCCAAACAAAATAATGGTAAAAAAATCTTATCTAATGTGATTTCTGAGATTTCGCCACAAAAACTTGCACGATTTATCTGTAAAAAAGAAACACGCAATATCGCAGATTACAAAGACGCTGAAATCAAAGAAATAGCAAAACGCGTAACACAATTTGAAATAAATGATGCAAAACCAATTGGATTGCAAAGTGCAGAAGTGACTGCTGGTGGTATCAGTGTTGATAAAATATCGTCAAAAACTATGGAATCTTTGTTATGTCCTGGGCTGTTTTTTGTTGGCGAAGTTATAGATATAACCGGTGATTTGGGTGGCTTTAATTTACAATGGGCATGGTCCAGTGGTTTTGTCGCCGGCAATAATGCATAACCCACTCGAAAGGCTATTTTTTCTTTGCAACCGTTTTGTTTTTTACTAAGATATCATAAAAGCAAGGAGCAGGAACATGGAAAAATTAGATATATATGATGAATATATGAATAAAATCGGTAGCGAAGACCGCGATATTGTCCATCAGAAAGGCTTGTGGCACAATACTGTACATTGTTGGGTTTATGATGACGATAAAAATGTTTTTTTTCAAATAAGAGCTAATTCCGGAAAACTATATACAACTGCATCGGGACATGTGTTGGCTGGCGAAACTGTGCGCGATGCTTTTAAGCGTGAAATCAAAGAAGAAATTGGTATTGATATGGATATATCAGACGCAGAACCTGTGGAAATTACTTTCTGGCGTCAGGACAAAGTTAAAAATGGTACTCCATGGCATGATCGGGCGTTTTCACACATTTATATCAACAAAATCGCACGCGGTTTTGATAAATTCCATTTTCAACCCGAAGAAGTCAGCGGAATTGTAAAAATAAACGCAACAGATTGTTTGGATGTGTTAATGGGTAAGAAAATCAGCACCCCTGCTGTTAAAATAACCGATGATGGCACTTTCCAGGTTAATATCACAACCCAAGATTTCCTGACTGGGCCTGGTGAAATCGCTGTTATTAAATATGGAAACATATTACAGCAGATTATAAATAAATCATAGACAAAGGAATTAACCATGAAACAACTTATCAAACCAAAAAAACTGAACCCAGGGGATTTAGTTGCAACAATATCTTTGTCTGGTTCTTCGGCGGGACGTTTCCCGGCACGTTATCAACACGGCAAAAAACAGTTTGAAGAAACTTTTGGTGTTAAAATTGTTGAAATGCCAAATTCATTAAAGATAGATGAATTATACGATAACCCACAACTGCGTCTGGACGATTTGATGACGGCGGTCAAAGATCCATCGATCAAAGCAATTTTAACTAATATTGGTGGTGACGAAACAATTCGTTTATTACGTCATATGAACGACGAACATTTTGAAGCAATTCATAATAATCCTAAGATTTTTCTTGGAATGTCTGATACAACAGCAAATCATTTGATGTTTTTTCATGCTGGTGTTTCTTCGTTTTACAGTCCATGTACGATGTTTGGGTATGGTGAAAACTGTGGTATTCCAAAATTTATGGCTGAAAACACTAAAAAAACTTTGTTTGATGATTCACCAATTGGCGTGTTACCACAATCTGACGAATATATTTTGGAACGCGTATGGTGGGACGATAAAAATGATATACTAAGAAAAAGAACACAAACCGACGGTTGGCATTTTATCCAAGGCAATAAAAAAGTCCGCGGGCGTTTGTTGGGTGGTTGTATGGAATTGCTGACTATGACAAACGGGACTAAAATATGGCCATCGATGGATGATTGGAACGGTGCAATTTTGTTTGTTGAAACCAGTGAAGAAATGCCGACACCTGAAACTTTTTGTTATTTCTTGCGTAATCTGGGGGCTTTGGGAATTTTGCCAAATCTGGCAGGGATATTGATGGGACGTCCAGGCGGCGAATTTTTACCCGCCGAACAAATTGCCCAAGAAAAATGGTTGGCACAATACCCAAGATTTGAAGAATATATATTGAAAGTTTGCGCTGAATACGGATGCAATGATATTCCTGTTGTGACGAATATGGATTTCGGTCATACAGTGCCTCAATTAATATTACCGTATGGCGTGTTAACTGAAATAGATCCAAAAAACAAAACTGTATCGATATTAGAAAGTGCCGTTATCTAGGTCAAAAAATCAAAATAATGTTTTAAGCATATTCATTATCGACGCTTTGCGAAGATAATGGATGTTCGTTCATTATTTTGTTTTTGACTTTGATGTTACCCTGACGAAACGCAGCAATTTTTTGATTTTTCACTTTTTTATAATGTTGTTCT
>Ga0265299_10006929_pt1 | contig 10241 bp, 8 predicted proteins | sample AusTroGonzalo_MG_4_FD_193485 | JGI IMG/M metagenome (GOLD analysis project Ga0265299, IMG submission 193485) | Bovine rumen microbial communities from tropical cattle in Woodstock, Queensland, Australia - Gonzalo_02 | ecosystem: Host-associated > Mammals > Digestive system > Stomach > Rumen ...
AGGAAATCGCCAAGGAAGAAAAGGCCAGGAATGCCGCGAAGCATGACATGGACATCGCAAACGAAACTTCCAAGACTGCGTCCGAACGCAGGCAGCAACTGCTCAACCAGCAGAATGAACTGTTCAAGAACGAAGTGCTCGTGCTTGCCGACGTAATCCAGAAACACCTCGTCGAAGGAGAGGCGTGCCCGGTTTGCGGCTCCAAGGATCACCCCGCCTGCAACCATTCGGACTGCGCCACCCCGGATGACGCCAGCGCCGTGAATGTCGCCGCGAAAATCCGTGAACTGCACAGCCAGATGCAGGAGGCAGATAACAAGCTCCACGAATGCGAACTCAACTTGAGCCGCGCAACGACTGCAAGCAACGCCGCCAACGATAACATCGATTCCCTGACCCGCAGGAAGTCCGAAGCCGCCGAGCAGATTGCCGACTTGTGGAAACCCTGGGCTAAGTTCGACATCGCAACTGCGGACTCCACCATCGCAGACCTGAAAAAACGCCTGCAGCAGTTCGAGACCAACAAGACGCAACTTGACAACCTCGTGAAACAGCTCGAACTCGCCCGCAACAACGTGGAAGTGTTCGGCAAGAAGGTCGAACAAGAAAGGGACCGCCTTGAAACAGAAGTCAAGGCACTTGAAACCGCAGAGAAGGAACTGCAGAGCCTCCGCAATTCGCGTACCGAAAAGTTCGGCGAGCAGGATGTAGAAACTGTCGCGAGCAAAGCGACTCAGCGCAGGAACGACGCCGTTACCGCTTTCACTGCCGCCGACGAAGCATTCCGCGATGCCGAAAACAAGAGCAACGAACTGAACACGAGAATCAATTCGCTCAAGGATTCCCTCCAGGCGACTGCGGGCGACATCGAGGCCGCCAACACAAAATTCGCAGATGCAATCCATGCGAAGGGCTTTGCCGACGAGGACGCCTTCCAGAAGGCATCCATGCCCGAAGAGGAATTCACGCAGCTGCAGGCAAAAAAGAAATCCACCGACGATGCGCTCGCCACAGCGACGGGTAAGCGCCAGCAGGCAGCCGACGCTCTCGAAAAGGTGAAGGCGGAACGCTCCGACGAAACCCCGCTGGAATCCCTTCTCGAAGAAAAGGCAAAAACCGAAGAAACGCTCAGCACCCTGCAGAAAAACTCCGGCGCGGCACGTGCCCGCGTGGATGCCTACAAGAAGAACGAGGTGAAGCTTCAGGCACTGCAGAATGATCTCGATGCCAAGAAAGCCGAATATACTCGCTGGGAAACGATGGGCGACTGGTTCGGTGTCAGGGACGGCAGCGACTTCGCCACCTTCGTGCAAGGGCTCACCTTCAAGTCGCTGCTCAAGCTCGCGAACAACCACCTGCAAATCATCAAGAACCGCTACAGGCTCGTGCCACAGGGCAATCTGGGCTTCCAGATGCACGATGCGGAATTCGGCACAGCACGCAGAATCTCGAACCTCTCCGGAGGCGAAAAGTTCCTCGCAAGCCTTTCGCTCGCACTCGGAATTGCCGACTTCGCAAGCCGCAACGTGCGCGTGGAATCGCTCTTCATGGACGAAGGCTTTGGCACGCTCGACGACAACACCCTCGAAGACGTGATGAACTGCCTCAGGTGCCAGCAGCGCGAAGGCAAGATGCTCGGAATCATCACGCACGTGGAATCCGTCGTCAACAGCATCAACCAGAAGATAATGCTCGACAAGGCTCCCGGAAAGAGCGGCCACAGCACCATCATGGGCCCTGGTGTATCGCATCCGGCCTGAATCGCAGAAAAAACATAATTTTCTCTGCACGGTTCAGCGCAAAAGGTGTTAAATTATACTAAAGTGTGCGGGTATCCGGATTCTCTACATCCGGACACCTTTTTGTGCACTAAGGATTTTGCGCATGAATACGTTCAGGATATCTACACTTTCCGCCATCGCCCTCGTCGTGGGCATGTGCGCCTGCCATGTCATGGCGGCTCCCCAATCGGCACGCGCGTCCAAGGGCAATGCCGCTCTCGTTGACGAGACGGGCAACAACGCTCCCGCAGCGCAGGCCGAATCTACCGAAAGTGCACCCGCCAGCGAGGCGAGCGCGGCCCAGAGCGCCCAGGCAAGCGACTGCGACAGTTCCGCCACAGAAAGCGAGAGCAAGGTTCCGCTTTTCCCCATCGTACTTTCCGCCATCGGGACAATCGCCTTCGTTGTCCTTGCGATTATATTCTAGGGGGTAAGCCATGAAAGTCTTTTTCAAGAATATTCCCGCCATCGCAATCCTCGCCGCATTCTTCACGACATCCGCCCTCGCCGATTCTGTATGTTACGACCTGTGCATATCGTGCCGCGGTGCGACCCGCGCCGAGAACTGCGACAAGATCGAATCTACCTGCAACTGCCCGTTCATAGTCGATAGCGTGAAGTCGCAGAACATGGGCGCAGAAATCAGCAAGCGCAAGCTCATCGATGAACTTTCAAAAGGCTGCGACAAGGCCGCCTGCGCCCGCAGCATCACGTTCGAGAACGGATACTACAAAAGCATCGACAAGGGGCGCACCACGCTCACAAAGTTCCAGCTGCTCTCCGGCACTGCCGACGCAAGCGAGCGCGCATCCAAGATGCAGCCCGAAGCCATACGCGCAGCCAACGCGACCGTCGATTCCCTCATGAGGCGCCGGAGCCTGCTCCCCATCGCGCCCATGACGCAGGAATGCACCAACCGCTGCAACTCCTGCGCCGCCGAACCCGAGGCGAGCGCGGCAGCAACAAGCCCGAAGGGAACCGCGGCACCCGCAACTCCGGCACCCGCGCAAAGCATGACCCGCGCCGACTCCGCTACCGTCGCCGCGACACCTGCGGCCACAGACTCCGCTGCGCCCGCAGTCGACTCGCTCGCCCTCGCAAAAGTCAAGGCCGATTCCATCGCGAAGGCCGAGGCCGACCGCAAGGCATTCTGCCAGTTGGCAGAAGTTTCCTGCCAGTGCAAGGCGCACGAGCAGAACAACCGCGACATCGAGGAACTCGACAAGGTCATCGCCGTCAAGACGGCGTATGCCGACAGCATCCTCAAGTACAAGGAAAAATTCCTGCGCGAAGACATGGCCCGCATCATCGCGGATTCCGTGCAGGCGCGTTGCAACATGCAAGGCAAGTGCAACTACACCGTAACGTTCACGAGCAAGGAACTCGCCCTGCTCGAGATGCACCCGACCGAAGAAGCCAAGCCTGCAGAACCTGCAGCACCGATAGATACCGCCGCAAAAACGGAACCCGACGTGGCGGCAGCGGCTCCAGCCGAACCCGTAGCGACCGCGGAACCCGCTCCCAAGGCATGCCCGCAATCAAAGGCCGCCCCGGCCGATTCCTCGAAAAAGAAGGACGAACGCATATTCTACAAGGTCATGGAAATTATCTACGGCAACTACGGCGAGCACAGCTACTACCAGAAGGATTACGGCCGCATCCATAACCTCAAGGACGATACCGGCTACGAGGGCGCACTCAACTACTACCTGCGCTGGTACTTCTATGACGGCGGCGCCGTGAGCATTGGTGCGGGCACGTCGTACCACTACAAGAAATTCACCTTCGAGGATTCGCTCGTACTTGCAGACAAGATAAACATCTTCTACCACAACATCGGTCTGGATGTTCCGATATCGTTCAGGCTCGGAGCGCCCTATATCCCCATACTCAAGCCGTTCATAAGCCAGACGTTCTACTTCCACAAGCCCGTATTCGAGGTGTACAAGGTCGAGGCGCCGGAATCCGAAAACGGGGAGTCCGAAGAAGACTTCCAAGCAATGGCGAAGAACCAGCTCGGGCTCGGATTCCTCGACGACATCAAGACGCGCTTCAACGGGATAAAGGACCTCACGTTCTCCGTGTGGCTCGGCATCGGCCTACAGATTACGCGCCACTTCTCCGCCGAATACCAGTTCAACTTCGGCGTGGGTGGTAGCGGGCACTCGCACAGGTTCGATACCGACGACTACTGGCGCGTCGTCGTCGATTTCGCGTGGTAGTTTATTACCCGCGGGCGTTCTGCGGGTCTACCCGCGACGACCCGCTTACTTCTTCTTGATAACGGTCAGGAGCGATTTCGCACGGGTCGCGGCCACAAGCAGGCAACGCTTCCAGTCCTCGCGCTTGCTCGCCTCCACCGGCTCCTCCAAATCTGTCAGGATCACCGCCGAAGCATCGAGCCCCTTGATGCGGTAGACGCTCACGATATTCACCTTGTCCCTGATGACAGACTTCTTCCCGTTGGTATTCCACACCAGCCGATCGTCTGTTATCTTCTTGAGCGCGGAATTCCTCTCGCTGCGCATCGACACCACAAGAATGTCTGAAAGGGGAACCTTGTGCTTCTCCACAAATTCGTCAAGGCATTCGCTGAGCATTGCCACCTGATCGGCAGGGTCCCTGTAGTGGACTTCCTTCACGGCGGTTCCTGGCCTCGTATTGTTGAAGCACTGCACCGCAATGCCCGTGTTCTTCTGCACCCACTCGAGTATCTTCCTCGTGCAACGGAATCCCCTGTTCAGGACCATCACCGGCATCGCCATCACCTGCGCATTGTCAATGCCGTTGCGGCTTGCGTACAGGCGCTGCGCGGGGTCGTAGAAAAACCGCACTATTCCGCGGCCCGAGTCGTGCAGCAACCCTATGCAGCTATCAACCCAGTCGCTCGCAAAATCCTGCCCCTCGTCGATAATCACCGCATCGTAGAAAAACTTCTCGCGGTTCTTCTTGTCTTTCGAGAGCACCTTCTGCGCCTTCACGAACGCCTGCGGCAGTTCCTTATCGTAATACTCCTGCAGCTTCTCGCCACCCGAAGGCTTGAAAAGCTTAAGCCCTGCCGCGCGCGCGTACTTATCGCACCATTCCGAATAGGCGAGCACTTCGACACGCCCGTAACTCATGCCACCGTCACCACGGTACTTCTTCTCCACCGAAACGCGGTCGTTATCGATTACCTTTTTCACCGTCTGCTTGAGTTCTGTCGCGAGCAGGTCGTTGTAACATACGATAGCGACATTCTTCCCGCTACGCGAAAGCTTGAGCGCGTTCCACACAACCATGTGCGACTTTCCCGAACCCGCGACACCTTCGATGCGCATGCGCAGGTTCCTGGAAATGGATTCCATCATCATCTGCTGCAGCTCTGTCGCCTCTTCAAAGTAACTCTGCTGGTTCGTGATGACTTCGTACTCGTTGGGCTTGGCTCCCTCGCCATCCAGGAAACTGCGCAACCTGAACAGCGCCTCTTCATTAAGTTGTTCGTTAAGGTACGGCAATCCGCCATACGAGCGCTCCGGCGTTTCCAGAATATCGATGATCTTCTTCTCGAACCTCCTCACGTCAAGCAGGTCGGGCCGTAGCAGCGCGCGCCTCAGGGGAATTTCTGCCGTCGGGATTCCTTCCATGGTATCCATGTCGCTGAAACACACCGCCCACTGCACGCGTACCTTGTACGGTCCGCGGTTCGGGACATCGAGCAGTTCCTTCATGTATTCGTGCAATGGAGAAATGAGCGTACTCACCTGCTCCTTGGGCGACTTTTCCATGAGCGTGTTGTTCTGGTACCAGTCGACACATTTCTTCTCTGCGTTGTGCCTGGTACGAATCTTGCCCGACTTGCATTCCACCACGAGCATGCCATGTTGGCGGTGATAAAGTATGCAGTCCACTTCACGGTCCATGTCGCCTTGTAGCTGGCTCGCGTAATTGAAGTGGCGGTTCATCCATACATCCCAATCGCTACCGAGGGCTTCCGCCATGCGGTAAATATCCCTTTCCGCCTTGGACTTTGTATTCGGGTTGAGCGCGATACGGATTGTCATTGTGCCTCCAGTTTTTCTCCTATATATCTATAAAAAAAGCCGCCCTTGCGGACGGATTTCTTCAATTATTTTTGTGGCCGTTCAATGCCAGTTGCCGGGCCTACTTCTTGAGGCCGGCGGCCTCGAAGAACGGGATATTGCGCGGGTTGGGCAGCGCCACCTCGGTAATCCAGTTGTATTCCGCGATGCCCTTGAGGCCAACGCGTGCGCAAAGCTGGTCGCGGGCCACGTTGTAGGCGTCGAGAATCTGCACCTTCTCGCCTTCCTTCGCCTCCTCGATTTTCTTGGACCAGCTCACGCCGAGTTCCACGAGGGCGGCGCTTGCCTTCACGTACTTGTTCGCTTGGTCCTGCGTAACTACAGGCTCTGCAGGCGCCGTGAACGGGTCGACGTTCACTATGGGCACAGATTTCGGGAGGACGGACTGAACCTGCTGCATCTGCGGGGTGTTCGAGTCCATATCGCTACAGGCAACAAAAAAAGAGGCGATAGCCAGAATTGAAATTGCGAGAATTCGTTTCGACATATGCGCCTCTTTTTTTAATAGCGGTTCAGGGATTTGAACCCCGGACCAATGGATTATGATTCCAGTGCTCTACCACTGAGCTAAACCGCCATGTGTGGCAAATATAGCATAGTAATTGAGCAATTTCAAGGTATTTCCCAAAAAAAACTAGTAATGGACTTTAGTTTCTACGGAGTTTTCGCCCCATTTTATCACTTGCCAGCCGGGCTTGTCGCTCTTGAGGTGGAAATAGGGCCTGCTTGGATCGATCTGCATCTGGGTGGCAGGCGCGACATGCACGGCGATGTCGTTGAACTTTTCCTCGAACTCGTGGTGGTAATGCCCGCAAAAGACGTGCTTCAGGTTCTTGAACTTCGAAAGCACTTCCTGGACTTCCACCATGTTCTTCAGGTGGTAATGCAAGTCCATGAACTTGTGGTCACAGAAGCAAGGCGGATGATGCATGAACAGGATGATATCGCCTTTCACCTTCGGGATTTCTTCTTCAAGCCAGTCAAGCTGGTCGCGCGAAACGGTGCCGCACGCGCTGTCAATGAAAAAGATGGACTTGCCCTGCAGGTCATGACGGTAATAGCACTTGCCATTCTTCACCGGCAAGTCAAAGTAATTCGCCATCACGTCTATTTCGTCGTGGTTCCCGGGAATGATGCACACGGGACAATTCATGGACTTGATCTGGTCGGCAATGAACTTGTATGCACCGGGTTCGGCATTCTCGTTTGCCAGGTCACCGGACAGCACCAGGAGGTCGAGATCCTTCATGGATTCGGAATTGATGGCATCCAAAAAGTTCTTGCGCACGTCAATGTCCTGCACAAGACTTTCGTCTTCGCCGATATGGATATCCGATATCTGTCCTATCTTCAACAAGTTAGCAACCTTACAATAGTTCACTTAATATATAAAATATGGCGGTACCTTTATCAAGAAAAAATCTTTTTTTCTTATGCCACTGTGATTTTGCTCATATTCCCGACCGCGATAGACGGACTTTTCAATGGGTATATGTGTGTTTCTTGTTCACAGTCATTGAAAACCCATCTTCAACATCTGTCCACGTTGAAGGTCGTGGATACATCCGGGAGTTTTCAACATTTGTCCACCAGTTTCTCTTTACTGTAAGTATTTGAGACTCATGGACTTGTGGAGATATCTGCCCAAATTTATCCACTATTCACTGCATCATAATCATAATCCTATATATAAATAGAAAGATAATTATGATATACGGGTGAATTAGGCCTTTTCCTTGACTTGGGGAGCTGCGGCAGGCTGTGCGGAGGCGCCCATCTGGCAATTACCCTGGAAAACTGCGCCTTCCTGGATAATGAGATGCTTGGTCTTGATGTTGCCCACAAACTTGGAACTGTTCTCGAGAATGAGTTTTTCGGAACAGTCGATGTTTCCCTTGACGCTGCCGGCGACAACGGCGTTGGTAACCTTGATTTCGCCTTCGATGTAGCCGTTGCGTTCGATGATGAGTTCACCCTCGATGCTGATGCTGCCGTTCACGTTACCGGCGACACGGACGTCACTTTTGCCGCTGATATCGCCCTTGATGCTGACGGTGCTGCCGATTTGGGTAATTTCCTGTTCTTTTGTAGCCATTTTATGCTCCTGATTGATTAAAACTTTGCCTTAGTAATTTATAAACTTTTCCGGGTCCTGCGGGACTCCGTCCTTCGTAATTGTGTAATGAAGGTGCGGTCCGTTCGCATTGCCCGTGTTTCCCACGGATCCGATAATGTCGCCCTTATGCACAGGGCTCCCTTTTTTCGTCTTCATATTCATCAAGTGTGAATAAGTGGTCACGTAGCCGTTCCCGTGGTTGATGACGATGGTATTGCCCAATTCTTCCATTTTTCCGGCAGATTCGACGGTTCCGCTTCCGGTCGCGAATACCGGGTTGCCCGGTTGGGCCGAGAAGTCCGTACCGAGATGCTGCGTCTCTTCGGAGAATTTCTTGCTCACGATACCAACAACCGGAATAAGGTCAGGGATGTGCTCCACGCGGAGCTTTTCCTCGAGGGTCTTCCAGTTGTGGGCGTCGAAGTCGATGTTGTTCTTCTCGGAGGGCGTATGCGCGAACCTGTTGCGGTCGATGATGCTGTTGATTTTGTTGGAATCGTTCTCGATGAAGGTCTCGAAAATGTTCTGGATGCGTTCTTCCATGACCCAAAGGGAGTCTAGACGCATGAACATTTCCTCGTAGTTCTGGTCCTTCTTGATGAGCTGGGCGTTCATGACGCGCAATTTTTCGTATTTTGCGACAATTACGTTGATTTTTGCCAGGTGAAAGGCGAAAACCCCAAGTACAACTATAAACAATGCGAGGAAAATCTTCAAGAAAGTGAGCCAGGCTGTTGATATCCTGAACTTCTTGATTTCACGCGAGTTTTCCGGAATTATCTGTACTGTATAGTACTTCTTCACGTTTTGTTCCTCAGCGGTTTTCCATGAGTTCCTGGATACGGGTCAGGTCGTCCATGCTGTAGTACTTGATGACGATGGTCCCCTCGGATTCCTTGGAGGCGCTCGGGTTCAGCTGGACCTTCGTGCCGAAGAACGTCTCGAGACGGTTCTCGAAATTCTTCATGTCGGCACTGAGTTCCGGCTTGGGCTTCTTTTCGACCTCCGGGCCATTCGAAGGTTCGGCCGTTTCGGCCGGCTTGGCTTCGGGGGCCTTTTGGGAGTTCAGGTTTTCACCGCGGGAAATCGCCTCGATCTGGCGGACGTTCAGGCCTTCGTCGATGATGCGGCGGGCCAGCGCTTCGGGGTCGGCAATCTTGTCGCTGCAGAGGGCGCGGGCGGCGCCGCCGGCAATCTTGCCTTCTTCTATCCAATTGAGCACTACTTCGGGCAATTTCAACAGGCGGAGCGTGTTCGTGATTGCCGAGCGGGATTTTCCGACGGCCTTCGCGAGGTCTTCGTGCGTGTACCCGTGGTTCTCGATGAGCTTTTCGTACGACCTTGCGATTTCGACCGGGTTCAGGTCCACGCGCTGGATGTTCTCGATAAGGGCCCATTCGCTCATCGCCTTGTCGTCGAGATCCTCGTAGACCTGCGCCTTGATGGTCGAAAATCCCGCCAACTTGCTGGCGCGAGTGCGGCGCTCGCCGCTGATAATCTGGTAACGGTCGCCCACCTTGCGAACGGCGATAGGCTGGATAAGTCCGTGTTCCTTGATGGTTTCGGCGAGTTCCTGGAGTTCGTCCTCGTTGAACGTCGTGCGCGGCTGGTAGGGGTTCTGGTCGATGAGCTCGATGTTGATTTCGACAATTTTCTGGCTGTTGTCGGTTTCGGTTTCAACTTCGGCAGGTGTTCCGTTCGCAGCCGGGTCCTTGATTGGCGCTACGACGTTGTGGAATTTCAAGATATCGGAAAGTCCGCGACCTAATGCTTTTTTACCCATAGTATATTACCTGTCCTTGTTCAGGATTTCTTCGGCGAGTTTCATGTAGGATTGAGAACCGGAGCTCTGCACGTCGTAGAGGATGACCGGCTTTCCGTGGGAGGGTGCCTCGCTCAGGCGGACGTTTCTCGGGATGACCGTCTGGAAAACCGTATCGGCCAGGTTCTCGCGGACTTCTTCGGCAACCTGCTTCGAGAGGTTGTTGTTCGCGAACATGGTGAGGAGCGCGCCTTCGATCTTGAGGTTCGCGTTCAGGTTCTTCTGCACTTCGCGGATGGTCTTGAAGAGTTCGGTCATACCCTGCAGGGCGTAGTATTCACACTGCACCGGGATAAGCACGCTCGTAGCTGCGGTCAGCACATTGAGCGTGAGCAGGTTCAGGCTCGGGGGCGCGTCGATGATGATGAACTCGAATTCGTCCTTCAGCACCTTGATGATGCGTTCGAGGCGGTGCTCGCGGCTCATCGCGTTCACCAGCT
>Ga0265299_10006934_pt1 | contig 10235 bp, 12 predicted proteins | sample AusTroGonzalo_MG_4_FD_193485 | JGI IMG/M metagenome (GOLD analysis project Ga0265299, IMG submission 193485) | Bovine rumen microbial communities from tropical cattle in Woodstock, Queensland, Australia - Gonzalo_02 | ecosystem: Host-associated > Mammals > Digestive system > Stomach > Rumen ...
TAGTGCGAGTGGCGAAGTCCCTGAATAGTATCACTATTGCGATAAGCAAGGTGAAGGTGAGCTGATGATTACGATTACTTGCCCCGGACTTGACGAACTCATTAAAACGCTTGAGGCGAAGGGCAAGGAACTACCCTCCACCTACGATAAGGCTCTTGAAGGTCTTGCGGACGAGGCGGTAGTAAATGCCCGTGCCGGGTATAAGGGATTAGAGGGGTACATCCCAAAGGATGACTACAAGTTCGTTGACGAACAAGTCACCAAAGAAAAGGTCGGCGAGTGCGACTATATCGTCCGTGCCGATGGGGATGAAATCTGCTTCTATGAGTTCGGAGCGGGTTATACCACGGATATGGGCGGTTTCGCATCCGAAATGCCCTTCTCCGTGCATCCAGGCTCTTGGTCTGTGAACGATAAGCAACAGTTCACAAGGTATGGGCGGTGGTATTCCCCTAACGGACACTACTACAATTCCATACCCGCCACAAGGGCTATGTATAATGCCTCACAAGTCCTTCTTCAGCATCTTGAGAACGGAGAGTTCAAGTGATCTCTAATCACTACATCTACAACTACATCGAGAAAGCAACGAACACCACGGCTCGTCCAGTTTATTGCGCCACTCGCCTTGAAATCATCCCCCCGTCATTTCCGGCTTGCTATCTCACCGAGATAAACCGATATGACAGAGGTTCTGTCAACCTTATGCGGACAGACCGAATGAAGATGATGGTTTGGGAGGCACAGATCTTCTCAAACAAGACCACGGGTGCGGTGGACGAGGCTTACGGCATCCTTGAAGATGTGGACATCGCATTTGCTCACCTCGGCTTCACGCAGACCTACTGTCAGCAAGTAAGCAACATTGACCCGTCTATTTACAGACTTGTGGGACGGTGGGAGCGGATGATTGGGGACGGAGATACATTCCCCGTGACCGACTATCCCACCCCCGAACCCAATACCCCTTAATATAGGAGAAAAACTATGGCACTTGAACTTTCGACCATCGGAACAAAATTGTTCTACAAGGTGGAAACGACCGCCGGGACTTTCCCGACCTCTTCTTACACGGAGATTGCGAACATCGTTTCCATTTCCGAGGACAACGGCGAGCCTGAACAGATCGAAGTGACCAACCTTGTCGATACCCGTCATCGCTCCATTCCGGGGCTTCTCGGTGACAATGATGTTGTGTCCATCACCGCCAACTTCACCGAAGCGTTTAAGACGGCGTGGGCTACGCTTGTCTCCGCTTATCAGACGGGCGCATCCTCTTCCAAAGCCACTTGGTTTGAGATGAGGCTGCCCGGTCATACGGACAGTTGGTACTTTGCGGGCATCCCGTCCGAACTCGGCTTTCCTGGCGCAGAGGTTGCCCAGGCGCAGCAGATCACGGCTTACATCACGAAGAATCAGAGCAAGGGTTGGGCTACCTCCTCGACCTGATGAAGTGATTTCACACCCATAGCGGAGGGGCATAGACCCCTCCGTGGTATGGGAGAAAGGACATTTTATGAAAGATGTTGCCCCTATCACTCTTGAAAACAAGGAAACTGGCAAGACCTACATCCTTGAGTTCAACAGAGCGGCGGTCAAGAGAGCTGCAAGGCTCGGCTTTAATGTAAATGACATTCAGGGTAATGCGTTCGCCGTTGAAGACCTTTTCTACTACTCGTTCTATATGCACCACGGCAACTCCGTCAGCAAGGCAGATGCCGAGCGCATCCTATATGACGAGCTTGGCGGTTTCCCGGACGGAATGATCGACAGACTTGCGGAACTTTATGCGGTCTGCCTTGAAGACCTCTATCAGGACGAGGACAAAGCAAAAAACGCCAAGTGGTCGGTGAGTCTGTAAACGAAGACGAGCAACCGACCATAATTGAAATATTTGAGCAACAATGCCCCTACTATATGGCGATGGGGATGACCGCCCAAGAGTTTTGGGAGGGAGACCCACACCTTGTTGTTTATTACCGCAAGGCGCACGAACTGAAACTTGAGGTCTTGAATGACCTTGAGTGGAGAATGGGGTTTTATAATTACACCGCTTTCAACGTTGTTCTTGCTAATGCTTTCCGCAAGAAGGGTACGAAACCGATAGACTACTTGGAAAAGCCTCTTCCGATCCGAGAACCTACCGAGGCAGAGAAGAAAGCGGAACAACAAAGGAAGACAGAAGCGTTTATCGCCAACCTTGAACGCAAGAAGCATTTGAGAGAGGTGATGAAGGAGCAGAAAGATGCCCGAAGCGATTGAGACAATAAGCCTTGAGGTCAAAGCGGACACTTCCGAAGCGAAGAACGGCTTGCAAAGGCTTACCGCCATTGTCAATAAATTAAGCGGTGAAGTTGAGAAGAATACAAGGTCGGCTAACAAGAACCACTCTGTGTATTCCAAAGCAACGAAGATTGTCTCTGCGCTTAACACGATCTCAAAGCGGTTCACCAAGACGGTCGGCTCTTTGACGAAAGCCCTGACGAAACTCGTTGCCCTTCCGCTTAAACCACTTGCCAACGCAGCCGAGAAAGTTGCCAGTTCGTTCAAGAAGATTCAAAAGTCTCTCGGACGAGTTGCGCTTTATCGTGTGATCCGTGCCGGAATGAAAGCCATCACGGAGGGCGCAAGGGAAGGTCTTGAAAACCTTTACCATTGGGCGCAGATCGTGGGCAACGATTTTGCGCCTACAATGGATCATCTCGCATCGGAGTTCCTTTATCTCAAGAACTCTGTCGGTGCGGCCTTATCCCCGGTTATTCAGGCGTTAGAACCCATCATAGTCAACCTCATAGAGCGCATTGTGGATCTCCTCAATGTGTTTAATCAGTTTGTCTCGATGATTACGGGGAGAAGCACCTACCGCCGTGCGCTCTACTATGCCACACAGTTTGGCGATGAGATGGAAGACACGGCCAGGGCAGCCAAAGAACTGAAAGATATCCTGATGGACTTCGACCAGTTGAACCTCATCACAACGCCCAATGACAGAGGCCGTGGGAATGACGATGCGGAAAACTATGAGCTGATGTTTGAGGAAGTCAACATCGACCAAAGCCTCTTCAATATGCTCAATAGTGCCGATTGGTCTTTGCTTGGAAGAAAACTCGCGGACAAGATTGCGACCACCCTTAACGGCATTAATTGGGATAGGATAAAGAAAAAGGCAAAACTGTTCGCAGAGCGGTTCGCCACATTCCTTAACGGCATCTTCACGGAGAACAAACTGTTCACCACGCTCGGAGAAACTGTCGGTGAGGGATTGAACACGGTCACGGAAACCATTAACACCTTCATCGAAACAACGAACTGGACGGCTCTCGGCACAAACCTCGCAAGAGGATTCAAGACATTCATTGATACTGTCAACTCCGAAGAACTCGGCAAGTCACTCGCTGCCCCGTTTGTTGCGTTTGCAGACATTCTGCATGGGGCGATGGAAGAAATGACCCCGGCTGATTGGAACAGACTCGCCGCCGAGATTTATGTTGTCTTCTCTACCGCAATCAATAGCATCCCGTGGGAGACGATGATTCCCGACCTTGTGGAGTTCACAACTGGTCTTATCAAGGCTATCACGGCTGCAATCAAGGGTATTGCGACCGCAAAGGATAGGATTATCCAGGGCGTGAAGAACGCCGATTGGGAGAGCTTTAGAACGGCTCTTTGGGAACTCCTGAAGTCACTTTGCACGGACATCCCCGTCATTCCGATTGCCCTCACCTTCTCCGTCTTGTCCGTTGCATTTGAGGCGGCAAGCAAGGTGCTTATGTCAAAGTTGTTTGCGAGTGCGCTTGCAAAGGCTATTGGAGGAACGGCTGCCGGATCGGGTTCTTCCGTTGCATCGGGGCTTCTCTCCGGGGCGGGCAGTACGGGTGGCTCTGCATTAATGGCGGCTGCGCCGTACATCGCCATCGCCGTTGCGGTTGCTATCACGGCTGTTGTGTCGCAGATCAAGTGGAAAGATGCTCACGGCAAGCAACTTACGAACCAAAGCATCATCGACAGTTATCGCAAAGGCTACTTAACGGACTTCACATTCCTCACGGATGCGGAAGGTAGCGGTGCGCTTTTAGATACATCCGATGCGAATATTAGCAAGATTCTCCGTAATGTTTCCGATTATGAGAGGCGCATCGAATCGCTGAAGCAAATTGCCACGGTCAACCCCCGTCAGCTCGGCTTTGATAGCGTTGAAGAAGCACTCGCAAATCTTGATCTTGCGGTCGAAGGTCTCGGTTCTACGAACAGAGACGAAATCGCCCGTGCGGGATATTACATCGACACGCTTTGGAGCAAGTACGGTGTGTTCACGGATGATGTTTCCAAGAAGGGAACATCAACGATGTTCGGTCTTATCAGCGATGCTCAAAACGCCGGACAAAAGATTACAGATACAACAAAAACAACATCAGGCACGATTAACGGCACTATCAATAAGGTCGACCAAAAGTGGGGAAGTCTTGCAAACAACGGAGCGAAGTACGGAAACACCTTCTCCGTTGGCTTTAATAACGGCATCTACAAGATAGAGCAACCTTCAAAAACTGTCGCAGCCGATGTAAATAAGGCGTTTTCGGACTTCTCGTCAAAGGGAACTCAATACGGATCAAAGTTTGCAACCGATTTCACCAATAGCCTAAAGCAGATTGCGAGGCAATCATTCTCTTGGGATGTGAAGACCTCAACTGTTACGGGTCAATCTCAATATCCGAGCATCAAGGCTACTCCTTCCGCAACGCTTTACGCAAACGGCGGCTACCCCGACATGGGTTCTATGTTTATCGCCGGGGAGAGCGGAGCGGAAATGGTCGGCACTATCAACGGCAGAACTGGTGTCGCAAGCGGTGAGGAAATCACGGGAATCGCAGATGCGGTCTATGGAACTGGCGCAACGGAGGCAAGTCTTCTCCGCACACTCATCGGTGTTGTGGAATCGAAGAACCTCTCCATTTCGCCGTCCGCATCGCTCGGCAAGGTGGTCAATCAATCGCAGAGGCTTTATCAGGGGGTGACGGGCTAATGGCATTCGCCGGATATTTAATCAAACTCGGTGGCGAGAACGGGGTGATACTCCCGAACGAGTACATCCGTTATGACACCTATGAGGTAGAACCCGCACAGAGGTTGGATCTCGACTCCACCCGTGACCTTACTGGTCTGCTCCATCGGAACGTCCTGAAGCACACGGCTACCCGTATCGACTTCACCGTTCCGCACATGGACTTGTACCAACACAATTACCTTCTTGACCTCCTCCGCAACAATATGTTGGACAAACACGCCAAGAAGATACGGCTGAAATACTGGAACGATGAGATCCACGATTACAGAGAGGGTACTTTCTATGTGCCTGACCTGAAGTTCAAGATCCGTCACATCGACCCCGACAATATCACGATGCTCTATGACGAGTTCAAGATGACCTTTATCGAGTATTAAGAATGGATAATGTCAACTCGCAATTCCATAGCCTTATCATTGACGAGGATGTACCGCAGATCCTTCTCTTGTGTGAGTGCGACCTGAACACCTCGTTCAAGGGCAACTTCTACCTCTCCTCGGACGGGGACATGGAGTCCAACGGAGCAAGGTTCGTTGACGATATGACACAAGGCGAGGAGTATGCCCTCGGATGTGTGGCTTGCCGAACGCTGAATGTGTCCATTATGAACCTTGACGGGTATCTCAACGGACACAACTTCGGTTGGCTTCAGGCTTATATCGGTGCGAGATATGCACACACCGCATATACTCCGTCTGCCGATGAAAACTGTAGGCTCGTCTACTACCGCACATTCTACGGAAAGACCACGGGCTTCTACGATAGTTCGACCCTTGTTCAAAGCGGAAACTGTGTCGGTCTGTACTCCATGACGGACGGCTATGTGTACTTCTTTATGGAGAGTGGCGGTGATATCTCCGCATACTCCTATAACATCAACACGAACGCCGTAGCAGATGCCACACAGTTCTCAAAGGCTATGCTTGCGAAGATGTCCCGTAGTAGGGGCGTCCGCATCAACGGAGCGGGCTACTACTATGAGTTTGTTGACGGCTACGATGATGACTACTATCTCGCTTGCCTCGGCAATTTCCAGGTGGACAGACCGAAGAAAACTATCGGTGACACCATCGACATCACCGATGCCTTTGATGCGATTCATCAACTGGATGTTCCGGCGAACTATACACAGTTTTCCGCTACCAACGGCTACTATCTGTTCAACGGCATCGTGACGGTCTGCGGTCTGTCGGTCGATTATGCCTCCGAGGTGGTGTCCAACCGCCTGAAGGAACTTCCCGTGGATGTGGGCGAACTGATGAACAACGGCTATTCGTGTAGGAGGGTTTTGTCCTACCTATGCGAAGCGGTCGGATGCAACGCAAGGTTGAAACCGAAGACACGGCAAGTCTATGTGTATATGCCCGACCAAACCACCGCATCGCTTGCCTATCCCGTGACCGCTGACAGAGTTGCCACGCAAGGAATCGAAGTCCAGGAGTTCACCACACACCCCATCGAGTGCGTGGCGGTAAAGTCCCTTGAAAACACCTCTCTGCTCTATCCGAGGGCTGGCGGTGACTATATCTACGAATACAACGGCAATCCGTTCGTGAAGGATGCAACCTGGTCACTACTGACCTATGTACGGCAGATGCCACACTTTACTCCTATGAGCATCGATGTCATCAACGCCGATCCGTCCTTCCAAAGCGGAGACCTCATGTATGTTTCGCTCACCTACGGCGAGGACGAGAACCTCACCACGCACGATGACGAGGACATTACCACCTATTCGGACGAGGACATTCTCGTCACTCCGTCAATCGGCTCTTGGATCATCCCGATTATGTCGCAGAGCCTTACCTTTGACGGGCGGTGCAGAGCCACCATCGAGGCGAAGGGGACGGAAGATAGGAGCGGAACTACCTACGATAACGATTACACGGACACAAATGCCCGTTCATCGAAGTATCTTTCGTCCGACTACATTATATGGTCTGCTGCGTACAACCCCGTAGAGGTGCTTTTACAGAGCGATAAGAGCCTATCCGCACAGACCACCACTTGCACGGAGATTCTGTCATTCAGCCTTGAACCCGGAACTTGGCTCGTTCTCGGTCAGGTGGAGTTCTCTGCGGTGGTGTCGAGGAAGGTGGTCACGCTCTCCGATGTATCGGGACAGTACCATTCGGGCATCGGTCGGAACGATTCGGACACTTCCACCTCGCAGACAACGGATGTCCAATGCCTTGCGGTGCTGAAACCGACAGTTGCCAAAACCTACTACCTAAACGCCAACTCAAGTGCCGCTTGTAGCGCAAAAGCCACATATTCGTTCGTGAGAGCGTTGAGGATCATTTAAGGAGAGAGAGATGAGCATAAGACTCCAAGACATCAACACAACGAATGTACTCAACCTCACGGACAAACTCCTTGTGTCCAACGGCTCTTCCGAGAACCTTGTGTCCGTTGAGACATTCATCGGTCACACGAACCTACTGTTCCAGGGCGCAAGCACCACTTCCGCTACTCTTGCGGGCGATGCGAATATGCACAAATACGCATTGACCAATGTCGGCTTGGAAGTTCCGAACGGTGCGAGCGGAATGTCCATCGCAAGCGGTGGCGTTCAGGTGTCGGCAGCGGGAGCATACAAGATCACCGCATCCCTCTATATGGGATATAACACGAACGGCAACGGCGTTTACATCTTCTACGGCTCTTCGTTCACGGATGGCGCACCCGCCGATACTGGCGCAACGGAACTCTGCGGACAGTATGAAACCTCCTCAAAGTCCTCCTATCATCAGGTTACGGGCATTGTGACGAATGTTCCGGCGAACACGATTTTCTTCCTTGTCGGGCGTTCCTCCACTTCCTCTTGCACCGTCAATGCCGGATGGCTTCTTGTAGAGAGGTTGGCGTGATGGAAAACATTTTGACGATTGCGATTGCGGTCATAGGCAGCGGAGCGGTCTTCGGTTTCATTCAGTTCCTTATCTCACGCAAGGATAAGAAGGACAACAAGCAAGACCAAATCCTTCAAAAAATCGACTCTCTTTCCGACCGCCTTGATATGCAAGGCGCAAGGATAGCGAGAGAGAATATTCTCCGCTTTGATGACGAACTGATTTCGGGTGTGAAACATTCAAGGGAGTATTTCCGTGCGATTCTTGAGGACGATGTGGACGGTTACGAAAAGTATTGCCGTAGCCACGAAGACTTCAAAAACTCATTCACCACCGAAGCGGTGAAGCACATCAGGAATGTCTACAACAAACTGGTGGATGCCGGAGAGTTCAAGCCGACCATTATAGAGGTGAAACACGATGCTTGCGATTAACGGAACTTCAATCACCCTTACAAGGGGCGATAGTGCCTATATAAATGTCCCCGTGCTGAACGAGGACGGAACTGCCTACGAACCCCAAGAGGGCGATAAAGTGGCTTTACAAGTGCGAGAGAAGCCGATTACTGGCATCGGTAGCGAGCCGAAGGTTGTGATTGACGGAGACATCGACTTTGACAACGAGGGAGTACCGCTTTGGCACATCTCGCCGTCCGATTCGACCATCCCGGCACTCACATACAGTTGGGATGTGGAACTCCAACTTGCGAGCGGAGATGTCTGCACCTACAACAACGGAACGCTGACCATCGTTCCCGAAGATACCATCGCAGAGGAGTAAGATGCCTAACTATACTGGCACAATTTCGGGCGGTTCATTATCGGGCGCACAAGCCGTGAGTGGCGGTGCGCTATCTTCGTTTGGCTCTCTCCAGGGTGCGAAACTGACACTTTCCTTCCCCGACCCCGTGTATCAGGAGAAGACGGTCACACCGACCACCTCACTCCAAGATGTCGAGCCTGACGAGGGCTATGATGCTTTGTCGAAGGTGTCTGTCGAGGCTATGCCGAACGCCACATGGAAGAGCGGAACTGGACTCTCCACGAACCCGAATATGTCGGTCGATTCTGCAACTGGAATTGTAACCGCATCGGTCTATGTGAACTACCCCGTTGCGCCCCTGACGGCGAGCGGATATGCGTTGAGTTCAGGTCACATCAACTGTCTGTGCAACGGATCTTCAACGCTTCAACTTGACACCCTCGGTGCAACCACCTACACGCCCTCCACTTCGGCACAGACCATTCAGGGCGGTGTGTTCCTCACGGGAGACCAAACCATTTCGGCTATGCCCAATGCGGTCTTGCGTGGCGGTTCTCGGATCGAGCGTGAACCTACCATCTCCATCAGCGAGAACGGACTCATCACCGCAGAGGACACCTACAACACCACGGTCAACCCTATCAGCGGAGCGGGGTATGTGCCGACCACGATGAGTTATCCCGTCACGATTGCGGAGAGCAAAACGCTTCAGCTCGGTACTGTCGGTGCTACCACCTATGACCCGAACGATACAACGCAAGTGATTGCAAGCGGACAATTCATCACGGGCAACCAAACGATCCTTCCGTGGAACTGGATCGGTATGTCAGCCGAGAAGGTGACATCGTTCAGTTATTCAAGCGGAACGATTGCCCTGAAGAACACGGCGTTCAACGGATGGACACCATCGACCACGGCAAAGACCATCACATCCTCTGCCACGGCGGGTACATTCACTTCGGACTTTGCGAACTATGAGTATGTGCTGAAATGGAGTTTCAAGTTCCAGGCGGCATATAATACGGGCGCAACGCTGAAGAACCAAACGAACAAGCAGACCATAGAGATCTACCAAACGCTATGCAAGAGACCGAACTCGGTGGTGAACATCGGCTCGGCTACATTCACGGGTAATGCTTGCATAACCTATCAAACAGTTCCGCTGATCATCTATTATGGTTCGACAACTGGTTCGCTGACCTATTCGTATACTGGTTCGTATGGTATCTATTGCGCTGCTACGGCTGCGACCTTTGCCAACTCGACCGCCGATGCGACCACGGTGACGATCAAGACCCCGGCGGTTTCTGCTCGGTGTTCTACAACCTATATGGCAACGGCAAGAGCTTCGGAACTTGATCAGGATAACTCGACATACACGCTGACCGGGGAACTGTGGAGATACAAGAAGAACGGCGCATTGGAGCAGATGTACCGCTCGATGATAGATTTTCATAACGCTTAACACGGAGGAATTATGCAGAGTGTAATTCACTTAAAGTCAAAGACCTATGAGATGTTCCAACCCGTCTTTGCCGTGCAGAACGATACGGGGC
>Ga0265299_10006936_pt1 | contig 10234 bp, 9 predicted proteins | sample AusTroGonzalo_MG_4_FD_193485 | JGI IMG/M metagenome (GOLD analysis project Ga0265299, IMG submission 193485) | Bovine rumen microbial communities from tropical cattle in Woodstock, Queensland, Australia - Gonzalo_02 | ecosystem: Host-associated > Mammals > Digestive system > Stomach > Rumen ...
CATCAGTGATCCTTCCATTGTGACTGGTATCCAGCAGCCGGCTGTGACAACAAAGCACATGCAAGGTGAGAAGGTTTTTAACCTTCAGGGGACTTGTGTCGGCACTACAGAGCAAATGACACATCTCCCCAAGGGTATGTATATCATCGGAGGTAAGAAATATATAGCAAAATAAACCGCTGACAAGTGAATGTGAAAAGGGAATGTGCAACGGCACATCCCCTTTCTACTGATATGGATGGGAGAAGGATTACTTTCTGTGGTCGTGGTCGTAGGCGTGATGGGGATAGTCTGTGGTGTAGTGCAGACCGCGGCACTCCTTGCGTTCTAATGCCCAGCGGGTGATGAGGTAGCCCACGTTAATCATGTTGCGCAACTCGCAGATGTCCCTTGATGCCTTGACGCGTTTGAACAGTCGCTCCGTCTCTTCATAAAGCATATCCAGACGGTCCCAGGCACGATGCAGTCGAAGGTCGCTTCGTACGATGCCGACGTAGTTGGACATAATCTGGTTCACCTCCTTAACGCTCTGCGTGATAAGCACTTTTTCCTCGTTGGTCATAGTGCCTTCGTCGTTCCATTCAGGTACTTGCTCGTTGAAATCATAGAGGTCTACATGCTCCAATGAGTGACGGGCTGCCGTCTCTGCATAGACCACTGCCTCAATCAGCGAGTTCGAAGCCAGTCGGTTGCCGCCATGAAGTCCAGTGCAAGAACATTCGCCCAGGGCATAGAGACCTTTGATGCTGGTTTGTCCGTTGAGGTCTACCTTGATACCGCCGCACATATAGTGGGCTGCAGGGCGTACGGGAATGTAGTCGGTAGTGATGTCAATGCCGATAGAGAGACACTTCTGGTAGATGTTGGGGAAGTGCTTTTTTGTTTCGGCAGGGTCTTTATGGGTGACATCCAGACAAACATGGTCCAAACCATGAATCTTCATCTCCTTGTCAATAGCACGGGCTACAATGTCGCGAGGTGCCAGTGACAGGCGTTCGTCGTATTTCTCCATAAATGTCTCACCATTGGGCAACTTCAGCACGCCGCCGTAGCCGCGCATCGCCTCCGTAATGAGATAGGCAGGATGCGTCTCGTTGGGATTATGCAGCACGGTGGGGTGGAATTGTACAAACTCCATATCTGCTATCGTTCCCTTGGCACGATGTACCATAGCAACTCCGTCGCCTGTGGCGATAACGGGATTTGACGTAGTCATATAGACTGCTCCGCAGCCACCTGTACACATCACGGTACACTTTGCAAGATAGGTATCGACTCTGCCGGATTGTTTGGAATATTTGGATTTTCCAGACTTTTCGGGAGACAATACGTAAGCACCATAACACTTGATGTTGGGTGAGCGGCGAGTGACGCGAACACCTAAATGGTGCTGCGTGATAATCTCTACGGCGAAATGGTTCTCCTTGACATCAATGTCAGGACAATTGCGTACGGCTTCCATGAGTCCGCGTTGTATTTCGGCACCTGTATCATCTGCGTGGTGCAGGATGCGGAACTCAGAGTGGCCGCCCTCACGGTGAAGGTCGAACTGTCCGTTCTCCTTACGGTCGAAGTTGACGCCCCATTGTACGAGTTCTTCAATCTGACTGGGAGCCATGCGCACTACTTGTTCTACAGCCTGACGGTCGCTGATGAAATCACCGGCAATGATGGTGTCGGCAATATGCTTGTCGAAGGTGTCAAGCTTCAGATTAGTAACACTGGCTACGCCACCTTGGGCAAACGATGTGTTGGCCTCGTCGAGCGAGGTCTTGCAAATCATACATATCTTACCCTTGTGGGCACGGGCCACCTTGAGGGCATAACTCATACCAGCTACGCCAGCTCCGATAATGAGGAAATCGTACTTGTAAACCATGTTTTTTAGATTAGATGATGCAAAAGTACAAAAAAAATTCGTACTTTTGCACTCGAAATGAAAAAATATCTCTTTTTACACCTTATTTTATTGGTAGCGACGGCCTCTGTGGCCCAAGATTCGCTGCGTATTAAACTAGACTCACTATTGCAAGCCCCCATGTTTGAAACATCACAGGTGGGATTGATAGTCTATGACTTGACTGCCGATTCGGTACTCTACAAGAAGAATGAACGACAGACCATGCGACCTGCATCGACGATGAAACTGTTGACGGCTATTACTGCCCTTGACCATCTGGGCGGTGACTATCAGTTGAGCACCCGCCTCTATTATCAAGGAACACTGGGTAATGGCAAACTGACAGGTAACCTCTATTGTGTGGGAGGTTTCGATCCGATGATTGACGACGATGATATCAGTGCGCTGGCACATAATCTTCACCAATTGGGTATTGACACCTTGCAGGGTAATATCCTGGAGGACCAGTCGATGAAGGAACCGTTAGAGTATGGCGAAGGATGGTGCTGGGATGATGACAACCCCAAACTTATGCCTCTTGCCATAGGACGTAAGGATGTTTTTGCCGCTCAGTTCATGCAGCAGTTGAGGCTTGAAGGCATTGTGTTGCAGGATGTGAGGATAAGTGAAGGGCGCTGTCCTGAGACAGCAGCACTGTTGGCGGTGCGTAAACACAGCATAGACCAACTGCTGCTGCGCATGATGAAGAAGAGCGATAACTTCTATGCAGAGGCTTTGTTCTATCAGGTGGCAAGGGCGCTGTCAGCTCCGCGTTCAGCAAAGGCAGCTGATGCACGTACTGCCGTGAAACGTTTGATAAAGAAAGTGGGACTGAATGAGAAGAATTATCGCATTGCCGATGGCTCTGGACTCTCTTTGTATAACCATGTGAGTGCTGAATTGGAAACCATGCTGCTACGCTATGCCTGGCGCAACCAGCAGATATTCAGCCACCTGTATTCCTCATTGCCTATAGCCGGTGTGGACGGTACGCTGGAAAAAAGGATGAGAAAGACGGCTGCTGAGGGTAATGTACGTGCCAAGACGGGAACGCTGACAGGTATCTCGTCGCTGGCTGGATATGCTACGGCTGCTAACGGCCACCAACTGGCATTCTGTATCATCAATCAAGGCGTGCTACGCAATCAAGACGGCAGAGACTTCCAAGACAGGGTGTGTAAAGTACTGTGTGAATTGAAATGACGGAATAACGTTATCCCGGAATCCCGAAACAGAATATAGAAAAAGATGCCTTTTACGACGACAATCATCAAGTGGTTCAGCGAGAACGGACGCGAGTTGCCTTGGCGGGAGACACGCGACCCCTATGCCATTTGGTTGTCGGAAATCATCCTGCAGCAGACGCGCATCGAGCAGGGACGTCCCTATTGGGAACGTTTTATGCGCCGTTGGCCTACCGTCGGTGATTTGGCTGCCGCCTCTGAGGATGAGGTGCTACGCGAGTGGCAGGGATTAGGCTATTACAGCCGTGCCCGTAATCTGCATACTGCCGCCAAGCAAATTCTCGCTCGTGGTGGTTTTCCCACTACCTTAGAGGGCATCTGCTCACTGAAAGGGGTAGGGGATTATACCGCTGCAGCTATCGGCAGCTTTGCTTTCGGTCTGCCTGCCGCTGTTGTTGACGGTAATGTCTATAGGGTACTCAGCCGTCATTTCGGTATTTCTACCCCTATCAATACTACCGAAGGCAAGAAGGAATTTGCAGCTTTGGCCCAACAACTCGTCAACGAGATTCCCACCGACGCAGTCTCTGCCTACAATCAGGGCCTCATGGACTTTGGCGCAACCCATTGCACCCCATTAAACCCACAGTGTTCACAGTGCCCACTTCAGGAAACCTGTGTAGCTTTGCGTGAGGGTAGGGTGGCATCTTTGCCCGTGAAGGAAAAGAAATTGACCATCAAGGAGCGTCACCTGTCCTATATATATATAAGGTGTAACGGCTATACCGCCATTCATCGTCGTCCTGCCGGCGACATCTGGCAAGGACTGTATGAGCCTATTCTAATTGATAATGGACAATTGACAATTGACAGTTGGGCTACGCAGAATAATTATCAATTATCAGTTGTCAATTGTCAATTACTTGCGTCGCAAGTGAAGCACGTCCTCACGCACCGTATTCTCTATGCCGACTTCTGGCTTTGGGAGGTCAGCGAACGTCCGTCGTTGCCCGATGACTACTTCTGGATTAAGGAAGCAGACATGGATAACTACGGCGTCCCACGACTTATTGAAATACTCTTGGAAATTGTAAATAGTAAATCGTCAAATTATAAATATAATGATTAACATCGCCATTTTCGTCTCCGGTGGAGGCACCAACTGTGAGAATCTCATCAAGTATTTTTCCAACTCCGAGCGTGTTTGTTGTGCCCTTGTAGTCAGCAATAAGGCCGATGCCTATGCCCTGGTTCGTGCCGAGCGTCTTGGCGTTCCCACCGCTGTGGTTCCTAAGGCTCATCTGCAAGATGCCGCCATCATGCTGCCGCTGCTCAAGGAGTATAATATTGACTTCATTGTCTTGGCAGGTTTCCTTCCCTTGGTGCCCGACTACCTCATTGATGCCTTCCCCCGCCGTATCATCAATCTGCATCCAGCCCTCTTGCCGAAGTTTGGTGGCAAGGGTATGTGGGGTCATCATGTGCATGAGGCAGTCAAGGCTGCCGGCGAGACAGAGACAGGTATGACCGTTCACTATGTCTCGGCAGTGTGTGACGGCGGAGAGATTATTGCACAGTATCGCACCCCTCTGTTGCCTACCGATAGCGTTGACGATATAGCAGAAAAAGAACACCAGCTGGAAATGCAGTATTTCCCGCTGGTGGTTGAACAAGTGTTACAGGCGCTATAATTCTATAGCGCCTGTAACTTAGTAGATAGCGCTGAATTGCTTCGTGTCCATCAGGTGGCGGTCGGTAATCTTGATGTCAGGAATTACCGGTAGGCACATGAACGCCATCGTGATAAACGGCGACTTCATCAGACAGCCAATCTCTTTCACCTTCTCCTGGATGCACAGCGTACGGAAGGCAATCTCATGACCACCCATCGGCGCCATCAGTCCGGCAATAGGCAGAGGAATATCCAGCATCTCTTCAGGAGTAACGACCACTTGTCCGCCTTTCATCTCTACAATACGGTTGATGGCTTTCACCAGATACTCGTCGCTGGAACCGATAGCTACGATGTTATGACAGTCGTGAGCCACAGAGCCGGCAATGGCACCATTCTTGATGTTAAAGCCGCGTACCAGTCCTACAACGGGCTTGGCACCTGGCACATAGCGGTTGTAAACCACAATCTTCTGTACTTCGGTCCAGGGATATTGTGAGTCGAACAGGGGATTACCTGTTACCTTCACAACTTCGTGGTCTGTCAGCAGACTGCCGTCGGAGGCGGAAATCACATGAACGGTGTCACCGCTCTTGATGTCCAGTGCAATGTCCTCGGCGGTGACGGGAACGGCTACGAAGTTGTTGGGGAACGTAACACCCAGCACCCTGTCGTCGCTGCCGTCGAATTTCGAATGCAGGTTACCGTTGTAGTTATAAACCTCCTGGCCGCGTATCGTCGTGCTCTCTACACGGAAGTGTGGCGAGATGTTGTCCGTTGTGATGAAGGTGGCAGGGTCGCCCTTTTGCAGCAGTCCCCATTGCACCTTGTAGTGCTTCTGTGCATTCACGCAAGCTGCCTGCAGTACATCCCATAAGTCATAGCCGTCAGCCAGAGCACGCTTTACAATTAGGTTGATGTGACCACGTACAAAGTCGTCGGGATGACAGTCGTCCGTACAGAACAATACCATATTGGGACTCTCGGCAATGAGCGGACTCAGTAGCTTGTAGTCCTTGGCAGCACTACCCTCACGGATGATGACCTTCATACCGGCATTGATGCATGAACGGCCCTCGTCCAGCGTAGAGCATTCATGGTCGGTGCTGATGCCTGCTGCACCATATTGGTAGCGCTGATGTCCTGTCAGTCCGGGAGCATGGCCGTCTACGGGCTTGCCGTTGCGCTGGGCAGCCTTTATCTTAGCCATCACATCCTTGTCACCGGCGAGCACGCCGGGATAGTTCATCATCTCTGCCAGGAAGCCAATGTCCTCGCGAGCCATCAGTGCTTCCGTGTCTTTCACGTCAATCACCTTACCGCAGGTCTCAATGTCGCCGCCTACTGCCGGAACACAACTGGGTGCGCCGAAACAGAAGTTGAAGTTGGCCTCCTTCCCTGAGCGTATCATGTAGTCAACACCCTCTACCCCCAGCACATTACCAATCTCATGAGGGTCGGCAATGACGCCTATCGTTCCGTGACTGATGGCAATACGTGCAAACTTATGGGGAACCATCATACTGCTCTCGATGTGTACGTGACCGTCGATGAAACCTGGCATAATGTAGGGCCAAGGCTTCTCCCTTGCAGGCAGTTTGCAGTGGTTTACTTCTGCGATGATTCCGTCCTTGATGACCAGTTCGCCGTCGAATATCTCGCGGCGCACCACATCAACGATATGTCCTTTTATAGTCTTCATAGTACAAAGATTCACTTCTTAAAGTGGTCGTTACGCATTTTGATGACAAAGATGATAGCTGCGCAGGTGGCGGTGATGAAATTCGTGATGAAGAAGAAGATACCCGTGCTGATGCCCTGTGACATGCACAGCATCAATCCCTGACACATAAAGCAGAAGCTGCCCACAGCCATCATGCAGAAACCTGGCAGAGAGATACCGTCGGTCTGACGGGTGCGAATGGTCTGAATAGCCTGAGGCAAGTAGCCTAAAATCAAGCCAATGCTGCCTAACCAGCCGAAAATCAAATATAACATATTATTCTCCATAGTATAAAATTTTTAGTTAATAGTATTAGATTCAGATTGCAAAGATACGAATAAGTGAGCACAAAACAAAACAAAAAACGAAATTTTTTTTATTCTTTTATTTTTTTATTCTTTTATTTTTTCGTATCTTTGCACCGTTAACTTACCAATCAAAAAACCATTTATTATGAAAAACGTATATAAAGCACACATCCTTTTTACGAAGGAGAAGGACCGTTTCGAGATTCTGGAGAATGGCTACATCGCTGTTGAAGACGGTATTGTAGCAGGTGTATCAGCCAATTTGGACGACTTGGGTTGCAAGGATGCCAAGGTCATTGACTTTGGTGACAAACTGCTCATTCCTGCCATGAACGATATGCACGTCCACGCCCCACAAGTACACAACCAAGGTGTAGCGATGGATTTGGAACTGCTGCCATGGTTGCAGAACTATACCTTCCCCGAGGAGTCAAAGTATGCCGACGTCCAATATGCCGAGCGCATGTATCGCCGTTTCCTCCACACTCTGTGGCTCTTCGGCACCATGCGCAGCGTTGTTTTCGGTACCATTCATACCGATAGTACCCGCGTGCTGATGAAACTCTATCAGGAGGCTGGCATGGGTGCAATGGTCGGCAAGGTGGCTATGAACCGCAACTGTCCCGACACCCTTTGCGAGGATGTTGAGGCAGCCATTGAGGGCAATGAGCAGCTCATTGCTGAGTTCAACAAGCCCAACGCCCTCGTTCGTCCTATCATTACTCCGCGTTTTGTGCCCTCTTGTACCCCTGAGTTGCTGAGAGCCTGTGGCGAACTCGCTGCCAAATACCAGCTGCCCGTACAGTCACACCTGTCAGAGAATACCTCCGAGATTGCATGGGTGCAGGATTTGGAAAAGGAAAGTACCTCCTATGGCGATGCTTACAACCGCTACGGACTCTTTGGACAGACGCCAACCATCATGGCCCATTGCGTATGGACCTCTGGCAGCGAGTTGGAACTGATGAAGCGTAACAAGGTGATGGTAGCCCACTGTCCTACGTCTAATTTCAATCTGTCGTCAGGTATGGCTCCCCTCCGTACCTTCCTCGAGGAAGGTCTGCCTATTGGCTTAGGCAGCGATATCAGCGGTGGCCACGATCTCAATATGTTCCGCATGATGGTTTATGCCATTCAGGTCAGCAAGATGCACTATCAGCATAATCACGAAAAGGCATTCCTCAACCTCTCTGAAATTTTCTGGATTGCCACCAAGTCGGCAGGAAGCTTCTTCGGTAAGGTCGGCAGCTTCGAGCCAGGCTACGAGTTCGATGCTTTGGTTATTGATGACAGCGTGCTCTATCCCGCAGAATACTCCCTGCCTCACCGCTTAGAGCGCTTTATCTATCTCGGCGACGACCGCCAGATAGTTCATCGCTTCTGCCGCGGCCAGGAAATCAAAGAGCCGAAGTTGATTTAGTACTAACAAACGAATACAGACCTCCACATGCTGACATAGGAGGTCTGTATGTTTTTTGTTCAAATCAAGCTATTTCTCTTTGAGATAGTTAGCGAAGATGCGGGCGGCGCTTTCGACTTTAGCGGCACAGGGACGGGTTTTGTAATATTCGGCAGTACGAGGGGAGGCAACGTAACTGTTAACAGCCTTTTCGTATCCCTTAAGTCCGAGTATCTCGGCACATATCAGACTACCGTTTTCTTCTTTCGACTTAGCCAGCAAATCCTGCACAACCTTATAGCATGCCGACTTGCCTTCGCGGTCGCTGCCCTCTGTTTGGCCACAATCGAGCCCAACGAGCATGACGATACCTGATACTGCACCACACATCATACGCAGACGACCTACACCTCCGCCGAAGCCTGCACCGACGCGTTTGGCCATCGTTTCGTCTAAACCATAAAGATCGGAGAAGGCTGCCACCACACTTTGGCAGCAGCCATATCCGGACATAAAGTTATCTACTGCGCGCTGGACGCGAGCATCTAATTCTTGGTCTGTCATAGTTTTACTTCTTGGCTTCCTCTTCTGTGCACTTGTGAGGTTTGGGGAGGGTGGCTTTGATGCCGCCGTCCTGAATCTCCTTCAACAGCTTGTCGGCTGTGGTCTCGTCGGTAAAGAAAGTGATGGCCATTGCCTTACGCTTGGGGTTGACGTTGACATCCTCAACACCGTCGAGGGCAAGCACACTCTCAAAGGTTTCGTCGTTGGCCTGCTCGGCAGGCAGCAACAGATAGAGGAACCCAATCTTGTCGCCGCTGTAGTAGTTGCAGGGTGTATAGCCAAGGTTGTTGAGCACCTTGCGGATGTCGGCACGACAGGTGCGGTTGGCATCGTAGCGGATGAAGATGTAGTGCTTGTCAAGATGCGGACCTAAAGAGTCGATACCCTCCATCTTCGACAGCTTATCCATAATGCGGTCGACACACTTCTGACAATGCATATCGTCAATACGTTGTCCCATGCCGCGACGGATAACCTCCGTAGGACTATAGGACGAACCCTTATAGCGACCAGTAGCATCGAGGATGCTGTAAATCTTGTCAACGGTGGTCTGCTGAGGATTGTAGGCAATCTTCACCGTACGGCGTTCGTAGTCGAACTCCAAAGCTCCTACGCCTGGGTCTTTGCGCAAGGCGGTTTTTACTTTATGACCACACTCATCGCAGCGCATGCCTTTGATGCGAATGGTAATAGTGTCTGTCTGTTGGGCGGCGGCTCCCAAGCTCATCAGCAGAGCCATAGCCGCAATCATTATCTTCTTCATAGCTTTATTTAATTTTCAATTATCATTGCGTAGCCACACTTTGACCTTAGTCAAAGAATTATCAATTGTCAATTATCAATTATCAATTTTAATAGTACAGTCCTACTGCTACTCCTGCCGTCTGTCCTTTCAGGCTGTTGTCCGTCTTGAGATAGCTGCCATAGAGTTTGGCAAACCACAGAGTATGCTGTTTCTTGATGGTCAGCGGCTGCTGGTAGATAATCTCCAAGCGTCCCTTCCAGTAGTTGGCACGATAGTACTCCATATCAGGAATCAACACGCCTACGGCATAGTCGGTGGTGGCATTATGCAAATCAAGGTCGGCCTTGTGGCTGATGCCACGATAAGCTTGAGCGTTGACTCTTAGGCGCTGGGCAAAGAAACCATATCCGCCTTCTATTCCAAAGATGGAAGAACTGTACTGCAGTTCTGACGTAGATAGCAGATACTTGTTCTTGACGGATTGCAATTCGTAAGTAACTCCCCAATAGCCTTTGACACCCTCGTCGTGCATAAACGACAGACGATAATGAGCATTGAGATCCAATTTCTTTAATTGATAGCGCTTCTTGAAAGTCATCGTGCGCTCCCAGTACTGAGTAGTATAGGCACCATCCTTCTCGGTAATGAGCTGTGAGTTGTATTGGTCGGCATAGCCTTCCTCGTAGTTCACACTGGCATCGATGCTATGGAGCATACTGCCCTTGTCGATGCGGTTGCG
>Ga0265299_10006937_pt1 | contig 10234 bp, 8 predicted proteins | sample AusTroGonzalo_MG_4_FD_193485 | JGI IMG/M metagenome (GOLD analysis project Ga0265299, IMG submission 193485) | Bovine rumen microbial communities from tropical cattle in Woodstock, Queensland, Australia - Gonzalo_02 | ecosystem: Host-associated > Mammals > Digestive system > Stomach > Rumen ...
CTGGGAAATCATGAAAAAACGCAGCGATGTCGTGTTTATCCTTGTGACCAAACGACCTCAACGAATTCCGCAGAGTCTACCAGATGACTGGGGTGACGGCTGGGAAAATGTCTGGTTGAACGTCACCGCGGAAAACCAAAAGCGCGCCGATGAAAGGGTTTCCATTTTGTTGGAACTTCCGTTTAAACACAAAGGAGTATTAGTTGCGCCTTTTATCGAAGAGGTTTCGCTGCAAAAATATTTACGGTCGCAGAAAATCGAAAACGTCTGGTGTGGTGGAGAAAATTACGACGGGGCGCGTCCTCTGTACCATTCGTGGGTTGTAAAACTTTCTCGGGAATGTCGCGAAAACGACGTCACTTTTTCGTTTTTTGAGACGGGAAATATTTTCGTAAAAAATGGGGAAAAATTTAGAATTTTTGACAAAACCGAACAAATGAAAGTAGCTTTTTCGGAAAATTTGAATTACGAAAGCAAAAAACCGCAAATTTTTAACATTTCCGAGAATTTACGACAGCAGGAAACACTGTTTGATTTTGCAGAGGCGCCGTTGAAATTTTTCAAGGAACACTGTAACTTCTGCACGATGAAAAAGCACTGCGCGGGCTGCTCTCGTTGCGGAAAATGCAGCAGATAAGTTACTTTGTTCCCGCTTCAGACAGAAATTTTCAGATAATTCGCCAATGAGTTCTTACATAAATTCCGAAACTTAATCAAATTTTTTGCAATAATTAAACAATTGTTAACTTTTCTTCGCGATAATCAAGATATAGATATGTTGGGAAGAATTATGAAAAAAATAATATCAATGGCGACGATGGTTTGCTTATCTTTCACTTGTTTTGCGGAGAATTATTTTGTAAAAATCAAGAATAATGAATATGTACTGCAGCATGGGAAACAGTCTGCTGATCTTAGAACCAATATCAATGGGTTGTCGTTTTATCTGTTCGATGCAGTTTATACTCCGACTCATATATTCACCTATCTCGACGGAAATCCTGCTCATTTTCGAGATATTCAGAAAGTAGAATATACCGAAAGCAAAGTCACTTTTATTAAGGATATGAAAAGCAAAAAATGTTGCATTGATATATATGACGGCTCAAATTCAAATAAATGCCGAATTATTGGCGTGAATGGTCACAATATTACCGTGAAAAAAAACGATTCATTGGATTTGGAAGTTTACGAAGTAGCGGCGGAGGCAAATAGCTTTATCGATAATAAACAACGATTGATCTACGTGGATCACTCGGGGTTGTATATTGTATCTGAAAAAGAAAATCCTATTAAATTTGTTGTGGGAGACTACCAAAATAAAGGTTTCAAATTTGAGGGAGAAATCATAAAAATCTCAGCAATTGACGGAAAGCGCGAAGTATTGGGATTCGATGAAAATAAAAAAGAAATATTCACATTCAACTGTCCGAGCAACGCGCCTGTATCTTTTGAGGTAGAAGCCACTCCCGTCATGAAGCAGATCGAAGAAATAACGGGCGTAAAATTAGTCACTCCTCCGCCAAGTGAAGGAGCCGCACTGAAACGTATGGCGGAAATATTGGATGTACCCGCGGAGTTGCTGGTATTCGAAAGTGGCCAGGTGAAACTGGCAAGAAATATAAATGTTGGTTATACTTTATATCCCAATCCTCTTGTTAGTCAACTAGGAAGAGTCGTACCGGTTGCTATTAGTTTTGATTCTCAAAAAGTGGATAAAAAGGTAATTGAAGAGGCGCGAAACTACAAATTCGACACCTCCCCAGAGGCTCAACAGCGGCGCAGGGAAATCGCTCTAAAGCCGTGGGACGAAGAATAACCGATTGTAAATTCTCCTTTTTTGTCGTGCAGAGCCTTCGGGCTCTGCATTTTAAATAACTCGAAACCGTTTCAGTCCTTAATTTCCAGGATTACGGTTTTTTTCTTGCCGCAGGACAACTTCAGCAGGTCTCCGTCAGACAAATCTTGCGGAAGTTTGTAATCTTCTGTGATCGACTGATTGTTCACGTAGACACCTTTGCCTCGGATCATCCTTTTCGCGTCGCCTCGGCTGGAGCACAGCTGCGTTTTCACTAAAATATCTATGATCGATTCGCTTTTTTCCGTCGGGTATCTGCTTACTGAATCGATCTTAGCCAGATCTTCGCAGGACTGGTTGAAAATTCCCTTGGCGGATTGATGAATGGATTCCAGAGAATTTTTTCCGTGCACGATGGATGTAATTTCGTCCGCCAAAATGACTTTTAGCGCGTTCAACTCCTCGCCCCTGACGGATTCCATTTTTTTGATTTCGTCGATCGGAAGATCCGTGAACAAGTACATCAATTTGATGACATCTGCGTCGGCGACATTCCTCCAGTACTGCCAGAAATCGTAGGCGGACAAGAAATTTTCGGACAGCCAGACTGCTCCGTTTGCCGTTTTCCCCATCTTTTTTCCGTCACTGGTCGTCAACAGCGGGTTGGTCAGCCCGAACACTTCGGCTTCGCATTTTTTTCTGATCAATTCGACTCCGCAGACGATGTTGCCCCATTGATCTTGACCTCCCAGCTGGATCCTGCAGTTTCTGTCGGTGAAAAGTCTGTAGAAGTCGTAGGCCTGCAAAATCATGTAGTTGAATTCCAGAAAGCTCAACGAGTTGTTCTGAGACAGTTTGGTCTTGACCGAATCAAATCCGATCATGCGATTGATGGAGAAGTATTTTCCGATGTCGCGCAGAAATTCCAGATAGTTTATGTTGTCCAGCCATGCGGCATTGTTCAGCATGATTGCGGAGTTATCGTCACTGCCGCTTCCGTTTTCGAATTTCAAAAACGGTTCGAGACACGACTTTATCCCCTTCAGATTCTCTGCGATTTGCTCGTTCGAAAGCATTGGGCGAGTTGTGTTGCGGAAAGACGGATCTCCTACCTTTGTGGTTCCGCCTCCGACCAAGATAATAGGCTTGTGTCCATGCTTCTGGAACAACCGCATCGTGAATATCGGAATCAAGTGACCTACGTGCAGACTTTTTGCAGTTATGTCAAACCCTACATAGCCACATCGTCCTTTTGTTGACAAATATTCATCGATTGCTTCCAAATTCGTGGATTGATACACAAAACCCCTGGCCACAGCCTCATTTAAAAAGGACGACTTCATCATTTCTTCTTTATTTCCTTTCGTAACAACTAGACGACTTTACGCATTTCTCTTCTGGAGTTCAAGTACTCAGTGACATATTGCTTGATAGTATCCAGGTGTCCGGTAAAGGAATGATCGCAATTAGGAATTACTCGATAATCGACGGAAATTCCTCTCTGACTGTTTAGTTTTTCGACCAATTTATCCACATGCTCCGTTGGGCAGACTATATCATCTGCTCCGTTTATCATCATGCCTGAAACAGGGCAGGGTGCCAAAAATGAGAAATCGTTAAGATTTGCCGGCGGACACACAGAGATAAACCCCGAAATTTCCGGACGCCTCATCAAAAGTTGCATACCGATCAAAGCTCCAAATGAAAATCCAGCTATCCAAATTTCTCGATGTCCCTTGTTTATGGAGCGAATCCAGTCGAGTACCGAGGCGGTATCATTAAATTCTCCTTCGCCCTTGTCAAATTCACCTTCCGATCGACCTACTCCTCGGAAATTAAATCGAATTACGGAAAAACCGTTTTCTACAAAAGCGTTGTACAAACTCACGGTGACTCGGTTGTTCATGGTACCCCCCTGTATTGGATTCGGGTGCAACACCATGGCCAAAGGCGCTCCCGGATTTCTGCTGTGATGATACTTTGCCTCAATCCGTCCTGCATGACCTGTTAAAACAATAGCTGGCATAATAGTCTCCTACCTGATAAAGAACTCCATTATATCAAATAATGTCTTTAAAAGCTTTTTACAAGGGGGTATTAAAAAAAAGTTCATAAATTTTTCAACGTGTGGTAGAATCTCCTGCGGTTGTTATAAATTTAATTAATTTAGATATTTATGTTTTTTAGATAGTTCTAAAAGAATAGAGGGAGTTGGTTGTGGAATTATCTGGTAAGATAGTACTAGTCCGAGTGGACTTTAATGTCCCGATGGACGGCGGTGTTATAATGGATGACACCAGGATGAGGGGACCTGTTGCAACCGTAAGTAATTTGCGGAAGATGGGAGCTAAGGTTGTTTTGATATCTCATTTGGGGAAGGCTACAGACCAAACTGAAATACAGAGTTTGCGGCAGCTGATCCCTTACATAGAAAAGATTTACAAGGGTCACGTCCAATTTATAGAGAATTATTTGGACGAAGATGCTCGATCTTTGATAGAAAAATCTCCTCAGAATGATTTAATTCTTCTGGAAAATCTCAGATTTCATCCGCAGGAAGAAAAGTGCGATTTGGATTTTGCTAGAAAGTTAGCTTCATTGGGGGATTTTTTCGTGAATGAAGCATTTTCGGTATCACATCGTAAGCACGCTTCGGTTTTCGGAATACCTCAGTTTTTACCGTCGAGCTTAGGGGAGAATTTTAAGAAAGAGATCAAAAATATAGAAGGTTTCTTTAATCACGCATCCGGAAAAAGAATGGCTATTATCGGAGGTTCGAAGTTACCTACGAAAATCAAACTGCTCAAGAGGTTAGTGACAAAAGTTGATAAGTTAGCTCTTGGAGGAGGTATTGCTGGTGCTTTCTTGTCTTATCACAATAGGATTTCTGCGGAAATTTTTGATTTGAATGAGTACGAGTCGGATGTTAAAGAAATTTTGGATAATGCCAAAAAGTTCGGATGCGAATTAATTATTCCTACTGATTTTTCGGCATTGGTTTCGACGAAGACTGACCATGCGATTATGCGGTCTGAAAATTCCAATACGACTGTTTTTGATATAGGGCCTGATTCCGTGAAGTTACTGGAAAGTCACATAGTAGACAGCGATGTGGTATTGTGGAACGGTCCGGTGGGGTTGTTCGAACGTAGTCCGTTTGAATTTGGCACGAAGGCGATCGCGGAGTTTATTGCCGAAAGAACGCAAAATCATCAATTAATTTCGATTATCGGAGGAGGTGATACGGGATTTGCGATGAAAAAATTTAATGTAGCGGACAAAATGACATGTATATCCACGGCGGGTGGTGCGTTCTTGAATTATGTCGAAAATGAAGACTGTCCAGCATTGGAGGCAATACGTATCAGTCGTAGTAAGTTCGGTCAATTGTAATGAGGTTAAGAAGAACTCTTTGTTGTGTTGACTCCGTTTTGTTTAGAGAGAAAAGATGCTGTATATTTCGGAGTAGATGAGTTTTAATAAGTTTCATCATATTCCTCTTCTCTTGAGGAACTCTTTTTTCTTCGTTGAGATTTTTTCTTTTTTTTAATACCTAAGCTATCTTCGATCTCTGATTTGTACGCAGATACTATGTACTTTACGTCTTCAAAGAGATCAGATGAAACGTAAAAGGACGAGGCAAGTATCGTTATTATTCTGAAATTCTTTACTTTTTCCTCAAACAATACTTGGGTACGACCGCAAAATCCGGAAAAATATTTCTCCTCTATAGAGAGGGTTTCATTTTTGTCGTCTTCTAAGTCAGCGAATTTAAACTCTGCTTTTGGGCATTTTTCCTGAAACAAGTGACCGTTATCTGGGACTTCCGGTAAAAACGTTTCGTTGAAATCCTGAATAAATACAAAAACTGCAGTATCGCAGTTATTGAATGAAGTTCCTTTTGGCCACAATACACCTATCAACCCATTATTTCCTTTGAAAGTTCTGTAAGCCCAGCCACTCGGAGCTTTTATTACAAATCTACTGCGCTCAGGGTGATCCGGAGTTTCAATCGGGACACATCCAGGTTTGTAGTCTCCGAAAGATCCGGAAAAAAATAACAAGGCCAGTAAACAATGTAATAACTTCATACTTTCCTACGTAACAATACCGAAGCCTCCCAGCTTCTTCCCTTACTACGACTAAAGTCTATCATTAAATTATCAACAAATTGTTAAATTTAGGATAAAATCGAGCGTAAAATGTTTTTTAATGCTGAAGAAGATCAAAAAATCTAAAATATAACGAACAAGATATTCCCAATAGATATCTTTTTTCTAATTTAATGGATTAATTATCAAGAAAATTCTTTATTTTTCGGATTTGTTTATTTCCGGAAATTTACGAAAAAGCGGGCATTTATCCGTATTTTTAGTTGATTAGTTTTTAATCAAAGTGATAGTATCTTGTGGGCAATTTGCGAGGAGCGAATGAGAATTCGTAAAGTAGTTTTTCCTGTCGGAGGGTTAGGAACACGTTTTTTCCCTATTACTCGGGCTATTCCGAAGGAAATGCTGGGAATTATTGATAAGCCTTTGATTCACTATGCTTTTGAAGAAGCGATCAATGCAGGTATTGAGCAATTTATATTTGTTACTCGGCACGGAAAAGATTCTATTGAGGATTATTTCGATTATATGTTTTCTCATCCCGATTATTTCGACATAAATATGGGGAGTGTTTGTTATATTCGTCAGAATGAACCAAAGGGACTTGGGCATGCGGTATTATGCGCAAAAAATCTCATAAATAATGAGCCGTTTGCGGTTATGTCGGCAGATGATTTTATTTTGAGTCCGAAGTCTTGTATCGGGGAAATGATAAAGAATTATAACGGTGCAAATATGGTAGCGACAATGTCTGTAGATCGGAAACATGTCAGTCGTTACGGTATTTTAGACGTCGAACGTCAAGAAGGGAGATTGGTCTACGCAAAATCGGTGGATGAAAAACCTTCTCCGGAGAAAGCAAAGTCCAATATCGCGATAGTCGGACGTTACTTGCTGTCAGCGGATATTTTCAAGGTTCTGGAACATCTTGGCCCGGGAGTAAACGGAGAAATTCAGTTGACGGATGCCCTGTTGCAGATGATTCCGTCTTGTGGTTTGGTAGGATTTAATTTCGAGGGACAACGGTTTGATTGTGGATCCAAAGGTGGGTTGCTGGCGGCCATTTTGAGAGTTGCGAGTAACACAGAAAAATTAAAACATGTGATAGACGAATTTGTAAAAGAAAGTAAGGAAAGTTTATGAATATAACAGTAATTGGCACGGGTTATGTGGGCTTGGTTTCCGGTGTTTGTTTTGCGGAGTTTGGGTTCGATGTTACGTGTGTAGACAATAACTTGGCGAAGGTTGAATCTTTGAAGAGAGGGGAGGTTCCGATTTACGAACCGGGTCTCGATAAGTTGATGAAGAAAAACATGGATGCAGGGCGTTTGAATTTCTCTTCCAGCACCAAGGATTCGGTGAAAGAGGCTGATATTATATTCATCGCGGTTGGAACTCCTAGCAAGGAGGATGGCAGTGCCAATTTAGATTACGTATATTCGGCAGTGGGTGAGTTGGCCGATTCTGTGAACCCGGACGCTGTGCTGGTTATCAAATCCACGGTGCCTGTCGGGACAACAAAGTCCGTGAAAAAGTTTCTGCAGGACAGGGGAGTTGAGATCGACGTTGCGTTCAATCCAGAGTTTCTGAAAGAGGGAGCTGCGATTGACGATTTTATGCATCCGGACAGAGTTATTCTCGGAGTTGAGAGCAAAAAAGCGAAAAAGGTTTTGTCTCAGGTTTACAGACCGCTCTATGTATTTAACGTCCCTATTGTATTTACGAATTTGGAGACCGCGGAGTTATCGAAGTATTCTTCCAATGCCTTTTTGGCGATGAAAGTCACTTTTATAAATGAGATTGCGAATTTATGTGAGGCGTGCGGGGCGGATGTTAATGACGTGGCTCTTGCCATGGGACTTGATAAGAGGATCGGAGATAAATTTTTGTTAGCAGGTCCGGGCTACGGCGGTTCCTGTTTCCCGAAGGATACCTCTGCATTGGCTGATTTTGCAAAAGATTACGGCGTTAACATGAATTTGGTGGAGGAGACTATTTCTTCCAACGATAAGCGTCGCGCAAAAATGGTGAAGAAGATTCTTGCTGCCTGCGATGGAGACGTCAAAGGTAAAGATATCTCGGTTCTGGGTGTTACTTTCAAAGCGAATACCGATGACATGAGAGATAGTCCGAGCATCGAGATCGTCCAAGCTTTGCAAGAGGCGGGAGCTAAAATAAGAGTATATGATCCATCTTTTTCTCAGCAGGCGAAAAGTATTTTCAATAATGTTTCATGGGATAAAAATCCCTATGAATGTTGTGACAACGCGGATGTTATATTAATCCTGACGGATTGGAGTGAATTTCGAGCTCTCAATTTGAAGGAATTGAGAAAGAGAGTGAAAAATCCGTTGTTGATCGATCTCAGGAATATTTATTCGGTGGATGAAGTTAAGGCTTCAGGGTTTTCTTACTGTTCTGTCGGAAGAGTATTTTGTAAGTAGAGTGTTTTGTAAATAATGAGAGTTTTGTTAGCAATTTCTTTTGTTTCTTTGTTTCTGTTTCAAACAGGAGATTGTGCCTTTAACCAATCAGCGGAGATTCGAGGATTTTGTAAAGAAGCTCAAAAGTTGGAGGCACACCTTTCTAAGATTCATTCGGCATTGCAGGATATAAACAAGCGGGAAAAAATGTCTCTGCCGGCAATAATCAATGTTTATGAGATTTTGTCCCGGTATTGTACAGTGTTGGCCAGTATCCAAAGATTTTCGAATATGCTGATAGTCAGCAAATATCAGAGTAAAAATGATTTTATTCGGTGCTCAATTGTCATAAAAAGCTTCGCGGACTATTTCAGGAGTGTAAGTTTGAAATTGGGAAGGGACAACGAGGAGTTAGTAAAGCTTAAACGAGAAAAGAGCAATCTGAGTAAAGATTGTACTCAGATTTCAACAAAATATCGAGATATTTGTAAAAAAATAGGTGAAGAGTCCAAAAAACTTGCGGAAACCAGAGAGGAAAATGTAATTCAGAATGATGTGGTATATCATATTGCAACAAAATCCGAATCTATTGAGGAACTGGATGCCGAGTTGGAAGCGGAAAATATAGTTGGGGTCTTGAGAAACAACAAAATTTCGACGAATTTATCCTTGGCATACCCGGTAAATGGAAAAATTATTGCGGAATTCGGAGATCGAGGAGATGATGATTCGATGATCTATTACATGGGATTTGAAACAAATCGTGGGGCGATTGTTACTTCTCCTGCTAAGGGGCTTGTGGTATTTGCCGGTGATTTTTTGAATTATCAGAACATGGTGATTATCAGCAACGGCGAATATCGAATATTTTTGTATGGGATTAAGAAAATCTTTGCAGCCACCGGGGATGTTGTTGAAGTCGGTGATTACATTGGTCATATGGATGATGAATCAAAGGATTTGCCAATAATTAAGATGGAATTAAGAAAGTCTGGAGAACCTCTTGATCCGAGACATTGGCTTATGCAGACTATAGAAAAAGGGAAAAAATGATGAAGAAGTTATGGGTTTTACCTCTTTTGCTTTCATTAATAGCTTGCAATTCCGGTGGAGCGAAATCTGAGAATAAGGTGGGAAGATTCGAAAAATCCGAAATTTCGTCTCAGAAAAGGGATAAGGTTGCGGATGCGGGGCGAGAGTTACAGTTTGTTTTTGCTTGCATAAAGTATGAATATGTCAACGAAATGACAGATGAGGATATAATCCGCAAGGCAATTGAAGGAATGATGTCCACTTTGGACTTACATTCTCGTTATTTGAATGAAAAGGCATTTAATTCTCTGAAAAATTTAACGGAGGGAGAGTTCGGAGGACTCGGTATTGAATTTATTATGGACGACGATGGGTATATTCGGGTTATTTCTGCGATAGATGATACTCCGGCCTATAAAGCGGGGTTGAAAAACGGGGATCTTATTGTCGGCGTAGACGGCGAGTATCTCGGAACAAATATTACGGATGTGGAAGTTATCGAAAAACTCAGAGGGAAGCCCGGGACTACGGTAAAGCTCAAAATTGTCAGGGAGAGGCAGACACCGTTTGATGTGACAATTAAAAGAGCTTTGATAAAAGTTAAGTCGGTTAAAGCTGAAGTATTAGATGATATAGGGTATATCAGAATTTCTACGTTCGATAAGAATACCAGCGCGGATATCAAGAAATTTTTGCAGGAAAATAAAAAGCTCAGCGGAGTCATACTGGATGTAAGAAATAATCCAGGAGGTCTTTTGGATGAAGCTGTTGCGGCTTCGGATTTGTTCCTCAAAAACTGTAAGATTGTGTCGACCAGAGGCAGAACCAAGGATAATACCATGGAATTCTTTGCGGACGACAAGGATATTATC
>Ga0265299_10006940_pt1 | contig 10232 bp, 9 predicted proteins | sample AusTroGonzalo_MG_4_FD_193485 | JGI IMG/M metagenome (GOLD analysis project Ga0265299, IMG submission 193485) | Bovine rumen microbial communities from tropical cattle in Woodstock, Queensland, Australia - Gonzalo_02 | ecosystem: Host-associated > Mammals > Digestive system > Stomach > Rumen ...
AATAAGCTAACCTCATGAAGATACACAACTGATTACTATGGGAAAGATCAATATCTATCAAGAGGCGGAAAGATGTCTGCTGTGCCAGGACGCGCCGTGTGGAAAGAAGGTGGCCGATGCCGTAAGGGCCATCCGTTTTGACAACGCTGCCCGCGCCAAATGGCTCTTCGAGGGAGAAAATCTGGAAGAGGCCCAAAAAGCCTGCATCCATTTCGACCGTCCGCTACGAATCCGGGAAATGGCCGATGCCATCACCGAGAAGCCGGCGGAGGGCAAACTGCCGTCCCTGAAGATTGATTTCTGCACCCTATCCTGCGAGAATCCGTTCTTCCTGGCATCATCGGCCGTGTGCACCAATTATGAGATGGTGGCCAATGCCTTCGAAGCCGGATGGGCCGGCGTCTTTTACAAGACCATCTGCCGGGAAGAGATCCGGGAAGTGTCGCCCCGCTTTGACGCCATCCAGCGCGAAGACCGCAGCTTCGCCGGTTTCCGCAACATGGAACAGCTCTCGGAGAATCCCGTGGAGGTGGACCTGGACATTCTGCGGCGTCTGAAGAGGAACTATCCCTCCAAGATAGTCATTGCCTCCATCATGGGCAAGGATGAGAAGGAATGGATTGAATTGGCCAAGATGGTGCAGGACGCCGGCCTGGATGCCGTGGAGCTCAATTTCTCCTGCCCGCAGATGCGTTATTCCGGAATGGGCAGCGACATCGGACAGGATCCTGAACAGGTATTGATTCTCACCGCCCTGGTCAAAAAAACCGTCAACATTCCCGTCATTCCCAAGATGACGCCCAACGTGGGTTCCATGGCTTTCGTATCCTCCGCCGCCTATTTTGCAGGGGCCGATGCCATATCGGCCATCAATACCATCAAGTCCATCACGCCCACCCGCCGGAGCGAGGTATCTGGCAAGCACATAGTATCCGGCTATTCCGGCCGCGCCGTCAAGCCCATCGCCCTCCGCTTCATCCAGGAGATGTCCTCCAATCCCTTCATGAAATATGTGCAGCTTTCCGGTATCGGAGGCATCTACACCTGGCGCGACGCCCTGGACTTCATCCGGATGGGCTGCCGCAACGTGCAGGTGTGCACCGCCATCATGGAAAACGGCCAGCGCATCATCGACGACCTCATCTGGGGCCTGCAGAACTACATGCTGGAACGGGGGATTACCTCTCTGGACAAGCTGGTGGGAGAAGAGATTCCCAAGTTCGTGGTACCCGGCCAGGTAGACCGCGAAACCAAAGTGTTCCCCCTCATCAACCGGGACGAATGCATAGGTTGCGGCCGATGCTACATCTCCTGCCGCGACGGCGGTCACCAGGCCATTGCGTTCGAGGAACGCAAACCCCGCATCCTGGGCAACAAGTGCGTAGGCTGCCACCTGTGCACACTCGTCTGCCCCACGGGAGCCATGGGGGTTTCCAAACGGGTACCTAAGAAGGATTAGTTTTCCTTGAAAGCCAGCTTGAGGGCCAGGACACGACGGACGCTTTCGTCAATTCTGGCCTCGGACAGCGTGCCGTCTTCCACGGCAGCCACTACGGCGTCGAAGGCCTCGGGCAGATTCTCCGGCATGAGGACGATATCGGCCCCTGCCTGGAGGGTCATGACCGCCGATTCCCCACTGGAGTAGCGGTCGCTGATGGCCTTCATTCCCATGGCATCCGTAATGATGACACCCTGGTAGCCCAGTTCTCCGCGAAGCTTATCCTTGAGAATGTAGGAAGAAAGCGTAGCGGGAAGGTTGTCACCGGTCGCGTTGGGAAGGGCCACGTGGGCTGACATGATCATGGGAGCGCCGGCCTTGATGGCAGCCTTGAAGGTAACCAACTCGCAATCAACCAGTTCTTCCCAGGTCTTGTCCGACTGGACATACTCTTTGTGGGAGTCGCCGGTGGTGTCACCGTGGCCGGGGAAATGCTTGATGCAGGCACTGATTCCCATCTTGTGAAGGCCTTCCATGAAATTCACCACCATGGGGGCCGCCGTCTTGGGGTCGTTGGAGAAGGCACGGTCTCCGATGACGATATTCTGGGGGTTGGTGTTGACATCGGCCACAGGGGCGAAATCCACATCAAAGCCATATTCCTTCAGATAAGTGCCGATGGCAACGCCTGCCTCGAGGGCTTTGGCGGGGTCTCCCGTTGCACCTACGGCCGCCATGGAGGCATAGGTGGGCACTTTGAATTTCTCATTGTTGCCAATACGGGCCACACGGCCGCCCTCTTCGTCGATGCTCAGCAGCGGTGCGCCGGCCAGGACGTGCAGGTCCCGGGTGAATGCCTTCAGCTGCTCGGGATTGTCAATATTGTGGGAGAAGAGCGTGACGCCGCCCACGGGATACTTCTCACAAAAAGCCTTGGTCTCTTCGTTCACGGCCTGCATGTGGTAAGCCATCATGCCTTCGCCCGACGCCTGGAAAACCGGGTCCAGCGACTCCGGACGCACACAGAAAAGCTGTCCCACTTTTTCGCGGATGCTCATCTGGGACAACTGGGCCTCAATGGCATTCTCCTGTTGGGGGGTCAGGGCTTTTTTCTTGGGAGCACTCTTGCACCCGGGAACTGCCAGAAAGGCCAGGCAGACGGCCAGTAGGACAATAGTCTTTTTCATTGTTGCGTTGGTTAATCGGAAGGCGAAGTTAGTATTTTTTTGCTACATTTGTGTAGAAAGAACCAATAAAAGAATGAAAAATTTCAGCCGCTTGATCCTGTGCCTGGCCCTAAGTTCCTTACTGGCCGCCTGTAAGCAGGAACCCGTTCGTTTCGCTTACCTTTCCGACACGCATTTTTCCTTCGGTTCCCACTCCGTCCGGGACCTCCGGGAATGCATCCAGGACATCAATACCCTGGACACCTTGGATTTCGTACTTCTGGGCGGAGACCTCACGGATTTCGGGGCCGATGCCGAGCTGTATGCCATCAAGGAAATGCTGGACTCGCTCAAATACCCTTATTATGTAGTAGCCGGCAACCACGACGCCAAGTGGTCTGAGAGCGGCTGCAACACCTTCCGGGAAGCCTTTGGCTACGAGCAGTTCGAGTTCCGGAAGAAGGGTTGGCGCTTCCTGGGCTGCAGCTGCGGCCCGGACATGCGCATGGCCCCTGCCCTGCTGCCCCGCGAGAGCATGGAATGGCTCAAGGGCCTCAAAGGAGGAGAACGCAGCATCTTCGTAAACCATTACCCCCAGGACTCTTCCGTCCTCAACTGGTTCGACGTTACCCGCGAACTCAAGCGCGTGGGTGTACAGTTTGAAATTGGAGGGCACTGGCACAACAACTACATAATGAATTACGACGGCATCCCGGCCGTCCTGGGCCGGTCTTCCATGGCCGATAAAAACAAGCCCGCAGGCTACAACATCTTCCGCATCACGGACAAGGGAGAAGTGACCGTCGCCGAGCGCCGGAAACTCGAGAACGGCTTTACCCAGCTGGAGCCCTGGTACACCGCAACCCTGTCTCCTGTCCAGGATACCGTTCATTACGACGCCCACGGCCTGCCGGATTCGTATCCCTACATGCGTTATGAGGTGAACGACAATTACCCCCAGGTGAAGGAAGTGTGGCGTCACCAGGAACAGAGCAACATAGTGGCCGGCTTTGCCCGGGAGGGGGATGTAGCCTATTACACCACCGCTTCGGGCACCGTGAACGCCATCCGCATTCAGGACGGGTCTAAAATCTGGAGCCAAAGTTTCCAGGGCAAGATTTTCTCCACTCCGGCCGTAGCGGAAGGCCTGCTGGTCTTCGGCTGCACGGATCACAAGATCTACGCCCTGGATGCCGACAGCGGCGAAATCCGCTGGAAGGTGGAGGCCGAAAAATCCGTGCTGGGCTCGCCCGTCATCTTTGACGGAAAGGTTTTCATCGGCGCTTCCGACGGCCGCTTCCGCGCTTTAAACCTGGCCGACGGTTCTCCGGTGTGGACCTTTGACGGGGTGGAAGGCTTTGTGGAATGCCGTCCCTGGGTGGATGCGGAGCAGGTGGTCTTCGGCGGCTGGGCCGGCAAGCTCTACTCCCTGGACACCCAGAGCGGGGAACTGCAGTGGGTATGGAAAACGCCCCGCGGCAACAACCGCATGTACTCCCCCGCCGCCGTCTGGCCTGTGAAATCGGCCGGACGCGTGTTCGTCGCCGTCCCGGACCGCAAGGTCTATGCCCTGGACGCCCGCCGCGGCGAGTTCCTCTTCACCGTTGACGGCGGGCGGGAAGCCATCGGCCTGTCCCGTGACGGGAAAACCGTATTTGCCAAAACCATGCATAATCAGGCGTACGCCTTTGAGGCCGATGTCCCCGCGCCTGAAGCCGGCGCCGCACCCGCCGAGCTTTGGAGGGTAAAAAGCGGGATCGGCTACGACATAAGCCCCACCGCCATCGAAGAGATGGACGGGCAGGTGATTATGGGGACAGACAAGGGTAATATCTTCGCCCTCAACGCCTTGAACGGAGATCCGCTCTGGTACCACAAGCTGTCCGTCGCCCTGGTGAATCCCATGACCGTATGGGAAAAGGACGGGAAGATAGGCATTCTGGCCTCCACCATGGACGGGGTGTACAGCCTGCTGGAAATTGAAAAATAATCTGTACCTTTGTATGATATAACTAATAACCAATTATAAAGCACAATAACCTACTGCTATGTCTGAACAGAAATTCAGGGTCGAGAGCGACCTCATCGGAGAACTTCAGGTTCCTTTTGACGCCTATTACGGTGTCCAAACCCAGCGTGCCATCAACAATTACAAAATTTCCAACACCAGGATGTGCGACTATCCTGAGTACATCATTGCCATGGCCTATGTGAAGATGGCCGCGGCGGCTGCCAACACCGAACTCGGCGTGCTGGACAAGAAGATCGGCGACGCCATCGTGGAGGCCTGCAAAGAAATCGTGGCTGGAAAGCTTTGGGACCAGTTCCCCGTGGATATGATGCAGGGAGGCGCCGGCACTTCCGTAAACATGAACGCCAACGAGGTCATCGCCAACCGTGCCCTGGAAATTATGGGCCACAAGAAAGGCGAGTACCAGTTCTGCTCCCCCAACGACCACGTCAACTGCGCCCAGAGTACCAACGACGCCTATCCTTCGGCCTTCCGTTACACCTTCGTACGCATGAACAAGCATGTGGAGAAAGCCCTGAGCGACCTCATCGCCGCCTTCCGCGCCAAGGGCGAGGAGTTCAAGGACATCATCAAGATGGGCCGTACCCAGCTGCAGGATGCCGTTCCCATGACCTCCGGCCAGGAATTCAACGCCTTCGCCAACAACCTGGAAGAAGAGCTGGCTAACCTGAACCGCAACGCCGTTCTCCTGAAAGAGATCAACATGGGCGGTACCGCCATCGGCACCGGCCTCAATGCCGTTCCCGGTTTCGCCGAACTCTGCACCAAAAAGATGAGCGAATTCACAGGAGACACCTTTGAAAAGGCTCCCGACCTGGTGGAAGCCACGCCCGACACCGGCGCCTACGTGAGCTACTCCGCCGCCCTCAAGCGCCTGGCCGTCAAGCTCTCCAAGACCTGCAACGACCTTCGCCTCATGGCCTCCGGTCCCCGTTGCGGCCTGCATGAGATCAACCTCCCGGCCATGGCCCCCGGTTCCTCCATCATGCCCGGCAAGGTGAACCCCGTCATTCCCGAAGTCACCAACCAGGTATGCTTCAAGGTCATCGGCAACGACACCGCCGTCTGCTTCGCCGCCGAAGCCGGCCAGCTGCAGCTGAACGTCATGGAGCCCGTGATCGTAGAGTGCATCCTGGAAAGCCAGACCTGGCTCATCAACGTAATGAACACCCTCCGTACCCTCTGCGTGGACGGCATCACCGTCAATGCCGAGCACTGCTACAAGATGGTGAAGAATTCCATCGGCATCGTGACCGCCCTGAACCCGTACATCGGCTACAAGGCCTCCACCAAGGTGGCCAAGGAAGCCCTGGAGACCGGCGGCAGCGTGTACGACCTGGTACTGGAACACGGCCTCATGACCAAAGAGAAACTGGACGAAGCCCTGGATCCCAAGGCCATGACCACCTCCCACGATTTCATCAAGTAATGATAAAAAAACTTCTTCTCAGTTTTCTGCTTGGCACAGCACTTCTGTGCCAGGCAGAAGCTGATAATCCTCCCCTCAAGCACCACCAGATCCGCTTGGGATGGGGAGATCCGCTCTTCGAGACCCTGGCCTTCCATGAGGGCGTCTCCCAGAACGATGACTTCACGAGAATGGATCGCTTTGGCTACACCGGTCACATCTTTTTGGAATACCAGTACCGGTTCACCAAAGCCATCAGCGTAGGCTTGCAGACAGACTTTCAGGGTATTTTCTGGAACGAGACGCCCTGTGATGCCTTCCGCAATCCCATCAGCCCGGCCGTCCGTTCCCGCAATTACGACCTTAGCATCCTCCCCACGCTGCGGTTTACCTGCCTCAACACCCGCTATGTCCAGTTATACGGCGGACTGGGCGCCGGTCTGCTGATAGCCTTCGACAATGCCCGGCAATGCGAACTGGCCCCGGTGGTCAACCTGACCCTGCTGGGCGTCCAGATAGGCAAGGGCCCCTGGAGCGGCAGTCTGGAACTGGGCGGGATGACCGCCGTCCGCAATGCCAACACTGTGTATATGCTGGGCTCCCGCCTGGTATCGGTGAGCGTCAATTATTCCTGGTAAACCATGAACAGATTCCACTATTGCCTGCTTCTTTGCCTGGGACTGGCAGCCTGCCACCATCCCGAGGTGGAGTATGTTGACTTCGACACTTTCAAGGTTATCTCCGTGAAAACGTCCAATGTCCTGATGGAAGACGGAAGCCTGAATCCCGAGATTGTGATGATGGACGACGGCAACCTGGACAACCCGGAGGAAACCAAGGTGGCCAGCACGCAGGCCGCCACCCTGGTCCGGGACCTGCTGGGCGTGGTCAGAAGCAATTCCCTCATCCACATCTCCGGCACTTATACGGGCCACGACATTGACAAATCCCCCATCCAGCTTTCCGGAAAGCTGGTGCTCCCTGCCTCCGGTCCCATCAAGAACATGGTACTGGTGAGCCATTACACTATCGGCGCCAATTACGAATCTCCCTCCGAGACCTTCCCGCTGGAAGCCATCTTGGCGTCCAAGGGATATGCCGTAGTCATCGCCGACTACATCGGCTTCGGCATCACCGCCAACCGTATCCATCCTTACATGCATACGGAGAGCACGGCCCGCAGCGTGGTGGACATGGCCCTGGCCGTCAAACCCTATCTGGAGCACATCGGCCGCACGCCGGAAAGTGAAGAGGTGATTCTGTTCGGATACTCCCAGGGAGGCTCCACCACCATGGCCGTGATGGATATGCTCCAGGACGAATACTTCGATGTCTTCCCCATCAAACAGGTATATGCCGGAGGCGGTCCCTACGATCTGGCCGCCACCTTCGACTATTCCATGGACATGGGCGTTACCGGTATTCCCTGCGCCATTCCCATGATTGTACAGGGCGTGAACGAGGGAGAACAGCTGGACCTGGACATGAAGACCTTCTTCAAACCGCGCTTGTATGACAATTACAAAGAATGGATCAATTCCAAGCGATATACGGTCAAGCAGATTAACATAAACATCGGCAGCAAGGACCTCCGGGAAATCATGACGGATGCAGGGCGGGACCGCACCCAGGGGGAAACCGCCATCCTTTACAAGGCACTCCTGAAGAATTCCACGCTCAATTTCATTCCCCGGGCTCCCATTTACCTTTTCCACAGCCGCCAGGACCAGACGGTTCCCTTTATCAACGCCGTCCGGGCCGAAGCCTATTTCAAGGGCTACGACATCCATTATGATTTCGGAGACTATGGCATCCATTCCATGGGCGCCGTCCGTTTTGTCCTCACCGCTTATAAAGACTTGCCATGAGACCTCTCAAACTAATCCTATCGGCCCTGGTGCTCCTGCTGGCAGGCTGCACGGGCAAAGAAATCATGGTAACCACCCCGGCAAACCTCAACTTCAAAATCGACCAGGTGAAAGCCCAGAAGGTCAGGTTTACCGTAAGCATCGACCATGCCGACGCCTACTACGGTTATTTCATAGCCAATCTGGAGATACAGGAGCAGGACTTTACCCGGATGAGTGACAGGCAACTGGCCGATTACTGGCTGGAAATCCAGAAAATCAATTATGAGTCCCGGACCAGTCATCAGACCTACAACGCCACCATGGCGGATGTAAGCTGCTTCCGCGGAAGCCGCACCCTGAAGGACACCTACCTTTCCCAGGATACGCAATACCGCATAATTGTCTTCCAGATAAATCCCAAAGACTTTTCCATTATCGGAGATATCAAGGGTGAAACCTTCCACACACCTGCCGTGGAAAACAAGGATGTTGATTTCACCTTCCAAGTAGAGGGGTGTGAGCTCATCATCATTCCCTCGGACAGCGAGTGCGCCTATTATTGGGACTTTGAGTCAGAGGAGCGCATTTTTGACGATTACCTGAGTCCGTACAGTTATCTCTTCTATGTGGTGGACATGTACGAAGATTACGGTTTCATGGGCAACGTGCTGTCCAAGGGGACGGTGCGCCACGATATGGCCCGGGATCACTTGATTGAGGGTGCTTATTACAATGCGGTAGCCGCTGCTTATGATACCGAGCAGGGGGAACTCTGTTCTGAGTACAGAATATTTGAATTTGTATATAAAGACGGTACCCTCCATTCCAACGGATACTGGGACTAACGCCTATGGCTATCAAGATGAACCTGCAGGCCACCGAGGCCGAACTTTTCTGCTCCTCCAAATGGTGGGGAGACCCGGATCTACCGGCCGATATGGAATACCCCACGGTGGAGGTGACCGACGAAGACGGCACCTACGACTATCCCCTCACCTTCGTCTGCCAGATTGACTGCGAGGACCTGGCCCCGCTGGACCCGGAGGGCCGCCTCCCCCACCAGGGCATGTTCTACGTGTTCGCCGGCCTGGACGAGTACCTGGACCAATTCGAGAGCCCCTTCCACAACGGTCCCGGCCCCTGGCCCCGGAAGATGGTGGCTATCAAATACACCAAGGCCATCAACTTCGAAACCTTCCGCAGCGCCATCCTGGTGGATGACGGAGACCAGTCCCTGACCCAGCCGGCCCTCAAAATGACCTTCGAGCCCTGCGAGGATGGGGCCGATGGCACCTGCCTCTTGCCCGGCAGCAGCCCGGAGGACGGCCTGGAGACCTTCCTCCGCATCGCCTCCGGCACCGCCGGTCTGCACTTCCCGGACGGGCTCTCCCTCCACCTCTGTTACACCCCGGCCGACTGGTCTGCCGGCAAGTGGAAACTGGTGAAAGGCTTCTTACAGTAACAAAAAAGCTGACCTTTTCGGGTCAGCTTTTTTCGCTTATTCGGCGGGCGAGAAATCGTCCTTGCCTACGCCGCAGACGGGGCAGACCCAGTCGGCGGGGATATCTTCAAAGGCAGTTCCGGGAGCAATACCGCTGTCGGGATCTCCCACGGCGGGGTCATAAATGTACCCGCAAATGTTGCAAACGTATTTTTTCATATTAGTAGTGTGTTTGTGGTTTACAGGCCGATGGTCTTGAAGAAGTCGTTGCCCTTGTCATCTACCAGGATGAAGGCCGGGAAGTCTTCCACCGTAATTTTCCAGATGGCTTCCATGCCCAGCTCGGGGTACTCGACGCATTCAATGCTGCGGATGCTGCTCTGGGAAAGCACGGCAGCTACGCCGCCGATGGTGCCCAGGTAGAAGCCGCCGTGCTTCTGGCATGCGTCGGTGACCACCTTGGAACGGTTGCCCTTGGCAATCATCACCAGGGATGCGCCGTGATCCTGGAATTCATCTACATACGGGTCCATGCGGTTGGCCGTGGTGGGGCCCATGGAACCGCAGGGGTATCCTTCCGGCGTCTTGGCCGGACCGGCATACAGGATGGGATGGTCCTTGAAATAGGCCGGGATCTCGTCACCGGCGTCCAGGCGGGCCTTGAGCTTGGCGTGGGCGATGTCTCTGGCCACGATGATGGTTCCCTTCAGGTTTACGCGGGTGCCTACGGTGTATTTGGTCAGTTCCGCGCGCACGGCGTCAATACCCTTGTCCAGGTCTATCTCAATGCCCTTGGGTCCCTCGCCGGGACGGCGGAGCTCTTCGGGGATAAGCTCGGAAGGATTGGTGTCCATCTTTTCAATCCAGACGCCGTCTGCATTGATCTTGGACTTGATG
>Ga0265299_10006942_pt1 | contig 10229 bp, 16 predicted proteins | sample AusTroGonzalo_MG_4_FD_193485 | JGI IMG/M metagenome (GOLD analysis project Ga0265299, IMG submission 193485) | Bovine rumen microbial communities from tropical cattle in Woodstock, Queensland, Australia - Gonzalo_02 | ecosystem: Host-associated > Mammals > Digestive system > Stomach > Rumen ...
TCCACAAGTTAGCTGAAGCACTTAGTCCAGATATGTTGTACAAAGTGTCCCAATCTATACCACTTAATCCAGATAATGCGGAAATTTCATTCCATAAAGCCACATCACCTGATGTTACACAAACACATTCCTCGTGGGGGTCTTGACCACAACAATCGTGTCCAGGCAAAGGAACGGCTGCCACTTCCAAATCGGAATGTGGTCTATGCCACATAGGAGCATAGTAATCTGTGTAATTATCATTGTAATGTTTCATATTATATTTATAACTTTTTTACTATTGCTCTTTTTGGTCATTTTGCTTGTTTTTTACATACAAACAAATAGCTGATATTTGTTGTATTGGGTCAGTATATGTATTATCCTTAATCTTATCCTTTAATTTGCCATACAAAGTATTAACACCATTCTTCCACTTTTCATAAGGGCTAGTAAAATCTTTGGCATTAAGCAATTCTTTAATCTTTCCATACAAGGATTCAACATAACTCTTTAGTCTTTCATCTTCGTTAGTTTGTTGTTCTTCAGTCTTTTCTGGGTCACCTTTTTCTTCATTATTCTTTGGTTCTTCATCTTCCAACAAACTTAACAATGAATAGTCAATGAATGGGTTGTAGCTTTCGTTCTTTGTTGCGGTTTCACTATCCAAAAATCTATTGGCAAACCATAACTGAGGTAACAAGTCATCTTTGTATTTGGCAATTAGATTCTTACCCTTGTTATACTTTTCATTCTTTTCCTTTTCATCACCACAGTATTGCTTAATATCGTTATCAAGGCTATCAAATTCTTTCTTCATCTTATCGTAAGTTTCTTCAAACTTTTCACTTACGAATATATCTGTATTATTAAAGATTTTTTCAAGTTTATCCGCATCATTTTGCATTTTATCAAAGTCTGCAGGTACTATTTCTTCCTTTTCTTCTTTCTTTTCATCTTTTTTAATACCAAAGAACTTGTTAAGGAACATTATAATATCTTCCTTACCTTCCTTGTTCTTTTCAATCCAATTACTATATAACTTCTTATCTCCTTCGTATGTCTTGTAGAATCTATCAGTAATGATTGTTTGTCTTGATTTTTCTACATCTGTAGTAATTGTGTATTCTTCATCGTTGAATTTATACTTAGCACTATTTTCATCTACTAAGTTCATACTATCAAGAATTGAATCAAAATCATTTTCTGCCAATGGTTTGTTAGCTGGAATAAGAATACCCTTGATACTTGTTTTCAATGATTCAATCTTTGTTCCATCAACCAACTTCAATTCAGTCTTGTTCAATGGCTTGATGTTGGCACACTTGACAATTCTTTCGTATGATTTATCAATGTAACCCATATATGCTTTATATGTATCAAATTTGCCATCTACGATAACATCACCATTGTAAATTTCCAAGAAACCCTTTAATGGCAATTCTGGATTGAATTGTTTCAAGAATTTTTCAAATTCACCTTGAACACTTGAATCGTATTTAAGTTTAGTCCAACCACGGAAAGCATCCTTGGAACTATCATTCCTAAATTCATCAAGCACAACTTTCAACTTATTCTTAATCATTGTATAATACTTAATAATAAGTTTGCCATTGTCTTCAATGTAAGTAATCTTACCATTGGCTGTATTGTTTGTACTCCACTTATCGTCAGCATAGTCAAGGATAAACAAGCCATCCTTGTGTTCAAACGAATAAACTACATTTGATAACTTGTAGCAATAATAAGGTATGACGTGGCTATACATCAATTCGTTAAATTTTTTTAACAATTCTTTTCTTTCATTATCTTCATCTTCATTCAATAGAATATTCTTGAAGATTTGTTGTAATGAAGCATTTAATTGTTCACCCGATTGTTCAGCACTACCATCATCTTTCTTTTCTTCAGGTTTTGGTTGTTCTTTTGGTTGTTCACTTGGTTGTTCTTGCTTTGGCTCTTCTTTTGTCTGTTTCTTTTTCCATGCATTAAATTCTTTTAAGAACTTGTCAATTTCATCTTCAACATCACTAAGTTTCTTCTTACTCCAAATCTTACGCATTTGTTGGGCATCGAATATACCACGAATCAAGTTTGCTACGAAACTTACACCCTTGGTCAATGCTTTAACACCAAAAACAAGCAAACGAGCTAAATCATTTTCAATGTTATGTTGTGATGGAATTTTCTTAGCCAAATTTTCAGCCAAAGCTCCAATTTGTGCGAACTTCTTACTTAAAAACTTTGTGGCATTTCCATTGAATCCTTTTGGTGGTAAACCAGTAGCTGGGTCTTTCCATTCAAAGTCAGATTTAGCCATAGCGGTACGAATATCCTTTAAGCCCTTGTCAAATGAATTTTTGTAAATGGCTACATTTTGGTCATATTCCTTACCAAAACGGTGCTTAATCATATCAATAGCCTTATCACGGGTATTTGTACTTGATAATTGTTTTAATACATCGTTAAGTGATTTGACAGTTTCCTTATTGTCCTTTTCGTGATTCTTTTCATTGTAAATGGTCTTGATAGCACCTGCCAAACTAAAATATTCAAATACATTTTCCAAATTCTTGATTGACATATTGGATTCATCAGCCATAACATCCTTGACAGCAGCCCTAAAATCATCACCATTCTTCATAATGGCTAAAGCACTTCTGTACCCTATTGTTTTGCCCAATAGTTCAAACTTTTCTTTATCAAGGGGCTTAATGTTGCCATTTTCGTCTTTTTCAAAGAAATCCTTTGAACTTGGACTTTTTAGCTTATTATAGATTGATACAATACCGTATTCAACATTTTTGGCATTGATGTACTTGTCATTGTATTTTAATTCTTCGTGGCCAGTTTTCTTGTCTTTTACTAGCTTGACTTTAGACAAATTCTTTTTAAGCCATTCAGTAAATTCTTTTTCATTTACTTTATCTTGAATTACACCATTATCATCAACAATGGTTTTTTCTTTTTCGGCTTCATTAAGGCGATTTAGGACAAATGTATTAAAATTTTTCATATAGTATTTATGAATAAAAAACACCAAACGAATGTTTGGTGTTTCTTGGGTTAATTTGTTAATTTAGATTAGAAATCTTCATCATCTTCGCCGGCGAAATCATCATCAACTTCTGCGTCAGCATCTACATCTGCGTCGGCATCGTCAACAACTTCTTCTTCGGTGGCTGGCTTGTAGATAACATAGCCAAGACCCTGTAGAAGATTGATAGCATCGGCTTCATCATCTTCATAAATTGGATTACCGTCTTCATCTTCTTCTTCAGTGTCAATTGTGTTAATAGGATTAAGAACGGCGCCGCAAGATGGGCAAACAGGATTTGACAAGTCAAGGTCTAAGACTTCTTCTTCGCCTTCAGCACCTTCTTCGCCTTCAACACCTTCAAGACCTTCAAGGTCATCAGTTTCAGCGGGAACATCGTCAAAATCTTCATCTTCATTAAGATAGAAAGAAGCACGCTTCATATAAGATTCAAATAATTTTTCTTCCATTTTAAACTCCATTATTTAATGTTTTATGTTATATTTATAATTTTTTAAAATTACTTCCTACCAATATTTTTGGCGAAATACTTCAAAGCCTCAAATATTTCTTGTTCACAATACCAAGAATTTATCTTGAACCCGTTTTCAGCTAAATCATTGGATAGCTTTGTGGCTGCCCTATGGACTGCTTTCTTTAATGCGGGTGAATTGTATTGAAATCTTTCCAAATATTCGTTAGTTATGTTGCCATTGTTATCTACTTCAGGCTGTACATCAGCCAATTCTTCCTCAAATAGTTGGTTAGCTATATCTTGTACTTGATTTGTCAAGTATTCGTTTTCCCATCTTTCGTTAAGTTTGGTAGATTCACCAATAAATTCATCGGTTTCTACATTTGTATTGACTATATTCAATCGTTTACCACAACAAGGGCATACTGGATTGTTTATATCAATATCGTAGGCTTCCACATTTTCGGTTTCTTGTGGTTCTAAATCCAATTGTACGGTATCTGTAGGTATGTTATCTACAACATATCCATAATCTGTAAGTATATCTATGGCTTCATTTATCTTCATATTGTATTTATGTTTTTTGCTATACTTATGCCATAAGTCTAGGAAATTTATCTTCTTAAACTTATTATGACCTGGTTTGTAATCATCGTAGAACATATAGTATTTATAGGAATAGGGCTTTATTTGCGTTTTAAAGCCCTTCTCAGCCTATTTTTCAATAAATGGTGCTACCAATAGCCCTTGTGGGTGTTCCTTGGTTATAACATTGTATACGGCTATCTTTTCCTTGTCTAAAAACACCCAAATCATTCAATTCTTTGCTAGTATAGATTTTAACATTATTTTCTACCATACATTTCCATTTAAGTTCGGCATTTTTATAACCTTCTTCTGTTTTATCGTATGGGTCAAAGAATTTTCCATTTTTATCAAAGAAATGGTCACTTTGTTATAAAAGGGGCTGTAAGTAATCCAGTTGGTGTTTCTTTGGTACAAATGTTAAAACATTCTATTTGATGCTTTGGAAGTGAATGTAATTGTACTAATCCAGCACGAAGTTTCAATTCCATACGAAGGTATTCACACAAAGCATAAGCATCACAAATATCACTTGTCGGCCCGACTCCCTTACCATTATCCACTATTGGTAATGTACTTAAATCGGGTTTCTTTTCATTCCACTTGTAAAATGCGTCTTTCATACCAATCTTATCACTTAGCCCATATCCTGAGAAAAATTTCTTATTGGAATTTATACTATAAAAACGAAGTTTTTTACCTTTCTCAAACAATCCAAGTTTTACATTTCCTTCAAACTCGGCAAGACTGAAGATTTGTCCGAATGCTCCTGTTTTACCAAAGGCATAATCTTCAATAGCAACATAAGTAGTATCTTTTAACCAATTTAATATATGATTTTTCATAAAAGTATATTTATCGTAGTCATTCTTAAAATCTTTATTATTGTAGTAAATTATATTTTGTTGTTCTATTTTCTTTTTGTTAGTAAAACCATAATAAATTACATTTAATATATCTAAAGATTTATCATCAACTTCTTCAACTATTATACCTGATGAAGTTATACTCAAATCACAACCGTGCTATAAACATTATTTTAAATCCTCATAATTTATTTCATTTAAATCTGTAATAATTTTTAATCTTTACCTGCTATTTTCATATTCACCTCACAATTTAATAAACTTATTTATTACAACCCAATATCAAAGTAAAATGGCGGTCTTGTACTTGATATTCAATTTTTATGCTGTGTTCAAAGAATTGTACATCTTCCAATATCAAGTTTTGTGGTAAAGCATTAACACCAATATCCTTGAATACTTGTTCAATTTTTCTATTAGTATCGGGTGTAAAGTTTGTAAAACACAAACTTCCTAATTGATTCTTTATTTCTTCGTTTATATCTTCTGTTGTCTTAAACATAATCACCTCACAATAGGGTATATATGAGAAAACCTGGAAAACAAATTCCAGGTTTTATTTAATGCTTTTAGTTTGTTTATGCTTTTTCTATTTTGACTACTTTAACACCTTTTCCACCGATATAATGGTGTCTATCTTCAAACCATTCTTTGATTTTTTCGTTAGACCATTCATCAGGAACATAGACTTCACCAGCTACATCTGGATATTTCTTTTCCCTACCAATTACAATGTATTCAATAGAAACTTTCATTACTCTTCTCCATTATAACGATATTCGTTTATTTCATCAACAGTATCTACTTCATCAGGTATCAACAAATGCTTCTTTTTCTTTTCAATCATTTTGGCTTCGTAATATTCCTTAATAGTAAAGTTATAATAACAATACTTCAAGCAGCAGCCTAATTTGATTAAGCACAAGTGAGCTAAGTGGTGATGCCTAATCGGTAAATCTACTAAATTATCTTTTTTATTACTTCCACCTTCACTGCGAGGTATTATATGATGTTTTTCATAGTATTTATCAACATAAAGTCCTTTTTTACCATTTTCAATTATTTCATTGTATATCTTTTGATAATCCATTAGAACCTGCTTTTTGTATTTTAAATTGTCTAATAAATTTTCTAGTATTTTTACAATAATTTAATTTTATACCTCTACTATAAACTGTAATTATATTTTCCAATTTCTTTCATTACAACATATTCATCTGTTTCTTTATATTCACCATCATCATATTCTATATTAAGTTTCTGTAAAAGAGGAATTTCATATTTTTCAGCAAGTTCTTCTTTTGACAAACCTTCAATTTTTGATTTTGGGATATAAATTTCCATATAACAATTCCACTTTGCAGTATCGTTATCAATATCTTCAACTTCAGCATAAGTTTCTACTTTTTCCACATCCAATTCTGATAAAAATTCTTTAGCAATTTCTGCATCAACTTCTTGCTGGTGATTTATAGCATCACCACCATAAGACCAGTATTCATCTATATCATCATTTTCAGTTAAGAAATAACCATTTTCATTTAAAATTTGTTTGGCTTCTTTAAATTCCATATTTTACCTCTTATTATTTTGTCCTAAATCCAATAAGTATTTGTTCATAATAGTTCCAGGATTCTTCATCATTATATCTCCATCATATTCAAGATATAATGGAACTGCCTTGTTTAAAACTCTATATGGGTTCAAAATGTTTTTCTTGTTATAGAAACGAATAGCATTTTGTAAACCCAATCCTGCACCAAAATATGAAATAACTTCTTCGGTAGTGAAAACTTTTCTAATATCTTCATCTCTAAAGTGTGAAAGTTTATCAAATCTACACATAAATTCAATTCTTACTTCCAACGGCAAATGATGTAGATTCAATGCCTCAAAGCAATTCAAGTTCTTTGTACTCGGTCCGATACAATAAATCAAAGGGAATCTATCGTAGCCTGGTACAGTTTCCTTTTGGTTATGGTATTCAAAAGTGTACCAATAGCCATTGACTATGCGAGTTGTTCTTTCAAAATCATTGTTCATATAGATTATTTATAAAATATATTAATTGTAACTAAATTTTTACATAAATTTTCATTTTTTATCTTGACAAATAAGTTTAAATTACCTATATTTGTTTATGTAAAAGGGAACAACAATTAACAAGAGGTAACACTTATGGCAATTATCCACACCAACAACAAAAACGAAATCACTTCTATCACTCACAAGGGTATGGTTGTTGAATCCGGCATTGAAATTGTTCAGGTTATGAGCGACATCTATGAAGATTGGGCTTATGGCATTGTTTATGATGTGGTAGCCGATAAGGTTACTAGGATTTATGCCCGTGCCGAAGTTGATGCTTCCGAAGAACTTATTGCCCTTTACAAGAAGCATAATGTTAATGAAAAGCGTCACCTTGAAGCGGTTCGCAAATGGAACCTCCATAATGCCCAAGTTGAAACGGCACATTCCTTGAAAATCACAGTCAAGCAATTGAAGAAGCTTGTTCGCACTTATGGTGATGGTAGGGTTTTTGAAGGTTGTGTTGAATTGCTCAGTGTCAAGAAATTTAAGTCGGCTTTCCGTGAATCTCTTGCTACTCAACTTCGCACTTGGTTGAATGACCCGGCTCCGAAATACAATCGTCCATTCTCCTTTAAGCAAGAAGAATGTGTAATTCCTTTCCGCAGCCGTAGATGGTAATTTTTAATTTTGGGTTTTAAATATGATGAATATTATCAAAAATAGAATCAATTTGGTTAAATACACCTGGGAACATCGCAAAATGGTTCAGAAACTTGCCAAAGAAAAAGGTTACAGTTTCCCATTCCACGATTTAGATAAGGTTATACTCTACCCCATACTCGGTAAGAAATTAACCCACAATCTTCATAGATTTTGGAGTGGACATCATTTACACAACGGCGATATTAAAAATAAAATTGAAGCTGTTTTTGACTGGGAAAGTGCTCGTTACACAAAACCCGATAAACCGCTTGATGCTTTTGATACTTGGAAAAAGTACTACCCTGATGTAGATATGGAAGCTACGCTTAAAATGCTCGGTTATTGGAAAGAATAAGATTTTTGTTGTTACCTCAAAAGGGCTGGATTAATTTCCAGCCCTTTTATTTTATTTTTTCTTTTTCTTCTTTTTCTTTTTCCTAACCACAACAGGTGTCATAAGCATACCTACAGGGAAAAATCCTATTGGTCTATGTCTTTGGTGTGGTCTTGGTGGTCTATGACCCGGACAAGGCTTTTGTATCTTGCCATAAGGGGCTGGTTCACCCAATCTCATCATTGGAACGGCACAACCCTGCATAGAATGGGGAATACCTTGGTCAGCACCTAATGGAGCCCCGACTCCTTGTGAAAAATCTTCTTTAAAATAGCTTTCATCTAAATCATTGTCTACAATATATTCTACCATTTCAGACGGGCACATATCGCCATTTGCCCAGTTATCCTTTATTTCTTGTAAAAGTTCTTCGTTTGAAATAATCTTTTTATATTTTCTTTCACCAATATCTGGTGACATATATTGAACCAACAATTCTTCTTTGAAATCTTTTAGATATTCTTCAAAAGTTCCATAATCATCTGCGGCTTTATCTTCAAGGATAAAACCATTTTCTCTCAGTGTTTCTATTGCTTCTTTTAATTCCATATTATCCTCCATTAGAATAATACGGTTATATCATATAATTTCCAAGGTTCATCCATAGTTCCGGCGGAATTACATACTAATTTTCCTTCTAATACCATTTCATAATCGTCTTTATTTTCATAAATGCTAATATTAAATTCTCTATATTCTAATCCGTCTTTGTTTGTTCGTGTGTCATTTCCGCCATCAATATCACACATTAAATCTGGACCAACAACATCTCTAATTGCTTCTTGAATGTTAATAACTACACTGAAGTTATCCCATCTTATCATATTTTTTGTATATGGAGCAATAGCATTATAAATTTCTCTTTTTAGTTTGGTTAATGATTGAACTTTATAACCATGTTCTTTCAAAATTTGTTTTGCTTCGTCTAAACGCATATTATTCTCCTTTAAAAACTATCGTACAATCTCCAAGAACTTTTGTAAAAGTCTTGCTTTTTCATCTTAAATTCTTTTCCATTACAAGTGAAAATTACATCTGTAGATGTGAAATCAGTTACATAAACTTTTGAAGGGCAACATTTTTTAATTTCATTTACTTGTGTCATATAGTAAGCATTTCTTTCTAAATGAAATCCATACAAATTTTCTAATCCACTACAATTAGGACAAGCCATAAATTCACTCCTTAATGTTGTAAAATCTTGTACAATTCATCATTTACTTTTCTGACAGCATATTGTCTACTTAGATTTTCGTAATTGCTAAAGTAGTTTTGACCTCTAACATCATTCATAGCACCCTTAATCCAGCTAATGCCATTAAGGTATTGTATTCTAGGGGCTAACCATTGTCTTAACTTATAGAACAACAAATCTAAGTTACTAATGCTTTGATGTTCAGCTTCCGTCTTTGGTTTGCGAATAAGTTTACCGTTCTTGTCAATCAATCCAAGTCTAAATGCCTTTGTTTGCGATGGTAGTGTTGTTAAACCCTTTAGAATGATAAAGACTAGGGCATTATCTACACTTCTATTGTGCGTAGATAAATTAATCTTTTTATTTGCGTGTTCCATATCAAGTAAAGTTTGGCTAGATTCAGACAAAATATTGTTGGATTCCATATAGGCAGCCAACATTTCAGCATTATTTACCAATCTATGCAAACCGTGTTGTGAGTTTGTATCGGTCAAACTCTCAGCTAATCTTTTCCATAGTTTGTTTACATTTTCAACTTCACAATCATTCATAGGTTCAATTCCTTATATTAAATTGTTCTTGTTTCATAGAATCACTACTTTTTAGGTTCATTACTGAACATTCATCCATAGTTGGATTCTCCACAAGCATAGGAATTTTCACTCCAGTTTCCGTAACCTCTACGGTACTTTTATCTAAAATTCGTAAACCTTCATTCTTTATATTTATTGAAGCATTGACATCTCTATTATGGTGAATGCCACACTTAGGACAAATCCATTCTCTATCATTTAAAGTTAAATCTTTTTTGATATATCCGCAACAATGACATGTTTTAGAACTTGGAAAAAATCTTCCAATTTCTACGATTTGTCTATTATGCCAATGTGCTTTATACTTTAACATACTAACTAAAGTTCCAAAACTAGCATCCTGTATAGATTTAGCCAAATGATGATTTTTAG
>Ga0265299_10006945_pt1 | contig 10226 bp, 6 predicted proteins | sample AusTroGonzalo_MG_4_FD_193485 | JGI IMG/M metagenome (GOLD analysis project Ga0265299, IMG submission 193485) | Bovine rumen microbial communities from tropical cattle in Woodstock, Queensland, Australia - Gonzalo_02 | ecosystem: Host-associated > Mammals > Digestive system > Stomach > Rumen ...
TAGTCTCGTCTATCGGGATATGTGGCAGAGTTCTGGAAAGTTCCAGCCACGCAAGGATCAGTTGGAGCGTATTGCCCCCGTGATTATTGATATGGGCTGTTTCAGCCGTGTGGAAACTAATGGTGGTGCCTTCGAGCAGGTGAATCTGATGGCAGGTGAGAATCCCAATGCTGCCGTACGGGCTTTCTGTAAGCCTTTCAATGAGGTGGGTATCAAGACGCATATGCTCGATCGCGGTCTGAATGCATTGCGCATGTATCCAGTACCCGACGATGTGCGTGCCCTGATGTATAAGGTCAAGCACGCTCAGGGTGTGGATATCCCCCGTATCTTCTGCGGACTGAACGACACCCGTAACATTATCCCCAGCATCAAGTGGGCCAAGGAGGCAGGAATGACGCCACAGGCCACACTTTGTATCACCACCTCGCCTGTACATACGGTAGAGTACTACTCAAGGATTGCTGATGAGGTGATAGCTGCTGGAGCAGAGGAAATCTGTCTGAAGGATATGGCTGGTATCGGACAGCCCGCCATGCTGGGTGCCCTGACGAAGGCCATCAAGACGAAGCATCCTGATATCATTATTCAGTATCATGGTCATTCTGGCCCAGGACTTTCGATGGCATCCATCCTCGAGGTTTGTAATAATGGTGCTGATATCATCGATACAGCCATCGAACCTCTCTCTTGGGGTAAGGTGCATCCCGATATCATCTCTGTACAGTCGATGCTGAAGAATGAAGGCTTCGAGGTGGCAGACCTCAATATGAACGCCTATATGCAGGCACGTACCCTCACCCAGGAGTTTATCGACGACTGGCTGGGCTATTTCATCAATCCAGCCAATAAGCATATGTCTTCATTGCTCTTAGGCAGTGGTCTGCCGGGAGGAATGATGGGAAGTATGATGGCAGATTTAGGCCCCATCCAATCAATGATTAATAAGTTGCGCGAGAAGAAGGGTGAGGCTGCACTCACCATGGATGATATGCTTGTAAAACTGTTCAATGAGGTTGAGTATGTATGGCCGAAGGTAGGTTATCCCCCACTGGTGACCCCGTTCTCACAGTACACCAAGAACATCGCCCTGATGAACCTCCTCACCATGGAGCAGGGCAAGGGTCGCTATGTGATGATGGACGATGCCATCTGGGGCATGATTCTCGGCAAGAGTGGTAAGGTGCCAGGCGAGATTGCACCTGAGCTCATCGAACTGGCCAAGACCCAGAAGCGTGAATTTACCGATGCCGACCCGCATACCCTCATTCCCAATGCGCTTGAAGGCTTCAAGAAGGAAATGGATGAGAATGGCTGGGATTATGGACAGGACGACGAGGAATTGTTCGAGCTGGCTATGCATCCTGAGCAGTATCGCCCGTTCAGAAGTGGTCAGGCCAAGAAGCAGCTGTTGGCTGATATCCAGAAGGCAAAGGATGCCAGATTGGGTGGTGGCAAGAAGATCTCTCAGGAGGAGATCGATGCACTCAAGCATGCCAAGGCTGATGCTGTGAAAGTGCCTGTGGCAGGACAATTGCTCTGGGGCTTTGGCGGCGAAGGTGTCATGGCACCTTGCGTAGAACCATTCATCGGACAGAAGTACAAGGAGGGTGACACTTTCTGCTATCTGCAGACGAAGTGGGGTGAGATCATTGAGATTCCTGCTGCCCTCGGAGGAAAACTGGTGGATATCAGTGTCAAGCCAGGACAAAACGTCCGTCAGGATGACACTATTGCTTGGATTGAAAGAGAGTAGATGATAGTTTATAGTTGATAGTTTATAGTTTATAGATGATTACCTTGCTATGCATACAGGCAGTAGGAGTAATCAACTATAAACTATAAACTTTAAACAATAAACAAAAATATGAATTATCAAATTATAATCGATAAATATTATCCCGAAGACAATGCACTTCGGGAAATTCTGTTAATTCACAGCCGTCAGGTAGCTGACCGTTGTTTGAAGATTGCGAAAAACCATCCGGAATTGAAATTGGATGTGGAGTTCTTAGAGGAGGCTGCAATGCTTCATGACATCGGTATTTTCCGTTGTGATGCTCCCAGCATCCAGTGTTTCGGTAGCGAACCCTATATCTGTCATGGAGCCATAGGCGGACAAATCCTGCGCGAAGAAGGTTGGGTTCGTCATGCCTTAGTCTGTGAAAGGCATACGGGTACGGGCCTGAGTCGTGAACAGATACAAAGTCAGCAGTTGCCTTTGCCGCTTGATGGCATCTATGAGCCTCAGGCCCTTGAGGAACAGGTGGTGTGCTATGCCGACAAATTCTATTCCAAAACCCATCTGGAACGGGAGCGTTCCGTTATTGAGGCCGCACAGAGCTTGGAGAAGTTTGGCGAAAAGGGCGTAAAACGCTTTCTCGAATGGACAAAGATGTTTGAGTGAATAGTAAAAAAAACACAATTTCGCTAAACTATTCAATATTCACTATTCACTATTCACTTTTTTGTTGTACCTTTGCGGCGTGAAACAAAAAACGGTCGTCATATCGATCCTTTGTGCTTTCATGCTGATGATGGCTTGTACACCGTCCTCGCTTCGTAATGGCAAGAGTCCAGAAGAAGAGAGGATGGTTGAAGTTGTGTCTGTACCGAAAATCTCCGTTCCTGATTTGCCAAAGGATTCCGTATCTTTGCCTGCACTGATTGACAGCATTGCCAGCAGTCAGGATGTGGAAAGTGCGATAGCCGAAGTAATGGATTCTCTAAAGGCCGATCCGGAGATTGCTGCCGCACCCATCGATACGATGATTCCTGCGAATCAGGATGCTGCTATCAAGACCAAGCGTGACACCACGACGATGGATTCTCTGGAACTGGCTATTTATAAATATAATAAGGTGATTGACGACTCACTGGCACGGGATAGTATCAACAAAAGACGTAAAAACGGTATTGATGCGCCAGTGGAATATGCAGCCAACGACTCACTTGTCTATGAGGCCGGAACCTCGCGTGCCTTCCTATATGGTAGTTCGACTGTGAAATACCAGAATATGGACCTCGCCAGTGAGAATATCAGTATGAGTCTCGACAGTAACCTGGTCTATGCCACAGGAAAGATGGACACAACGAGTAACCGGATGGTGGGAACCCCTGTGTTCAAGATGGGTAGCGACCAGTATGAGCAGACAGAGATGATGTTCAACTTCAAGACCAAGAAGGGCTTTATTACCGATGTCTATACTCAGCAGGAAGACGGTTTCCTGACCAGTGAACATTCCAAGCGTGGTGCAGATGGTGAGATGTTTCTTGAGCATGGACGCTATACTACCTGCGACGACCCCCATCCCGACTTCTATATTGCCATGTCACGTGCAAAGGTAAGACCTGGTAAGGACGTGGTCTTTGGTCCCGCCTATCTGGTGGTGGCCGACGTACCATTACCACTTGCTATCCCATATGGTTTTTTCCCATTCACAAAGAGTTATAGTAGTGGACTGATCATGCCGACCTATGGTGATGAGATGGATCGTGGCTTCTATCTGCGAGATGGTGGCTATTACTTCGCCATCTCTGACAGGATGGATCTCAAACTTCTGGGTGAAATTTATACAAAGGGCTCCTGGGGCCTGTCTGCTGCCTCGAACTATATCAAGCGTTATCGCTATCGTGGCTCCTTCCTGCTCAGTTACCAGAATTCGGTACATGGTGAAAAGAATATGCCTGATTATCAGAAAGACACCAGTTTTAAACTACAATGGAGTCATAATCAGGATGCGAAGGCCAATCCTTTCAGGACATTCAAGGCCAGTGTGAACTATTCCTCAACAAGTTATGAGCGCAACAACCTTACCTCGATGTACAATCCTCAGGCGCTGACCCAATCGCAGCGTACCTCTTCAATAACTCTTGATAACAAGTTCTCGAGCATAGGAATGTCTCTTAGTACAACTATCAGAGCCGATCAGAATATGCGCGATTCCACTGTGGATCTGACTTTGCCTGAGATGAGTATCAGTATTGCAAACTTTTATCCTTTCCGCCGTAAGAAGGTTGTTGGTGACGAACGTTGGTATGAGAAGATATCTATGCGATATACGGGAAACCTGTCAAATAGAGCGATTAAGGTGAAGGAAGATAAATTGATGCATACCAGCCTTACTAAAGACTGGCAAAACGGTATGTCGCACTCGATTCCTATTTCTGCCAGTTTCACTGCGTTTAATTACCTCAGCATCAATCCTTCTGTTAATTTCAATGGCTATACCGTCTTTAAGAAGTTTGAGAAGTCATGGGATCAGGAGAATCAGAAGGAGTTGGTCGACACTATCACGGGCTTCTACAATTATTACTCTTACAACATGAGTCTTCAGACTCAGACCAAACTCTATGGTTTCTTCACCCCCAGCAAGAAGATCTTTGGCGACAAGATTCAGACCATCCGTCACGTATTCTCGCCACAAGTATCATTCACCTATACCCCTGATTTCAGTGCTGGCCTATATGGATTCTATAAGCGATACAAAAAGATAGATAAGGATGGCAACGAGTCGGAAGTAGAGTATTCTCCCTATTCTGGCGGTATGTACGCGGCTCCTACCAATCGTATGTCGGGTAATATCAATTTCACGTTAGGTAATAATGTGGAGATGAAATGGAAGGACAAGGAGGACTCCATACACTTGGTGTCTTTGATCGACGACCTCACTGCCAACATGTCTTATGACCTTGCTGCCAAGGAGAATCCTTTGAGTGATCTGAACCTCAATATCCGTTTGAAAATTTCTAAGAGCTATACCTTCAGTACCAATGCACGCTTCTCCTCATATGTCTATGAGGCTGACAGTGTGGGTGCGACTCCAAGGAAGAGTGCACATACCACATATTGGGAACAGGGTCGTTTCGGACGTTTCCAGGGTATGTCACAGGGTATCAACTATACCCTCGACAATAATAAGGTCCTTAACTTCATCAAATGGTTGAAGGGAGAAAAGGTCGAAAAGAAAGACAACAAGAAGAAAAAGAATGAGGAAGAAGATGAAGAAGAATGGGATCCCGACCTAAATACCAATATCGATAAGAATCTGGATATGAGCAGGGACAAGGACAAGAATGAGAAGTCAAAGGCTGAAACCGATGAGGACGGTTATATGGCTTTCAAGATGCCTTGGTCGTTAACGTTCAGTTATAACATCAACATGCATGAGAGCACTAATGTGAAGAAGTTTAACTACGATAAGATGGTCTATCCCTATGAGTTCACCCAGTCGCTCAACTTCCACGGAAATATTCGCCTCAGCGATGGTTGGAATATCAGTTTTAATTCAGGTTATGACTTCGAGTATAAGAAGATCTCTATGACCACAGCCTCTTTGAGTCGTGATCTTCACTGTTTCAATATGTCATGTACCGTGAATCTCGCACCTTATACCAGTTACAACTTCTCCTTCCGTTGTAACGCTTCTACGCTGACAGATGCCTTGAAATACGATAAGCGCAGCAGCTACTCAAATGCTGTGCAGTGGTATTAATGTCCAACCTTATGATTTATGATTTGAGCAGGAGGTCGAGATCGTCCTGTTCACCTACAATCCAAAGGATATCACCTTCCTCGAACTTTCGGTTGGGCTTACAGGGTGACAGACTCTCCTTACCTTCCTCCAGACCGATGACCATACAATTGTAATGGTCGCGGATGCGGCTCTCAACAAGTGTCTTTCCGATAAACGGGCTGTCGGTGCCGATGATGAGCTGGCGAAGCTTCATATCGCGCTTCTCGATTTCCGGATCCTCGCCGACCACTTCGTGCTCGACAGCTTCGCGGAAGGCGCTGAACTGCTCATCGCTGCCGATGGCTTTCAATACGTCGCCGGGGAAAATGATTGAGTCGCCGTCGGGAATGTTGATTCTTCTGCCACCACGCAGGATGCTGGTGATGTGGACGCCATATTTCTGCCCCAGATTCAGTTGCTTCAGCGAACTACCCATCCAGGAGGAATTGAAGGGAATCTTGAATTCTGCGATATGGATATCACGGTCGAGCAACTTGCCGGCATACAGGGGACGCTTCTTACCATGCACCTGTGCCTCAATCTCCCTCGAACGCAGGTTGAGCATGAAGAGGCGCTCCATCGTGATGCTACGGTGCTTGATCCAGCGAGACAGGATGATGCAGATGAGCACCACGATGCCTATGGTGATAATCAGGGCTTTTGAGAATTCGGTGAGATAGTTACAGATGTAGAAGATAAACGACAGGGCTATCAGTGCGCGCACCAGGATGGTGAAAAGCAACGGCAGACGGTTGCGGTTCGACTCTGCCCATAGGGCTTTCCATTCCTCGCTGCGGTTCTTCTTCATCACCATTGCCCTGAGGAAAGGAGCTATCACCAATACTGTCAGCAGTCCCGTCAGACCATTGGCATAACGGTGCAGTCCTTCGCCTGGCAGAACCTTCTGCATAAAGGGCAGGACGAAGGTCAGCATCAGTGCGATGGTTGCCGTCGATAGGATGGAATACACCAGAGTGTTCACGCCCATCTGTGTCAGCAGCCGTTTCCACAGACTGTCCTTCTGCGTATTCGGATGACTCATCGACAGATGGTTCAGCGAACGGATTATCTTGTGGGGCAGATGCTTCTCCAGGTGACTGTAAACCGGTGTGGCAAACCGTATCATGTAAGGTGTGAGGAATGTGGTAATAACTGATACGGCTACCACTACCGGATAAAGGAAATCGCTGATCACACCGAGTGACAGACCCAGTGAGGCGATGATGAATGAGAACTCACCGATCTGCGCCATCGAGAATCCGCAGCGCATTGCCGATTTCAGGCTCTCACCACCCAGCATGAAGGCGATGGTGCCTAAAATGGCCTGACCCACAAGAATCGTCATCACCAGTGCAAAGATGGGCAGGGCATAGTCGATGATGATCTTCGGATCGACGAGCATACCCACCGACACGAAGAAGATGGCACCGAAAAGGTTCTTCACAGGCTCCACCAGTTTGATGATATGCTCTGCCTCGATGGTCTCTGCCAGGATGCTACCCATGATAAAAGCGCCGAAAGCAGAAGAGAAACCTACCTCCGTAGAGGTGACAGCCATGGCACAGCACAAGCCTAATGATATGACGAGCAGCATCTCATCGTTGATGAAATCTCGCACCCGCCTGAGAAAAATAGGAATGGCAAAGATACCCACCACGAGCCAGAGCACGAGGAAGAAGATGATTTTCCAGATACTGCCGAGCATCTCGCCGCCACCCAGATCCTTACCGCTGGCGATGGCACTCAGCAAGACCATCATGACGATGGCCAGGATGTCTTCGAGTATCAGCACCGACATCACCAGTCCTGCAAACTGCTGTTGCCGCAGTCCTAAATCATCGAAGGCCTTATAGATAATCGTGGTCGACGACATGGCAAGCATACCGCCCAAGAAGATACAGTCCATCCTGCTCCAATCGAACAGATGGCCTATAATCACACCCAGCATCGACATAGAGAAGATAATCGTACAAGTAGAGATGATCGGCGAGGCGCCCATCTTCAGGATCTTCTTAAAGGAGAAGTCCAGTCCCAGCGAGAACAGCAGGAACATCACACCGATGTCCGACCATAGCTTGATACTTTCAGAATCCACCACTGACTTGGTATAAGGCATATGGGTACTTACCAGGAATCCGGCTACGATATAGCCCAATACCAAGGGTTGCTTCAGTTTTTTGAAAATCAGTGTAACGATGCCGGCCACCACCAGGATGAGCGCCAGATCATCAACGAGTACGGGAATCTCACTCATTATAGTCTGCTGTCAGTTCACATATTTTTACGATTACTTCGAGGGCCTTTTCCATCACCTGTATGCTCACAAACTCATACGGTCCGTGGAAATTCACGCCTCCAGCGAAGATGTTAGGGCAGGGTAGTCCTTTGAAAGAGAGTTGTGCGCCGTCGGTGCCGCCACGTATCGGCTTCACCTTGGGGGCGACGCCACAGTCTTGCATGGCATGGAGAACCAGGTCGATGACATGCATCTGAGGATCAATCTTCTCTTTCATATTATAATATTGGTCCTTGACCTCACAGGTTACCGTCCCCTCACCGTATTTCTCATTCATCTGATCTACGCATTGCTGAATGAAGTGCTTACGGTCTTCGAAGATGTCTCTGTCGTGGTCACGGATGATATAGCTCATCTTGGCCTGTTCCACATGACTTTCAATACCCAACAGATGGTAAAAGCCCTGATAGCCTTCCGTGGTTTCCGGCTTTTCGTCCTGTGGCAGCATCATGGCCAGTTCTGCTGCCAAGGCATTGGCATTTATCATTTTTCCTTTGGCATAGCCAGGATGTACGCTGATGCCTTTGATGGTAATCTTGGCACTGGCGGCATTGAAGTTCTCGAATTCCAATTCGCCCACATCACCGCCATCCATCGTATAGGCCCATTCACAACCGAACTTCTCCACGTCGAAGTGGTGGGCTCCCATACCAATTTCCTCATCGGGATTAAAGGCAATGCGTATGTCGCCATGTTTGATTTCCTTATGGTCACGGAGATAGCACATGGCCTGTACAATCTCTGCGATGCCCGCCTTGTCGTCGGCGCCTAATAGCGTGTGGCCATCTGTCACTATCAGGTCCTCGCCGATATGGTGCAGCAATTCAGGAAATTTCTTGGGACTGCTGATGACGCCCTCCGACAGCTGTATCTCGCCGCCATTGTAATTATGCACAATCTGCGCTTTGATATCAGCACCCGAACAGTCGGGACTGGTATCGTAATGCGAGATAAAACCGATGGTGGGTACTTTCTCCTTGATATTCGACTTCAGCGTTGCGTAGAGATAACCTTTCTCGTCGAGTTCCACATCGCTGAAACCTTCCGTCTCAAGTTCTTTCTTTAGGTACTCTGCAAAAAGCAGTTGTTTTGGTGTACTAGGCACACAGTCGGCATCTTCTGCCGACTGTGTGTCAAATTTGGTATAGTTTAAAAAACGTTCTGTCAGATTCATTAAACTCTAAACTATAAACTCTAAACTACTCGTAGTACTCAATTTTGCGGGTCTGCTCCATTTCCTGACCCATCATAGAAGTCTTGCGGCTAATCCAGTTGCCCTTAGCATCATACTTGTAGTCAGTGTAAGGAGTTTCCATCGCCTGACCCATCATGTCCATCGACATTGAGGCGGGGACACCCTTCTCATTGTAGGTGTAGACCTGCGTCATGGCACCCTGGCCGAAGTCTACCGACTGACTCTTTACCTTGCCGTTCTCCCACTTGTAGGTGGTCACAATCTTCATGTTGCCCTGAGGTGTTTCAATTTCTCTCTCAGACTTCTGCAGGTAGCCGTTATCATCGTATACCAGACCCGACAGACCCGCAGTCTGCTGCATCTTGCCCTCCTTGGTGAAGTTTACCACCTGCTCGCCGCGGCCCATCATGCCGGCCTGAGTGATTGACTTCACGGGACCTGTTGCCTCGTTCAGCTCAACATCATGGAACTTGGTCTGTGCCTGCATGGCAAACGGAATAGCCATTAAGGCAATCATCATAAATAGCTTTTTCATTTTACTTTTTTGTTTAAATGTTAATAATTAAAGTTGATAAATTAGCCAGATTATATCTGCTTTTCCTTTGACGAATACTCGTCAGAAAGGTTTAATGCTATGGTAAACTATTGTTCATGCTGCAAAATTAAACAATATTATTGAAACCATGACGATTCAAATGTTAAAAGATAAAAAACCTCCCGATTTTTATCATGTATCCGGATTTGTTCTTACATATAACCGTCTTCTTCGGCTTTTGCCTTTATCCTCTCGATTCTTTCATCAAAATCAGGATGAGAAGAAAAAGTGTCAAGCAGTTTTTTATATTTCTTATGATAGTGGTTTTTCGGTTAATACAGTTGTTCCATTTAATTCCTTTTCAGAATATTTTATTGGCAACATCTCCAATTTCGGCTTCAATCTTAAAAGCAAACTGTCGTTTTTCTTCTCCTTAACTAAGTTATTTTGAATAGTTACGGAGGAACTATGCGTGATATTATATCCTTAAATATACTTAAAAATATAGTTACGGAGGAGGTATCGATTGATTTATTCAATAAAATAACGTATCTTTGCACAAAAATATAGCTATCATGGAGAGTAATGTTATCATCGGTCGTAAGTACGAACAGACCATCATTAGGAATTATTTGGAGAGTGGAAAGTCGGAACTCGTTGCAATATATGGGCGCAGGCGTGTAG
>Ga0265299_10006948_pt1 | contig 10223 bp, 8 predicted proteins | sample AusTroGonzalo_MG_4_FD_193485 | JGI IMG/M metagenome (GOLD analysis project Ga0265299, IMG submission 193485) | Bovine rumen microbial communities from tropical cattle in Woodstock, Queensland, Australia - Gonzalo_02 | ecosystem: Host-associated > Mammals > Digestive system > Stomach > Rumen ...
GCTCAAGGCTTACTGGGATGCACTCAACGCAGACAACAAGGTCTCGCTCATGGTCAAGTGGATTGACCGCGAAACCTTCGAAGCCAAGACGATCATCGTTAATAAAAACAAATAGCAAGGTGTGCGTCGCCTTACACGAAAAAAGCGAGCTTTACGCTCGCTTTTTCTATATCCACCAAACTCTTTGCTAGTCCATCAAACAGCGGAGATAACCATTTTCAACGTCTTTTAAAGAAAGATTAGTTTCCATTCTTACCATCGTTCCATAATCGTTAAAAACCATGGTATACCCTTTTTTGCCGGAGTTTTCAAGCTCGATAAATTCAATATGATTTTTACCGCGTTCTGGATGGGGAACATTGAAACCGTAATCGTCGGTCCCCGTAGATCCTCCGAGATTCCAATCTTTGGATAAAAGTTTAGATATATAACTATCTACAGATTCGGCTAATTCTTTCCATTCATCTTGTTGTGGAATGTGCCATCCTTTGGGACATAGTCCTTGATGGGGTAGGGGAAAATCTCCATTACCAAAGGTAATTGTTTTAGCCATGTCATCGCAGGGGATTCTTGTTGCACCCAGCCATGAAATATGCCGTCCATATGTTTTCAAAGAATCTGGATCTTCGGTTTCATCAACCCATGTAAATTCACAGCCTTCAGCAGGTTCTGTTGGAAGGTATCGCAAACCTTGTGCCATCCAAATTTTGTTGCCAACCTTTGCCGTCTTGTAAACTTCTCCATCGCGCTCGTCTGTCAAAAGCCCTGTTTCTGGATTGTAATTTGCCGGGAATCCTTTTGTCACAACGCTGCTGGAAGAAATTTCTTGACTGGAGCTGCTTTGAACAACAGAACTGCTAGATTCTTTAGATTCGTCGCTTTTATTTGAGGATGAAGAAGCTGATTCTGCAACAGAGGAACTTGAAATTTGCTTTTCAGTATCGTTAGTGCTTGGTTCTGTAGAAGAATCATTACCGCAAGCCGTCAATGTACACGCAATAGCTAAACCATAGGCAAAAAATTTTGTTTTCATTCTATATCCTTTGTTATTTATAAGAATAATATAGAATTTGTATAATCACCAACCTAAGCCCCGACCTCATCGCTCAAACCTACTTCTCGATGACCTGCCCGAGAATCTGGTGCAGGCGTTTTTTGTTGCCGAATCCGTCGGGGTTCTCGATGTAGTAGAAAATCTGCTTGATGAGTGCTGTTGTATTGAAGTCGTAAGACGCAATGCGGAGCAAATAGCTTTCGGCGGAGTTGTCGAATCCGAGAACGTTCGGGTCTGTCTTGTCGCCAGGCAAAATGCAGTCGCCGTCGTCGCTCATCTCGTAGAAAAGTCCTGCGACTTCGTCGTTTACGCAAACCCAGCAATCGCAATCGGCGGGAACGTCTTGCACAAACTGCAAAAGTTTTTTCTTGACAAGGTTACGGGCGTACGTTTCTACAGAAAGTCTTGAAACTTTTGTACGGGCGATTTCCTTGTAGTCCCACGGGCTTGCAAATTCATCGTCGGTAAATTCAATGACTTCGAGCCCGGAATTCTTGAGTCCGGTCAAACGGTCCTTGGACCAAGAACTGTTGTGGTAGGGCGAAAAATAGCAGACTTTTTTGAAGCCTTTTTGCAAAAGGTATTTGCCCACCTGCAATCCCGGAATTTCACCGAAAGTCGAGTTGAAAAACGCCCAGTTGCTCTTTGTCAAAAAGCGGCTTGGGATGTTCTGCAGCGGGTGTTCCCACCAAACCGATACGGGGTACTTGACTCCGTAAAAGAGCTGCAAAAGCGCATGCGGATTCTGCACCAAGAGCGTCGAAAGCACAGCGCCAATGGCATTCGGATAATCCGTCAAATGGCAGACTTTTCCGCTGCGGTCAATGAGCTTGCCGCTTTCTTCGTTGATGCCGAGCAAAATGAGCTTAAAATGCTGTTCGCCCGCATTCTGGTACACAAAACGCAAAAAGTCGAGTTCGCGTTCGCTTTCGGCGGTAAAACCGCCCCACGAATTGCATCGAGTCACGAACAGGATTTCGCTGAAGTTCTTTGTTGTCTTGGTCTTGAGCGGGGAAGCAAAGGCATACAAGCGCCCTCTGCGGACGAGAATGCCTTGGTTTACCTTGTGGATGAGGAATTTGCGGAGAATCGTCTGCGAGACGTTATAGCGGTCGGAAAGTTCCTTGGCGAGCGGCAAGTTCTTGTTCGGATCGAGGAATCCCTTTTCCCAGTCAGCGGAAAATTCTTTTTCGAGACGTTCCAGGACTGTTTCGCGATGAACAGTCTTCGAAAGCTTTTGCGCAAGGTCGTTTGCATCGGGGGCTTTGCCCCAGAAAAATCCCTTGCCGCGGATGCTGTAAATGAGGCCTTCTTCGGAGAGTTGCTTGAGCACTCCCTGAATTGTTCCCGAAGAAACTCCAAACGTTTTCATCAGCTTGCGTACGGACGGGAGCATTTCCCCGTCCTTTAGCTCTTGCTGTAAAATCGCTTGTCGTATTTCGTCACGCATTGTTTCGGGCAGCTATCCACTCGCGGACCGCGCGTTCGGCGTTTCCGGCGAGAATTTCTTTCTTGTTCTTTTTCTTGAGACCGTCTTGATGGGGGAGGAGGCCGAAGTTGAAGTTCATCGGCTGGAAGTCCTCGTTTTCTTCGACAAGGCGGTTCATGAGTGCGCCAATGCAGCTTTCATCAGGAAGCGGGTCGGCGTGTCCGTGCAAAATCGTCTGGGCCATGTTCCAGGCGGCGTACCAGCCTGTGGCCACAGCTTCGGTGTAGCCTTCGGAACCGGTAATTTGGCCCGCAAACCATGTCGGCGGAATGCCCTTGGCACAATCGAGTTCCGGGCGCAAGCGGAGCGTTTTATCGAGGAACTTAGGCGATTCGATAAACGTGTTGCGGTGCATGCAGCCGAGGCGTGCGAATTTGGCGTTACGCAAAGCAGGAACCATGGTAAAGATTTCCTTTTGCGTGCCCCACTTGAGGCGCGTCTGGAAACCGACCATGTTGAACAAAGTCTTCTGCTTGTTTTCGGCGCGGAGCTGGATTACGGCATACCATAAATGGCCGTTATTTCCAAGCCCAAGTCCGATCGGGCGCATAGGACCGTGACGGAGCGTTTCGTAGCCACGACGAGCCATTTCTTCGACGGGGAGGCAACCTTCAAAAAGTTCCTTCTTTTCGAACGGACGCGGTTCCGTGGCTTCGGCTTCGCAGAGTTTGCGCACAAATTCTGTATAAGTTTCCTTGTCGAGCGGGCAGTTGATAAAGTCGGCTGTTTCGCCCTTTTCCCAGCGGTTGCGGTAGAATGCGTGATCAAAGTCGATGCTGTCTGTTTCGACAACGGGGGCGATGGCGTCGAAAAAGTGCAGACGATTGCTGCCGAGACGCTTGAAAATGTCGTCGGCGAGGGCGTCACTTGCCAAAGGACCTGCGGCCACAAGCGTCGGGCAATCGCCTTCGAGGCTCGTCACTTCTTCACGACGGAGCGTGATGTTCGGGAATTCGGCAATCTTCTTTTCGACGAGTTCGCTAAAAATGTCGCGGTTCACGGTGAGGGAATCTCCCGCAGGGACTGCCGCTTCGCGCGCACATTCCAAGAGGAAACTTCCGAGCATCGTGAGCTCCGCTTTTAAAAGGCCGTGGGCACTTGTTACCCCTAAGGCCTTAAAACTATTGGAACAAACGAGCTGAGCCAAGTGACCATCCCTATGGGCGGGCGTCTGCTTGTTGGGGCGCATTTCGTACAAATCGACCTGAAAACCGCGGCTTGCCAGTTGAAGTGCCGCTTCGCAGCCTGCAAGACCGCCACCGATAACTCTGACTCGTTCGTTCATCTTAATTCACAACAATTTTCTTATAGCTCTTGGCGTTTCCGACCCAGAGCTTGACCAGTAATTCTTCGAGGGATGCCGTACTCACGCATTCCGGATCCGCATCCTGAATTTCGTCCGAAATCAAGTTGGCCTGAGTCAAGTTTAGCATGCCGTAGTACAAAGCCTCAAGCAGCTGCGACAAGAACTCGGGCGAAACTTTAGCAACGGACTCCATGTCGTTCAACGGAGGGAGTTGCGTCTTGTCCGGTTGGAATTGATCCAAGTTATCCATCGTCCACATGTCGGTCGCCTTGCTCATTTCGGGCGTCGGCGCAATACCCGTCAACTTGGAACGGTATTCGTCCCATTCCTTGGCGGTTGTTTTACCGGCCTTGCGGACAGACTTCAAAAAGGAGAGAACCGCGTAGTAGAGGTCCTTCTCCCTTTGGTTTGTTTCTTTTTGAGAAACTGGAATCATTCTTACCTTATAGTAAATTAGTGACGGAAGTGGCGCATTCCGGTGAACACCATCGCAATGCCGAACTTGTCTGCAGATTCGATGGAGAGGTCATCCTTCTTGGAGCCACCCGGCTGAACGATGTAGCGAACGCCGGCATCGTGTGCGGCTTCGACGTTGTCCGGGAACGGGAAGAATGCGTCAGAACCCATAACGACTTCGCCGAAGACCTTCTTTTCGAGAGCCTTGAGGCCAGCTTCGTTGATGAGCTTGCCGTTTTCGTCGAAGAATTCCTTTGCTTCCGGGAGGCGGGCGACGTTGTCGCGGACGCGCGGCTGGCAGAGGCGGAGGTTCGAGTCGATGCGGTTCGGCTGACCCGGGCCAAGACCGATGACCTGGAAGTAATCCGGCTTGTATTCGTAGCACATCACGATAGCGTTAGACTTTGTATGCTTGGTGACGAGCCAAGTGAAGCGGGCGAGGTCTTCCTTGTTCTTCGGGAACTGAGCCTTCGTCACGCATTCGAACTTTTCCCAAGTACCGATGTCGCGGTCCTGAACGAGCATGCCGCCGATCACGTGCTTGTAAACCTTGCAGGCGGTTGCCTTCTTGATTTCGCCAACTTCGAGGAGGCGGATGTCCTTGGACTTGTTCTTGAGGAATTCGAGAGCGTCGTCGTCGAATGCCGGAGCGAGCAAGATTTCAACGAACTTGCCCTTGAGGAATTCGGCAGTCTTAAGGTCGACCTTGCGGGTCACGGCAATCACGGAACCGAAAGCGGACACCGGGTCACCTGCCCAAGCGGCTTCGAGAGCTTCACGGAGGGATTCGCCCGTTGCAAGTCCGCACGGGTTCATGTGCTTCACGATCACGACCGCATTGCCATCGCTGAATTCGCGAGCCATTTCGAGAGCGGCGTCAGCGTCAACAATGTTATTATAGGAGAGTTCCTTACCCCAGAGCTGCTTTGCAGAAGCGAGATTTGCTTCGGTGCAGGTCGGGTCGCGGTAGAACACAGCAGACTGGTGGGAGTTTTCACCGTAGCGCATCGGCACGGGATCAACAAACTTAAGATTCAATTCTTCGGACATATCGTTTCCTTTGTAGTTTTCTACGGCGAAAAATATAGAAAATGGGAGGGGATATTGTTGCTTTTGGCCCCCTTAACCATACAACAAATTGAAATTCCAAAAGTTTCCCGTAATTTACAATCATTATCCATTAAACTTACAAAAAGTTTTTTTTTGTATATTTTGTTTTGAAAAAAGGAGTAAAATATACATGAATTTCAGCTTGCGCAAAATTGCCGGTCCAATCGCATTGAGTGTTGCATTGCCGTTTACGATGACTGCTTGTACTGACCCGGCATCCTCCAACGAAGACGCTTTCTCGGATATTGAATCCTCTTCTGATGTCGAAAACTCTTCCGAGAGCAAGGGGACTACATCTTCGGACAGTAAAGTCACTTCGTCTGAATCTTCTGAAAAAGTGAGTTCTTCTTCTGACGCCGTAGGGAAATCCGAGGCCGCAGAATCTTCGTCTTCTTCTTTGGAACCAGAATCTTCTAGCCAGGGACCTTCCGTTCCGACGGGTTCCATTACGGATGCTCGTGACGGGAAGGCCTACAAGGTCGTTTCCATCGGCACGCAAGTCTGGACGGCCGAAAACATGAGCCTTGGCGATAGCAGCCTCTATGTTTACGAAGATGCCTTGAAGGCTTGCCCTGAAGGATTCCATTTGCCGAGCATCGAAGAATTTAGCACGCTCGTGGAGTTCGTGGGTGGTGCAGAAGTTGCCGGTAAGAAATTGAGAAGCACGACCGGCTGGCCTAAAGACGAAGTCTTGGGCGACTGGAACGGCACCGACGATTATGGCTTTAACGCAAAGCCGGTTACACTCGGTAACGGCACTGGCACCGACGAAAACTTCTGGAGCCGCGACAGAAACTACACGAACTATGAAACCGAAAACTTCTTCAAGTTCGACCCGTTCCCGACTTCTACAGTCTACGACAACTTGCCCCAGCCCGAAAAGGACGCCCGTTTCTACTTCCCGTTCTGCGACGGTAGAGACCACGCTTCCCCCAACAAGACTTGCTTTGTCAGCGGCGAACCCGACACGCGTCTTTCCGTGCGTTGCTTGAGCGATCTGCTGAATTGCGGCGGTAAGGCCATTGACTACAAGGAACAGTTCTGCCAGGACGGAGCCGCCTACGATCTTTGCCGTGGCCGCAAGTACGATGCGACAAAATACACCTGCAAGGACAACAATCTCTATGAACGCGGTACAGATACTTATTACAAGTACGCCTGGATTGCGCTCGACTCCGATAAAGAATACGGCCTCTATTTGGACAAACGAGATAACCAGTATTACAAGACCATTGAAATCGATGGAGTGACCTGGTTTGCAGAGAACCTCAAGTTCGAAACCGAAGGCTCCATTTGCCACGAATTCAATCCGATGCACTGCGATTTTTACGGCAGACTTTATACGCAAAAGCAGGCGTTGGACGGAGCCGAAGAAGTTCCAAGCGGTAAGGTTCAAGGGATTTGCCCCGAGGGGACGCATGTGGCGACATACGATGAATATGCAAAGTTGATTGACGCCGACAAAAAATACGATCTTGAATCGGAATACACCGAAGATGACTACAAGGGTACGGTCCATGTTTCGGGGAAAACGGTTGGATTTAGCATCATTTTCCCAGGTTTTTGCAATACTTATGAAACCGAATGCGGCACCGAAGAATCTTGGAGCCATGTGAACTTGCAAACGCATTTGATTGCCTCGAATGGCGTTTATGCTATCAAGGATTGGAATAATTCTGGATTGTCCAGAAAGGATTTTGTTGATGATAAAATCTATGGTAGCGTACGCTGCATTGTCGATTAATTTTTAGAGCATAAAAAAAATAGAGGCCTCCTTCGACATGAAGGAGGTCTTTTGTATAACAGAAAACCTCGCCAGAGAGCGAGGTTTCTTTGAAATTAATACATGCTTGCAGGCGGATTGTTGTCGTCCAGGCCCGGCAAGTCCGGATTCTGCGGGAGGTTCGCAAGCGGGTCTTCCGGTTCGACGATCAAGTTGTAGTAAACGTTGTTCTTGAGTTCGTCTTCGATGTAGAAGAGCGTGCCGCCCATAGCGCTACCGCAACCGGCGCATGCGCCCTGGTAACGGATCTGCAAACGGTTGTCGTCGGTCAAGTCGAGAATCTGGACGTCGCCGCCGTCGCCCTGGAGCATTCCGCGAACGGACTGGTGCAGCCAGGCTTCGATCTTTTCGATTTTCTGCGGCTTGGTGAGGGCGTTCCATTCGGCATCGGCTTCGGCACGGCCTTCGGCGGTCTGCGTGCGGTACTTGATGCGTTCCATCTTTTCGCGGACGATGATGGCGGTTGCCTTCTTTTCGGGGTACACCGTGAGAATCTTGGCGATGAGGGCGTTCATCTGCTTGATTTCAACAGCGGTTTCTGGAATGGCTCTCACGTCAGGCGTGTCGCGCAGTTCTTCTTCGAGGCTTTCTGCGGTAATTTTGCAGGCGTCGTCGATTGTTGCCATCTGGATCTTGCGGCAGAAGGAATCAGCGAGGGCGGTAAAGACGGGACCGCCGTACGTAAAGAATCTTGTTTCGAGAATTTTGTCGACTTCCGGGTCGATCATCAAGTAGACCTTGAGGCTTGCTTCCTTGACGTCTACGAGGGCGAGGCCCTTTTCGTCGGCTTCGATCTGGAAAATGGCTCCACGGTACTTGGGGGCTTTGGCAATTTCTTGCAACTTTTGGGAGTATGTTGCGCTCTGTTCTTCGTTCATGTGAGCAAATTTAGAAAAAATGGGGGAGCTTGGTCAAAAAAAAATCCCAGCAAAATGCTGGGAAATATGACGCTTACTCAGTGCTCATAGCTCATGGCTATTACGCCTTAATAATCGTATCCTTGGCGAGGACGACGATGCCGGATTCGGTCACGTGGAAGAGCTTCTTGTCGCGTTCCAGGTCATAGCCGATCTGGAATCCAGCCGGAATATGGAGGCCCTTTTCGACAATGGCACGACGAACCTTGGCACCCGGGCCAATCGTCACGTTCGGGAAGAGGATGGATTCTTCGACGAGGGCGTCCTTCTGGATCGTTACACCCGGCGAGAGAATGCTCTTGACGACCGTACCGCCACCGATAATGCAACCGGCAGAAACGATGGAATCGACGGCAGCACCCTGGTGGGCGTTGTTGTCGCCGGCAAAGAATCTTGCAGGCGGCTGGTTCCAGTTGAACGTACGGATCGGCCAGTAGTTGTTGTAAAGGTCGAACGGCGGATTTTCGGAGCAAAGGTCCATGTTGGCTTCGAAGAAGGCGTCAAGCGTACCCACGTCGCGCCAGTAACCCTTGGTAGAGGCCTGTTCGCCGCGGACGATGTTCGTGTTGAAATCGTAAACGTAGACCGGGTATTCCTTGTACAAGCGCGGAATGATGTGCTTGCCAAAGTCCGTTGCGCCGGAGTTTGCACCCTTCAAAAGTTCACGCACGAGGAACTTGCTCGTGAAGAGGTAGTTACCCATGCTGGCGAGGCACCAACCCGGATGACCCGGCATTTCCTTCGGTTCTTTCGGCTTTTCTTCGAAACCGATCATGCGGTTGTCGGCGTCGACTTCGATAATACCGAATTCGCGGGCTTCGGAAACCGGCACCGGAATAGCGGCAATCGTGAGGAGGGCGGCACGGGAGAGGTGGAAATCAATCATCTGGTTGATGTCCATCTTGTAAATGTGGTCGCCACCGAAAATAGCCACGAGGTCCGGGCGTTCGTCCGTGATCAAGTTGATGTTCTGGAAAATAGCGTCGGCAGTGCCCTTGTACCAGTCATCACCGGTGCGCATCTGTGCAGGAACCAGGTCGACGTATTGGTCGAGGCTTGCGTTCAAGTTCCAAGCGGCAGAAATGTGCTTGTTCAAAGAATCGCTCTTGAACTGCGTCAAAACCTTGATCTTGAAAATGCCGGAGTTGATGAAGTTGTTAAGGACGAAGTCGATGATGCGGTAAGTACCACCAAAATGCACGGCCGGCTTAGCGCGGTCGCGGGTGAGGGGCTGCAAGCGGCTTCCTTGACCGCCTGCCATAATCATGCAAAGGATGTTTTTTTGATGTTCTCTAGAGTATGACCAGCTCATAGAATTCCCACTGTAAATCAATATTGTACATTCGCCCCTTAATTTACCATTTTTTTTGATAAAAATGCATAAAAAACAAATTTTTGTTAAAAAATTTTAAGGCGCTCAGGACGACCCCGACTCAAGGTCGGGGAGACCCCTAAATTCTAACTTCTAGCATTTAAATATTTACACGATGTTAAATTTTTTTGCTATCTTATAGCCCGTTCGAAATATCTCGAAATCAACACGTTAAACCTATAGGAGCTCATAATGAGTCTTACTCTTAACGATATCAAGCACCCGAAAATCAGTACTTGGGTGAATGAAATGATTGCCATGTGCGAACCGGACAACGTCGTTGTCGTTGACGGTACTCAGGCAGAATATGATGCCCTCATGCAGAAGTGCGTCAAGGCTGGCCTCGCAACGAAGCTCGCCAAGAAGGAAAACTGCTACTTGTTCCGTTCTCTTCCGTCTGACGTGGCCCGTGTCGAATCCCGTACCTTCATTTCTTCTGTCAAGGAAGAAGATGCAGGTCCGACCAACCACTGGATCGACCCGTCTGAACTCAAGCAGACGATGCGTAAGCTCTATAAGGGTTGTATGCACGGCCGTACCATGTACGTGATTCCGTTCTGCATGGGCCCGCTCGGCTCCCCGATCTCCAAGAACGGTATCGAAGTCACGGACTCCGAATACGTCGTTCTCAACATGGACATCATGACTCGCGCTGGCAAGAAGGTTCTCGATATCTTCAATGCTGACCCGAACGCTGACTTCGTTCCGTGCCTCCACTCCGTTGGTAAGCCGCTCC
>Ga0265299_10006951_pt1 | contig 10222 bp, 9 predicted proteins | sample AusTroGonzalo_MG_4_FD_193485 | JGI IMG/M metagenome (GOLD analysis project Ga0265299, IMG submission 193485) | Bovine rumen microbial communities from tropical cattle in Woodstock, Queensland, Australia - Gonzalo_02 | ecosystem: Host-associated > Mammals > Digestive system > Stomach > Rumen ...
CATTTCGAAGTTTTCCTTCGAGCCCATGCCGTAACCACCGGCGACCACGATCGGAGCGCCCTTGAGGTTGTGCTTGGCCTTTTCCACATGGCGTTCGAGAACCTTGACCACGTATTCCGTTTCCGGAACGTACTTGGCCACGTCGTGCTTCACGACTTCGCCCTTGTAGTTCGGGTCGACGATTTCTTTCTTCATCACGCCTTCGCGGACGGTTGCCATCTGCGGGCGGTGTTCCGGGTTCACGATCGTTGCGACGATGTTACCGCCGAAAGCCGGACGGATCTGGCAGAGCTGATTTTCGTAGAACTTCTTCACGCCACCGATGCTCATTTCGAAGCTGTCGATTTCGAGTTCGGTACAGTCAGCCGTAAGGCCGCTGTGCATGGCGCTAGAAATACGCGGGCCGAGGTCGCGGCCAATCACCGTTGCACCGAGCAAGCAAATCTGCGGCTGTTCTTCCTTGAAGAGGTTCACCACGAGAGAAGCGTGCGGGTTGGTGGTATAGGGGAACAGGCCTTCTGCGTCGAACACATGGACCTTGTCCACACCGTAAGGGAATACCTGTTTTTCAATGCCATCAAGGCCCTTGCCTGCGCAAATGCACTCGAGCTTGACACCGAGAGTATTGGCGAGCTTGCGACCCTTGGACAAAAGTTCGAGGGAAACGTCAACGACGGTCGTACCCTCAATTTCGCAGTAAACAAATACGTTATTCATAGGTTAGCCAATAATCTTCCCGTCTAAAAGTTCCTTGATAAGTCCTTCAACGTCGGCGTCGCTCGCAGTAAGCGTGCGGCTTTCCTTCGCCTTGAACACGATGTTCTTGACGGCCTTCACGTTCGTCGGAGAACCGGCCTTACCGATCTGAGCCGGGTCGGCGTCGATATCGGCAGCACCCCACTGCGGGATGTTGAGGTAGGGCTTCTTTGCGATGAGCGCTTCGTACTTTTCAGCGGTTTCGGGAGTGCGTTCGGCAACCACCGTAGCGTTCTTGAACTTCATGATGCGCTTTGCATTGCGCGGACGGCACGGAGCGGCGCTTCCGTTAACAGTCACGACCAGCGGTAGCGGAGCTTCCACGGTTTCAACACCACCGTCGATGTGGCGGCGGATCACGACCTTGCGTGCCTGTTCGTCGAGCTTCAGAATTTCTTCGGCGTAAGTCACCTGCGTGAGACCGAGCTTTTCTGCAATTTGCGGACCGACCTGTGCGGTATCGCCGTCGATAGCCTGACGACCACCGAGAATAATATCATAGTCGCCGATCTTCTTGACTGCCTGGGCGAGCGTGTAGCTCGTAGCGAGCGTGTCAGCGCCACCGAGCGGACGGTCAGTCACCACAAAGCCTTCGTCGGCGCCGCGATAAAGAGCTTCGCGGATCACTTCGGCGGACTTCGGGAGACCCATGGTCAACACGGAAATGGTGGAACCCGGAAACTGGTCCTTCAGGCGAAGGGCTTGCTCCAAGGCGTTCAAGTCTTCAGGGTTGAAGACAGCGGGCAATGCGGCACGATTGATAGTACCCTGCGGCGTCATGGCGTCCGGGCCTACGTTTCGTGTGTCAGGTACTTGCTTAGCAAGCACAACGATTTTAAGACTCATATTTCTTTAATGGTTTAATTAATGTTTAGTTGAAACTCTGCTACTGTGCAAAATTTACGAGGTATAAGATAACAAATTCAAGCCCGCCCGATGGGCGCCCCCGTGCTTTTGGTCACGCTGAGTTAATAAAATAAAAGTAAGATTTGTGTAATATAAATTTAAGTAAAGGGGCCACCCCCTCCACCGGGTCTTCCGCCACCGGCTCCGTAACGCTTTGGCTTTTGCTAGCCGTTGTTTGTAGAACAAACAACGGCCTCGGTTATATCAACTTGCGCAAGCGCAGTTGATGCAACACTCGGCTAACGGTTGTTTGCAAAATAAACGCCTCGCAATTGCATCCCTTGCTTTGCCAAAATCCTTTTGATATATTATAGACACGCCGGTTGATTAGAGCGTTGCCGGGCTTTCACCTGTTTAGTGCTAGCTCCAGAGTTAATATATTCACCTTCAAAATAAGGATAAAGGGGCAGTTACTTCCTTGCACAAAGGAAGATATTTCGGCTATTGCCTCACGGGAAATTTCATGAATCGTATTAAACTTGTTGGAGTCAATTGCAATGGTTCCATGCGGCTTTGGCGCGGGCCCGAAGTGAAAATCAGCGTGTTCGCTTCGAGGCGTTTTAATGCAGATGATGGTCGCCTTTTGCAGTGGGCGGCAGAGATGGGAGAGAAACATCGTTGCCTTGTGGGGACGTTCCATTCTAAAGCGGAACAGCGGATTTTGGAGGTGGCGCTTGCGAACGGGGCGTTTGCAGTTTGGCTTCGCGGATGCTCACTTCCTGATTATTATAGCGGTGAATTATTTAATGCGATGGTGAATGACCATTTGCTTGTGATTTCGTGCTTTCACATGAAGCACCATACGCGAGATACGGCTCGGTACTGTACGCACTTGGCGACAATGTGCTGCAAACATCATGCGTATTTCTTGAAAGACGATGATTCGCTGCTTGCACCGTGCTGTCGCAAGGCGGTTGCGTGGCAATACAACGTCCAAGTGTTTCACGAAGGCGCTTGATGAGACTGTTCCCACAAAAAAGCGCAGGCTTTGGTGCCTGCGTTTTCGATGTTCTACTTGACGACTTCTATGTATACGCCTTTCGGTAAATCTGGAAGGGCGCCTGATTCCGTGCGCTTTCCAACCGGCATTCCCAAGATGTTGAATATCTTGCTTCCGGGAGTGCCTCGCTGGACTTTTCGGATGTTCGAAATTCTTGTCGTTTTACCGGTGATGGTGACGTTGAATTCGAAGGTGACTTGATTGCTTCCGTAAACAACGGCTTGCTTTACCGTGTAATTCTCACCGATGGCAACCTTGTTCGGCATGTGCCCGATTTTAGTCGTCATCGTCGCAAGATCGACGTTGGAGTAAATCATGCTTGTTCCGTTCGGATCCCAGGCGACGATTTTTCCGTCAGCATCAAACCAGTGACCGGTGCCTTCGCCGGTGGTGCGGCTGTTGAGCGTGCCGTCGGGTTCCTCGCCGTAGAACTTGACCTTACTTACGATTTCATTCTTGTTCAATCCTAAAATTTCTGCGACTTCAGTTCCTTTCAAATCGAGGGTGGCGTAACCGTAATTGTTGTCCAGCGTTAGCGGAACATCGAATGCGATTTTCTGAACTTTGATTTCGACTTGGCTGCTGGAACTCGGCGGATTCTGAACGCTAGAGGAACTCAGAATGCTTGACGAACTGGATTTTGGTTCGGTCGAAGAACTAGACTTCGGTGCGCTAGAAGAGCTTGGTTCGCTCGACGACGATTCCGTTTCGGCAGGGCAGTTCCCGCCGATGCAGAACGAGAGCGTTTCGCCCGGAGTCCCGACGTCCGTGATGATGAGATTTGTTTTGGATCCGTTGTACCAGCGGATGGCGGGGTAGGTGTCGTCAGTAAATTTCGAGTAAGTTCCGCTCTTGAAGAACGTGTTGGCGGTGCTGCCCGGGCTTGGCCATTGGTCGGCAACGTCGTCGCTAGACTTGCCTGCGGCACTGGCATGCACAATTCTTAATCCGAGCTTGTTCGATGCGGAATTGCCTTCGATCGAAAAGTCGTAATGCTGCATCAAAAGCCCGCTGCCTTTAAGAACCTTGTTGCGGCCCGTGTTGCGGACATAGGACCACACCAAACCTTCCTTGTCTGGCCTTGCGGGGTTCTTGTAGCGGTAGCAGACTTCGCCGGGTTTTGTCGTTTCGAGGCTCACGTCTTCGCTCGTCACGTCCACGAACGGGATCCAGCCTTGGTCGGCGCGGAAAAAGTCATTGATCACGACCGGGTTCCAGTCGTTCGCGCGGTTGCCCATGGTGCAGTAATCGCCATACCAGTAAAGGTCCGGCCAGCCGAAAATCATGTGGCCGCTTTCATGTACAAAGACGTAAATCGAGAATGTGCCCGGCATGTCCGTCATCTGGTGGTGCGTGAGCCTTACGCCATCGCGTCTTTCGTTGGACCATCCCGAGTGGGGCCATAAGCCCTGTCCCCAAGTTTGCCCGGCGCCGGCGTAGACGATGTTGATCGCTTCGGTCGTTCCGTCCTTGTCGTTGTCGTAACGGGAAAAGTCCACCATCGGGTCGAAATACGCAAAGACTTCCTTCATGAGCGAGTCCGAGCCCGTATATCCTTGCAAACTTTCGTACCAAGACTTAGGGTGCTTGGCGCGGTACCAGCCGTAGACTTCATTCGTCAGGTCGAGTTGCCCGTTGGATACGTCCAAATAGTAGTCGCGCACGGAACCGTTGCAGCCGTCCCTGTTGAATCCTTCCTTGTTCAGCCAGTCTTCGACTTCGCTGACTGTGACGGGGGCAGCATTGTCCGGAAAGTCGACGAGGAGCGTCAAACTGTAAATTTTGCCCTTGGGGGCGGCGTAATGGCTCTTTGTCGTCGTTGTTGTCGATTTCAAAAGGGCTGCTGCTGGGCGAGGCGCGTTGAACTTAGGCATAGCCTCATCGGGCCAAGATTCAACTCTTTTCCCTTGCCAAACGATATCGGCAAAAAGCATTGTCGGAAGAAACAGAAAAAGGCACAACGCCGAAAACTTGTTGCTCATAAAACCATCCCACTGCCAAAAAAAGACATACTATTGTTGTATATTTTTTTTGAACCTGTAAATCTTATTTTTATATGCCTTGAAGTTGCTGAAAAAATGTATCTGGCATGCAATGAGCATTTTTTTACCGGTGAAGCTGTACTTTTTGCGATGGAAATATGTTGTGAGGCGACTTTTTATTAAATTTTCCCCGATGAACGAATAGGCGGCGACGCCGCAATGACAAACCTAAAACCTATAACCTAAAGTCTAGTTATGTCTAAATTCAAGCGTATTCTCCTCAAGCTCAGTGGCGAAGCCCTCGCAGGCGAAAAGGGCCACGGCATCGACAACCAGATTCTTTCTGACATGGCGTCCGAAATCGCCTCCATCGTCAAGCAGGGCGTACAAGTCGCTCTTGTGATTGGCGGCGGCAACCTCGTTCGTGGCATTTCTGCTTCTGCAGGTGGCATGAACCGCGCTCAGGGCGATGCCATGGGCATGCTCGGCACTGTGATGAACGGCCTTGCCATGCAAGACGCTCTCGACAAGCAGGGTGTGGATTCCGTGGTGATGTCCGCTATCCGCATGGAACCGGTTTGCGAATTCTTTGACCGTCGCAAGGCTCTCAAGCTTCTCTCTGCTGGCTCCGTGGTGATTTTCTCTGCCGGTACGGGCAATCCGTTCTTCACGACGGACAGTTGCGCCGCTCTCCGCGCTATCGAAAGCGAATGCGACGTGATCATGAAGGCTACCAAGGTCGATGGTATCTACACCGCAGACCCGGTCAAGGATTCGACCGCCACCCGTTTCGACGACATCTCCTACAAGGAAGTCATTTCCCGCGGCCTCAAGGTCATGGACACGGCAGCCGTCGCCCTCTGCATGGAAAACAACATGCCCATCTTCGTTTTCAAGATGGAAAAGGGCAACCTCACGCGTGCAGCCATCAACGGCGACCTCGGCACGCTCGTGCATTGCTAATCTAGCGCTAAAATAATGCGCTCATTAAAGCGAATAACGTATTTAAGCTCGGCGATGGCCGGGCTTTTTTAATTGGAGTAGAAACTAACCCCGAATTTGAGGCTTAAAATGACAGGCATTTTTTCATAATCGAAGTATTTTTTTCCGATCGTAAACTTGCTTTGGAAACCGAGATACATGATAGGGCTTATGTTGAAAATTGTGCCGATGTATGGGACGTAACCCATTTCCCCGGTATGGTCTTCGCTATTGTTAGTGAGATGGTTGGTCGTTTTGCCGACACGCATGTTTATGTTAATCCCGATGTACGGGATGAACGTATCGCCAAGAACAAAATCTGTCTCAAGGTCGAGATTCAATTTCGAAGGGGGCGAAATATGGTTGCTGCCTTCGGTTTCGATAATGTAACCTAGCTCGGATCCGAATTTCATAACGCCTAAAGTTTCAGAAAACTGAACGCCGAAATGGTATCCGAAGGCCCTGTCTACGGTGCAGATATCGTTGCTGCAAGTAGGAAAGTATGCGTCCAGGAAGGCGTTCATGAACGGGAAAAATTGATAACGGGCCGAAAGGGATATGTCCATGATGCCACTCAAGTTTGCGCTTTCTCCGTCGTAATGGATGAATATGACGTACGGGATATTGGCGGCCAACTCAAAATTTTCAACGAAGGTGTACCTGACGGCAACATAGGAATCCAGAAAACTCCATTTGTCTTTTGTTTCGTAGAGATAGCCGGCTTCTGCTTGCCCTTTGCTGGCGCCGAGTACCGGAAAAAGATCCCAGGTGGCAAATGATGAGGTCACTACGATGGCTATGGCGAGCACTAATCTTTTTAGCATGAAAAATCCGGAAAAATAAATTGCTGTTTTCTTTATCTATAATTTAGTTGAATATTTCCCCGGAGAACAGTGCTTCATGCCCGAAATTGCGTTGTAAGAATTATGGAGTGAACCCAAAGACGATTTTTTACCTATATTTCAAACGTATAACTAGCGCTTGGAGTCCTTCGGCGATGTCGTAGGTCTTTTTAGCGTAGAAACCATTAACTAGTAACTAAGAACTAGGAACTAAAAAGATGTCTGAATATTCTGAAAAAATGGACAAGGCCATCGAGGCCACCGAACGTGAATTTTCCAAGATCCGCGCTGGCCAGGCTTCTCCGGCTATCCTCAACGGCGTCCGCATTGACTACTACGGCACTCCGACCCCGATTTCCCAGGTCGCCAAGATTTCTGTGCCCGAACCGCGCATGCTCCTCGTGACCCCGTGGGAAAAGACCATGGTCGACGCTATCGACAAGGCTATCCTCGCTGCTAACATCGGCCTTACCCCGATGAAGGACGGCAACTGCATCCGCGTGACGCTCCCGATCCTCACGACCGAACGCCGTAAGGAACTTGCCAAGATCGCCCGCAAGCATGCCGAAGACGGCCGCGTGGCTATCCGCAACATCCGCCGCGACGCTAACGACGCCCTCAAGAAGAACAAGGAAATTTCCGAGGACGAAGTCAAGAAGCAGCAGGACGAAATCCAGAAGGCTACCGACAAGGCTATCGCCGAAATTGACCGTTTGCTCGCCGAAAAGGAAGCAGACATCCTCAAGGTGTAGTCCGGGGTTTGCGTGGCAAATCAGCTTAGACATGTCGCTATCATCATGGACGGCAACGGGCGTTGGGCTCGTAGCCGTGGTTTGGAGCGTTTCTTAGGTCACCGCAAGGGGACCGAGTCGACTATCGACGCCGTCGAGGTGGGGGTAAACCTCAAGCTCGAACACATGACCTTGTATGTTTTCAGTTCCGAAAACTGGGGCAGACCGTCGAAGGAAGTGGATTACCTGATGAACCTTCTCATCGAGATGGTGGTCAAGGAAATTCCCGACCTTATGGCAAAGAACGTAAAGCTTACGGTTATCGGTAACATGAACCGAATCCCCGAAAAGCCGCGTGCAAGCCTCCAGTCTGCAATCGACATTACTGCGAACAATACGGGCATGCAGCTGAACCTCGCCATTTCTTACGGTGGCAGGCAAGAGATTGTGGAAGCTACGAAGTCCATCGCTTCGCAGGTAGCCGCAGGCACGCTCAAGGTCGAAGATATCGACGAGAATTTATTTGCAAAAAATCTTTATTTGAAGGGTGCTCCCGATCCGGATCTTGTCATCCGTACCGGTGGAGAATTCCGCCTTTCGAACTACCTGCTTTGGCAGGCCGCTTATAGCGAGTTCTATGTGACGGACACGCTCTGGCCCGACTTTACCAAGGAAGAGTTCATGAAGGCAGTCGAATTCTTTAATACCCGCGAACGTCGTTTTGGAAAGGTATTGCATGAGTAACTTGGCACAACGCTTGATTACTGCATTTATCGCTATCCCGATTGTTTTTGTTTGCTTGTGGTATAACGATTTTAGCCGCATTGGACTGATGTGCTTCTTGGCAGGTGTGGGCTCCTGGGAATGGGCCGGCATGGTGACCAAGATGTACAAGGGCCCTGACATGCGCTACTTGTCGTTTGCCTCGTCTTTGGCATTGACGCTTGCTTGGGCGCTCTCTAAGGGCGACTATTTTGGGCTTCCGGCGGTACCTTATGTGGTAGGAATGACTTTCCTTGCCATTTTTGCGATTTTTATCGGTATCGCTTTTGCAAAGATCGAAATCGAAAATCTGTTCCCGTGGCTGGTCTTGCAGCTCGGAGCTCCGCTTTATGTGGGCCTCTGGGGCGGCATGAACGTGCTCATGATGGGGAACGGTCATGGACTTGAACATTGCTACCCGTTCATCTTGGTGATGACTTCGTGCTGGCTTTGCGACACGGTGGCCTACTTCTTTGGAAAGTTCGCCGCAGGCAAGGGACCTTTCGGACGCCATCCGTTTGCTCCGAGCATTAGCCCCAAGAAAACTTGGGAAGGATCTATTGCGGGTTCCATCGCAACGATTGCCTGGGTCACGTACTGGGTCATGTGCAGCGCATCTCTCGCTTCGTTCGAAGTGAACTTTAGCTGGACTGCTGCCATTGTGATTGGCCTTCTGTTGACGGTGGCAGGTCAGGCGGGCGACCTTCTGATGTCTGCGCTCAAGCGTTGGAGCGGAACCAAGGATTCGGGCAACTTGTTCGTCGGTCACGGCGGCGTGCTCGACCGCTGCGATTCCTTCTTCTTGGCAGCGCCCGCACTCTACCTGTTCATGGATTTCTTCAAGAGCATCGCCGGATAGTTTTTTAATGTCACCTCGGCATGTCACCCCGGCCATTGTGCCGGGGTCGCCTTTTTTCATCATCCCCGACTTGGTCGGGGATCTTTTGCATTTGCAGAAAAATAAATGCTATTTTTACCTAAAAACGTAAATGAATTTTTGAGGCTTTAAAATGAAAAACGTTGTCCTTCTCGGCGCCACCGGCTCTATCGGTACCTCCAGCGTCGATGTCATCCAGCAGCATTCCGACATTTTCAACCTTTACGCCGTTGCCGCCAACAGCAGTGTCGAAAAGGTCGCTGAAATCGTTCGCAAGTACAATGTCGAACGCGTTTGCATGTTCAACGAAGCAGCCGCCAAGGAACTCGAATCCGTGCTCGGCCGTAAGGTGCTCGCTGGCATGGACGGTCTTTGCGAACTCGCTGCCGACCCGAAGGCCGATATCATCATCAACGCCTTGATGGGTGCAGTGGGCTGCCTCCCGACGATTACCGCCATCGAACACGGTAAGCATGTGGCTCTCGCCAACAAGGAAACGATGGTCATGGCTGGCCCGGTCATCTGGGACAAACTTGCTGAAAATCCGAAGTCCTTCATCACGCCGATCGACTCCGAACACAGCGCCATTTTCCAGTGCCTCGAAGGCGGCAAGCGCGAATCCGAAGTGGAATTCCTTGAAATCACGGCTTCGGGTGGTCCGTTCCGCGAATGGCCTATCGAAAAGTTTGAAAACATCACCGTGGCTGACGCCCTCAATCACCCGGTGTGGAGCATGGGCAAGAAGATTACCATCGACTCTGCTTCCATGATGAACAAGGGCCTCGAAGTGCTCGAAGCTCACTTCTTGTTCCACATTCCGTATGACCAGATCAAGGTCGTGGTTCACCCGCAGTCCATGGTGCATTCCTTGGTGCAGTTCCGCGACGGTTCCTTGATGGCACAGCTCGGCGCTCCCGACATGCGCATTCCTATCCAGGTGGCGCTCACGTGGCCCGACCGTCTCAAGCTCGAAACCAAGCGCCTCGACTTGCCGACTCTTGCAAAGCTCACGTTCTTCGAACCGGACTTCAACAAGTTCCGTTGCTTGGCGCTCGCATTTGATGCTGGCCGCCGTGGCGGTATTGTCCCTGCAATGATGAACGCTGCAAACGAAGTCCTCGTAGACAGCTTCCTCAAGGGAAACCTCAAGTTCACCGACATCCCGAAGTATGTGGAAATGGTGATGGACAAGGCTCCGAACGTGACGGGTCACCTCTCGCTCGAACAAGTTCTCGAAGCCGACAAGGAAGCCCGCCTCATGACGGAAGGCTTTTTGAAGTAATCGAACTGTCATCCCGGCCTTGTTGCGCAAGCGCAACACCCTTCGGCTCAACCATGCCAAAATGCAAGCATTTTGTCGCGGCACTCGCCTCGTATGTTTTTCC
>Ga0265299_10006952_pt1 | contig 10222 bp, 7 predicted proteins | sample AusTroGonzalo_MG_4_FD_193485 | JGI IMG/M metagenome (GOLD analysis project Ga0265299, IMG submission 193485) | Bovine rumen microbial communities from tropical cattle in Woodstock, Queensland, Australia - Gonzalo_02 | ecosystem: Host-associated > Mammals > Digestive system > Stomach > Rumen ...
TGGGCAAGGGTGCCCTCAAGGAGGACGGCTCCAGCTACGAGCGCAACTGCAAGACCCACGGCGCCCCGCTGGGCGGCGACGCCTACAAGAATACCATCAAGCACCTGGGCGGCGATCCTGAGAATCCGTTCCAGATCTTCGATGACGTGAAGGAGCTCTACGCCAAGCGTGCCGAGGAGCTGAAGAAGATCGCCGCCGAGCGCTATGCCGAGGAGAAGGCCTGGGCTTCCGCCAACCCGGAGAAGGCTGCCCGGCAGGCCGAGTGGTTTAGCGGCAAGGCTCCGAAGATCGACTGGAGCAAGTGCGTCCAGAAGGACAATGACGCCACGCGTTCCGCCAGCGCCGCCTGCCTCGGCGTGCTCGCCGAGCAGGTCCCGAACATGATCTGCGCTTCCGCCGACCTGTCCAACTCCGACAAGACCGACGGCTTCCTCAAGAAGACGCAGGCCCTCAAGGCCGGTGACTTCTCCGGCGCCTTCCTCCAGGCCGGCGTGGCCGAACTCACCATGGCTTGCTGCTGCATCGGTATGGCCCTGCACGGCGGCGTCATCCCCGCCTGCGGCACCTTCTTCGTCTTCTCCGACTACATGAAGCCGGCCGTCCGTATGGCCGCCCTCATGGAGCTGCCGGTGAAGTTCGTCTGGACCCACGACGCGTTCCGCGTGGGTGAGGACGGTCCTACCCACGAGCCCGTGGAGCAGGAGGCCCAGATCCGCCTGATGGAGAAGCTGAAGAACCACCACGGCGCGAATTCCTGCCTCGTGCTGCGTCCCGCCGACGCTAAGGAGACCACGGTCGCCTGGGCCATGGCCATGGAGAACATGAAGACCCCGACGGCCCTCATCCTGAGCCGCCAGAATATCCAGAACCTGCCCGAGGGCAACGATTACGAGCAGGCCCGCAAGGGCGGCTACATCGTGGCCGGCAGCGACGCCAATCCGGACGCGGTCCTCGTGGCCACCGGCTCCGAGGTCAGTACCCTCGTCGCCGGCGCCGAGCTGCTGCGCAAGGACGGCAAGAAGGTCCGCATCGTCAGCGTGCCTTCCGAGGGCGTCTTCCGCAACCAGCCGCTCAGCTACCAGCAGAGCGTGGTGCCCGCCGGTGCCAAGGTCTTCGGTCTGACCGCCGGTCTGCCCGTGAACCTGCAGGGCTTCCTCATCGGCGCCGCTCCCGAGAGCAAGGTGTGGGGCCTGGAGAGCTTCGGCTTCTCCGCTCCGTACAAGGTGCTCGACGAGAAGCTCGGCTACACCGCTGAGAACGTGTACGAGCAGGTCAGCAAGATGCTTTAGGACCAATGCAGCACATTCGGAACTTCTGTATCATCGCGCACATCGACCATGGGAAGAGCACCCTGGCGGACCGCCTGCTGGAGCTGACCCAGACGCTCGCGTCGCGCGACATGGAGAACCAGGTCCTGGACGACATGGACCTGGAGAAGGAGAAGGGCATCACGATCAAGAGCCATGCCATCCAGATGGTCCACCAGTATCACGGGGAGCCGTACAAGCTCAACCTGATCGATACTCCGGGCCACGTGGATTTCTCCTATGAAGTTTCGAGAAGTATCGCATCCTGCGAAGGCGCCCTCCTCGTGGTGGACGCCTCGCAGGGTGTTCAGGCACAGACGATCTCCAACCTCTACATGGCCATCGACCATGGGTTGGAGATCATCCCTGTGCTGAATAAAATCGACATGGAGTCCGCCCAGGTGGAGGTCGTGACCGACGAGATCTGCGACCTGCTGGGCTGCAAGCCCGAGGAGGTCTTCAAGGTTTCCGCCCGTACGGGCGAGGGTGTGGCGCCTATCCTGGACGCCATCGTGGAGAAGATTCCCGCACCGCAGGGGGACCCGAAGGGGCCGTTGCAGGCGTTGATCTTCGACTCCGTGTTCAATTCTTTCCGCGGCGTGATCGCCTATTTCAAGATCAAGAACGGCTCCATCCGCAAGGGCGACAAGGTCAAGTTCTTCGCCACCGGGATGGACTACGAGGTCGAGGAGGTGGGCATCCTGAAGATGAAACTTGTCCCGACGGCCGAGATCGGCTGCGGCGACGTGGGCTACGTGATCACGGGCATCAAGAGCGCCACCGAGGTCAAGGTGGGCGATACGATCACGCACGTGGCGAATCCCTGCGCCGAGGCGATCGCGGGTTTCGAGGAGGTGAAGCCGATGGTCTTCGCGGGTATGTATCCCGTGCAGGCCGACAAGTTCGAGGAGCTGCGCGCCGTGCTGGAGAAGTTCCAGCTCAACGACGCTTCTTTCGTCTACGAGCCGGAGAGCTCGCTGGCGCTGGGCAGCGGTTTCCGCTGCGGCTTCCTGGGCCTGCTGCACCTCGAGATCGTGCAGGAGCGGCTGTTCCGCGAGTTCGACATGGATGTGATCACCACGGTTCCCAACGTGTCCTACAAGGTTTATACGACGCAGGGCGAGGTGGTGGACGTGCACAATCCTTCCGGCCTGCCCGCCCAGACGCTTATCGACCATATCGAGGAGCCGTATATCCGGGCGCAGATCATTTCCAAGTCGGAGTTCTTCGGGCCCATCATGAAGCTTTGCCTGGACCGCCGCGGGACGTTGATCGGCCAGCATTACATCACGGCCGACCGCGTGGAGCTGACCTACGACATGCCGCTGTCGGAGATCGTGTTCGATTTCTACGACAAGCTGAAGACCATTTCGAAGGGTTATGCTTCTTTCGATTATCATGTGATGGATTTCCGTCCGGCGAAGCTCGTCCGCCTGGACATCCTGCTGAACGGCGAGCCTGCCGATGCGCTGTCGACGCTCATCCATGAGGACAACGCTTATACTTTCGGCCGCAAGATGTGTGAGAAGCTGAAGGATCTGATTCCGCGCCAGCAGTTCGATATTCCCATCCAGGCGGCCATCGGCGCCAAGATCATTGCGCGCGAGACTGTCAAGCAGGTGCGCAAGGATGTGACCGCGAAGTGCTACGGCGGCGATGTGACGCGCAAGCGCAAGTTGCTGGAGAAGCAGAAGGAGGGTAAGAAGCGTATGCGGCAGATCGGTACCGTCCAGGTGCCGCAGAGCGCCTTCATGGCCGTTCTCAAACTCGATTCTTAATTCGCATGGTCCGCCATTTCCAGGTCGCGGGACTTGTCTTCTCGCTGGAACTGCCGGATGGTCATCCGGTTTCGGATTTACTGCACAACTACGACCCATTTGAAATCCTGCTCCATCGGCAGCAGTCCCCTCAGAAAACCGTAGCCACCCGCGGCTCCGTAAGAGGGAGGGGCCCGCTTCCGGAGGAAGTGGGAGGGGTCTCGCGCAGCGAGACGTTTTCGGAGGGGAGCTGCTGCCGGGGAGCGGAGATTTTCAATCTGTCAATCAGCGACCGGAGGCCGGGGGCGCCGGGGGAGGCGCTGCTGCGGCCGCAGGAGAAGACCGGCGAGCCGGTCGTGGGCTTTTTCCGCAGCGGCGACGGGTACCAGGCGACGTTTGCGCCGGGTCCCGGCGCACGGGTGTGCGGGGTGTTGGAGATGAGCGGGGATTTCCGGGAGGGGCGGCTGTTTGCCGAAGGCAGTGCGTCCGACCAGGCCTTTGCCGTGAACAATGCGCTGATGCTGCTGTTCGCCTTTGCGTCGGCGCCGTACGCCGCGCTGGAGATGCATGCATCCGTAGTCATGCGCGGTGGGCGCGGCTTCCTGTTCCTCGGGAAGAGCGGCACCGGCAAGAGCACGCACAGCCAGCTGTGGCTGGACCACATCCCCGGGACGGAGTTGCTGAACGATGACAATCCGGTGCTGCGCATCGGGGACGGCGAGGTACGCGTGTACGGCTCGCCCTGGAGCGGCAAGACGCCCTGCTATAAGGCGCAGGACGCCCCCGTGGGCGCCATTGTCCGGCTGCGGCAGGCGCCGCAGAACCATATCGAACGCCTCGGTGCGGTCCACGCCTACAGCTCCGTGATGGCTTCCTGTTCCGGCTTCCGCGCCATCCGGTCGCTGGCCGACGCGCAGCACGAGACGCTGTCCGAGATTGCGCAGCGGGTGCCTTGCTATCAATTGGAATGTCTGCCGGACGAGGCGGCCGCCCGGCTCTGTCAGGAAACGGTCGATGGTTAAGAAAACGCTTCCCAACGAGATCCTCCTCGGGGAGGTGGCGGCCGTCCTGCGGGAGGGCCGCGAGGCCGTCATCATGCCCACCGGCAACAGTATGCTCCCGTTCATTCGCGGGGGGCGCGACCGCGTGGTGCTCTGCCGCCGGGAGACGGTCGCCGTCGGCGACATCGTGCTGGTGCGGATCGGGGAGCAGTATCTGCTGCATCGCGTCATCACCGCCGCGGGCGACGCGCTGACCCTGATGGGCGACGGCAATCTTGCCGGCACGGAGCGCTGCTCCGCCGCCGACGTGATCGGCACCGTGACGGAAATCATCCGCCCTTCCGGCCGGCACATCCGTCCCGGAAAAGCCCGCCTCTGGCGCGCCCTGCGCCCCCTCCGGCGCTATCTGCTGGGGGTTTATCGGCGCTTCATCCGCTTCTAACTTTCTCTTCTTTGCAGTGTGCCCAATGTCCTAATTTGACGGACATTGGTAGCAGTTTTGCCGGTTTTTTGTTTCCAATGTTCAGAATTATTGGACATTGGAAACGGTTTGCAAAAATAGTAATCGTTTAATTGATTCATACCCCCGAACTGACCCCTCCGGATGTCGGAAAGAACAATATCTTTGCAGGTATGAGAGAACTGGAAATATATCTTGTTTCTACCGACCACCTGGAGGATCGCTTATGGTTCCGGGAGGATGTGGATTTTAAGGTCGGGATGAACTATGTTGCCTTGGTATCCGCATATTCCAATGTTCGGATCCTTGCGTTTATCTTGATGTCCAATCATGTTCATTTTGTTTTGGAAGGAAACGAAGAAGATGCGCGTTCTTTCATCTCGGAATACAAACGGCGATATAGTAAATACTATCAAGAGAAATATGGTGTTCGTGAATTCCTACGGGGAAACGGGGTGGATATCCGGTTACTCGAACTGGAGGGAGAATCTCTTGAAAGAGCTATTGCGTACGTGCAGATGAACTGTGTGGCAGCAAACATCTGCATGCATCCGTCCCTATATCCTTGGGGAACTGGGCCGACTTTCTTCAACCCGAATCGACCGGAAGGGAAACCGCTGAGTCTGTTCTCCCGCAGGGCCCAGGTTAGGATCCTTAATAGTAAGGCAATACCGCCCAAGACTTTCCGGTTAACTGAAGATGGATATGTCGATCCTTCTTCCTACGTCACTGTATCGTTTGTGGAGCGCTTGTTCCGGACCCCAAGCCGATTCAATTATTTCCTGCAGAACTCTTCGAAGGCTAAAATACGCCTAGAGGAAAACGCATTGCCCTCCTTTCGTGATCAAAGCATTCTTACGGCTATACCCGATCTTTGCCGGTCATTGTTCCGAAAGGGTAACGTGCAGGAATTATCCAGAGATCAACTGGGGGAATTGTTGAAACAATTACGCTTCCGGTTCAGCACCGACGTGGCGCAACTATCCCGGATTCTGGAGATCCCTTATGAGGAGGTTGCTCGCCTACTGGATTCTTTGTAGGAATAGATAAGTGCGCTTAATGTCCCTTTAAAGTGGACATTGGTAGCAGTTTTGCCGGTAATTCGCTGCCAATGTCCAGGGTTTCGGGACATTGGTTACAGTTAGAGGCCGGGAGGTGCGGGCTAGCGCGTCATTCGCACCACGATGGACAGCGGCAGCGCTTTGTTGAAGCGGTCGTTCAGGGCGAGCTCGCCGCTCTCGACCGTGCCGACGCGCATCGCCTGGCGGAGCACCGTCTCGCCCAGCAGGGCGGAGTAGCCGTTGCTGTAGAGGTTGAGCACCAGGAAGGCGTCTTGCGGCGCGAGGATTTCTCCGACGCTGCGGAGCATCTCGAAGAGGCACTCGTCCAGCTTCCATTTCTCGCCGTCCGGACCATGGCCGTAGGCCGGCGGATCGAGGATGATGCCGTCGTAGCGGTTGCCGCGGCGCGCCTCGCGCCGGGCGAATTTCATCGCGTCCTCCACCACCCAGCGGATGCCGTCCAGGCCGCTGTGCTCCATATTTCCGCGGGCCCAGGTGACGACCTGCCGGACGGAGTCCAGGTGGGTCACGTCAGCGCTGGCCGCTTTCGCGGCAAGCGACGCCGCGCCCGTGTAGGCGAAAAGGTTGAGCACGCGGGGCGTGCCGCCTTTCGCCGCGAGCGCGCGGGTCTGCCGGTAGATGTAGTCCCAGTTGGGCGCCTGCTCCGGGAACACGCCGACGTGTTTGAACGAAGTCAATCCGAGCCGCAAATCCATCTTCAGGCCGTCCGCGTTCGCATAGCGTATCCACCACTGGTCGTCCATCTTGCGGAGGCGGTTCCAGGTGCCGCTGTCTTCCTTGCCGGCCTTGCCGAACCCGGCGCCGGGTGTGAAGGTCGTGTGCGCGAGCTTGCGCCATTCGGCCTCAGGCAGGGATTTGTCCCACAGGGCCTTGGGCTCCGGACGCGCGAGCACATAGGCGCCGAAGCGCTCGAGCTTCTCGCCCGCGCCGCTGTCCAACAGCTCGTAGTCTGACCAGGAAGGGGAAGGGTATTCTGCCATGTCGTTCAGTTTATGACTCGTCCACCATGTCGGAAGCCGCGTCCACCAGGGCCACGAGCCCGTCGGTGAGCTGTTTCGCCAGGTCCGCGTCGCCGCCCTGCTTCATCACGTCGGCCAGGAAATACACGTATTGCCCCACAATCTCGAAGTCCTCGCGGGCCCAGTCGTAGAACTCGATGTAGAACTTGGCGCTCTGGAGCAGTTCCGTTCCGAGCTGCGTGGCCAGCAGGCGCGCCTTCTCCGGCTGCCCCAGCCGGTAGTAGTGCTCGACCAGCGAGACGACCATGTAGTCGTTGCCCGAGAAGCCGAGCGGAACGGTCTCCAGCGGATAGTGCTGCATGATTTCGCAGGCCTTGTCCACCATTTCCATCGCCCGGTCGCGCTCGCCCGCCTTGATGAAGGCGTCGGCGCAGTTCACGAACATGGTGCGGATGGACATCACGCCGAGGTGCGTGTACATGTTCTGATAGTCGATGAAGTAGTCGTCGCGGGCCAGGTCGTCCCAACTGTACACCTGCGTCATCAGGCGGTACAGTTCGTCGGTGTCCACGAAACCCGCCTCGGCGGACGTGGTCTTGTTCTTGATCGGGACGAACTTGTAGGAATAGCCCGTGTATTCGAGATACTCCTTGATGCCGACGTTGAGGTCGCCGCCCATGTTGAGGAAATGCAGCGGGCGGTCCCATTCGTAGCCCGACAGCAGGTCGAGCAGGAAGAGCTCGGGCTTGGTGAGGAATTCCTTGTCCTTGGAGATCGTGAGCACGATCGAATCCGGAATCTGGGCGGCGTATTTCTCGTCCAGGATGCCGTATTTGATGACGTTCTCCCGGTTCACCGGCAGGACGATCTTGCGCGAAGGGATGTAGTCCACCTTGCGGCCGCTGGTCATCGGCGCCTTGATCTGCGGGTGCTTGAAGACGGCCATCACGTCGCCGATGGACATCTCGCGCTCCTGGGTGTCATAGATCGGTACGTATTCGTTGGTGCCGTAAAGATACTGCTCCGGCCCCACCGTGATCGGCAGCGGAGCGGACTTGTTGCACGCCCACTTCATCTGGTCGATGTGCCAGTCGGTGCCGAGCAGCGAGGTGTTGCAGATACGCACGTCCGTGCGCACGTCTTCCACCTCCTGGGCGTACCAGAGCGGGAAGGTGTCGTTGTCGCCGTGGGTCACGAGGATGCCGTTCTCGCCCACGGAGTTGAGGTAGTTGCGGGCCATTTCCACCGCCGTGCGGCGGTTGGAGCGGTCGTGGTCGTCCCAGTTCTGGGCACCCATCTGCACGGGCACGAGCAGGCAGAGCCCCGTCAGGGCGCCGGCGGTCAGCAGGCTGCCGCGGCCCTTGCGGGCGCCGTCGATCCAGCTGAACAGCGCCGCCACGGCCAGGCCGGCCCACGCGCTGAAGAAATAGAAGGATCCCGCGTACGCGTAGTCGCGCTCGCGCACCTGGTACGGCGGCTGGTTGAGGTACAGCACGATGGCGATACCCGTCATGAAGAACATCAGGAAGGTCAGCCAGCAACCGCGCTTGTCGCGGTCGAACTGGAAGAAGAGGCCCAGCAGGCCCAGCAGCAGCGGCAGGAAATAGTAGTGGTTCTTGCCCTTGTCGTGGGCGAGCACGTCGGGTGCGTCCACCTGGTCACCCAGGCGGATGTCGTCGATGAACTTCACGCCGCTCTCCCAGTTGCCGTGGAAGATGTCGCCCGGAGTGGGCGAATGGACCTGGTTCTGCCGTCCGGCGAAATTCCACATGAAATAACGCCAGTACATCCAGTTCAGCTGGTAGTCGAAGAAGTAGTAGAGGTTGGTGCCGAAAGACGGCTTGCGGGCCGTAGCGCCGGAGACGCGTTTGCCCTTGCCGTTCGTGTAGGTCTCATAGAAGCGCTCGTAGCTGCCGTCGGCGCTCGTGCTCCACATGCGCGGGAAGAGCATCTTGCCGGAGGCCTTGTAGCGGGCGTCGATCGGGCCCTCGACTTTCTTGTATTTCCCGTCCAGCGGGGCCCAGTAGGTCGTCGACTTCAGCTCGTAGGGCGCGCCGTAATACTGGCCGTAGAGGAGCGGCGTGGAGCCGTACTGCTCGCGGGACAGGTAGCGCACGAGGGTGAACGCGTTGTCCGGCTGGTATTCGTTGGTCGGCGTCTTGGCGCTGGAGCGGATGATGTCGATGGTGAACACCGAGAAGCCGATGACGATGGTCGTGGCGCAGAGCAGCACCGTATTGAGGAAGACCTTCTCCTGCTTCAGGGTGCGGAAGAGCCCCCAGAAGAGCAGCGCCAGCAGTGCGGCGAGGAAGAAGGCGGCGCCGGAATTGTACGGCAGGCCGAGCGTGTTGACGAAGAAGAGGTCGAAGTATGCCGCCAGCTTGGGCAGGTACGGGACAATGATGAAGACGATCAGACCGAGAATCACCACGCCCACGGCGAAGATCTTGACCAGCTCCCGGAACGTGAAGGGTTTGTCCTCGCGCTGCCGGTAGTAGTACATGAACACGATGGCCGGGATGGCCAGCAGGTTCAGCAGGTGCACGCCGATGCTGAGGCCCATCAGAAAGGCGATCAGCACGATCCAGCGCAGCGCGTGCGGTTCGTCGGCGCGGTCATACCAGACCGTCATGAGCCAGAACACCAACGCGGTGAAGAGCGAAGACATCGCGTACACCTCGCCCTCCACGGCGGAGAACCAGAAGGTGTCGGAGAAGGCATACACCAGCGCGCCCACGAGGCCGGAGCCGAAGATGGCGACGGCCTGCGCGGTGCTGTAGGTGCCGTCCGCGGCCGGGCGTACCAGGCGCTTCGCGAGCCACACGACGGTCAGATACAGGAAGAAGATCGTCAGCGCCGAGCACAGCGCGCTCATCGCGTTCACGAGAATCGCGGCGTGCATGTTGTCCCCGAACAGCGTGAAGATGCGGGCGAACAGCTGGAACACCGGGTTTCCCGGGGGATGTCCTACTTCGAGTTTATAGGAGGATGCGATGAACTCGCCGCAGTCCCAGAAGGAAGCGGAGGGCTCTATGGTCAGCAGATAAGTGACGGCGGAGACCACGAAGGCCACCGCAGCGCAGATCCGGTTCCACAGGGTAAATTTCTTCTCAGTCATAACCTGCAAATGTACAATTAAAAATCTGTATCTTTGCAAAAATTATCCCATTCTATGGCACAACAGGACTGGAAGAGTCGTTTGGGGGTGGTCTACTCCACCAATCCCGACTTCCGTTACGAAACGGCGCAGGATGCACCCGAGGCGGACACGCTTCCGCCCGCGAAGCAGCACCTGGTCGTCCGGATCGACCGGCGCCGCCGCGCCGGCAAACAGGTCACGCTCGTGGACGGCTTCGTCGGCCGCGAGGCCGACCTGACCGCCCTCGCCAAGACGCTCAAGACCAAATGCGGCGTTGGCGGAACTGTGGAGGAAGGCCAGATCCTCATGCAGGGAGACCTTCGCGACAAGCTCGTCACCCTGCTCGGCGCCATGGGCTATCAGGTCAAGCGCGGCAACTAGACGATGGAAGAGGTTTTCAAAAGCGGCACCTTGAACATGTCCGCCAGCCCGATGCCGGTGCTGGGGACGGAAGCGCTGTGGGCCGACGTCCTGACGAACCGCATCCTCGCGGTCGTGGCCGTGGTCCTGCTGGTCC
>Ga0265299_10006953_pt1 | contig 10221 bp, 10 predicted proteins | sample AusTroGonzalo_MG_4_FD_193485 | JGI IMG/M metagenome (GOLD analysis project Ga0265299, IMG submission 193485) | Bovine rumen microbial communities from tropical cattle in Woodstock, Queensland, Australia - Gonzalo_02 | ecosystem: Host-associated > Mammals > Digestive system > Stomach > Rumen ...
AGCGATATGCCGACGCGGCGAAGAAGCTCGGGCCGTTCCGCGGCACATGCGCCGCAGTGGACGACAAGTGGGGCGAATTGGTCGCGCTCGCGGACTCCGAAACCGAGAAGATCACGTCGAACGCCGCGCTCAAGCCGAAGCTAAGGAAACTGAAGCTTCAGGGCATCGTCTCGAAGTTCGGGCCCGTCCTCGGCGAGAAGGCGAAAAAAGCCCTTGCCGAGCAGGCAGAGTAGTTTCGGGCAACGGGCAGAGCGCGGCGCATCTGCCGCGGAATGTGGTATAATGTTCACCAATAAAGAAAACCTAAAAGGAGTTTGAAATGATAGTCAGGTCACTTGCGGCATTGTTGATAATGTTTGCTGTCGGTTGCGCGTCGGAGAAGGCGTTGAATCGCGGCTGCGCCAGTTCCGTGAGGGTTTCGGCGGTTGTGTTCGACAAGGCGGTTTACAATGCCGCATCTCAGGCGGAGCTGATTGAGAAGTTCCGCAGTCATGATGTCGAGCCGCTCTGGTCTCATATCCTTACGCCCGACTGCGGAGTGATAGAGTCTAGGCGTGAAGCTCGTGTTTTCTCAGGATATGAATATGTGTCCAATATGCATAGGCCTCGCTTGATTTCTCGCCTTGAGGCTGCGCCAAGTGATGATCCTGATGCTGATCGTCCGGTAAAACAAAAGAAATTCACTTCACGGGATGTCGGCGAAAGGATAGAAATAGGCGAAAGCAAAGGCGATGTGCTGGGCGTGGAATGCGAGTTCTCATTCGTGGAAGAGTCCAAATCTGATAATGATTTTGATATTGTCCATAGCGGCAAGGTGATGGGAACCGTTCCTGTTGGCGCAGGCGACAGCATGATCGGCAGCGTGCGGGCAGACGCTTCAGGATCGCAAATCATCGTCATCATCATTAGTCAGTGAAGTCTGTCGATGCACGGGGTTTCGTGATATGAAAGCGGTTGTCGGTATCCTTGCTGAATCGCTTCTCGGCTGCAGACAGGCGATAGGCAAGCTTTGGCCAATGTTATGCACGGTGTATGTCGCCTGTACATTGGCCTCTGGCTGTGCTTCTGACGGTTCGCTGTATGGTGAGATGAAGAAGTTCCGCGAATCGGAAGTTCGCGGTCGGGTGAATTGGCTGCCGATACCTGGCTTGGCGGGGTCGGGGATTCAGTGCCACGCTCCTGCAACGCTCAACTATGTTGACGGTCATTCCGAGACACAGACGTATGATCCGTTGATCATGCATGTTGATGGAGTGAGGAACGGTATACCGGTGGATTACGTGTGCAAGGCTCAGGAGCATCCAGCGGCATCATTAAAGAGAGGATCTGCACTTGTATGTGCGGTGCTTATGCCGGAGGTTTACGATATCGATGTCTGCGGCGAGACGGGGATACATAGTCGCCGTCGCCATGTTGCGGGTTACCATGTTGAATTATTGTATATGGACGTGAAGGAGTGCGCAAGGTGAAGATGGACCTATGTTCAACGGCGCGGCTTGGAGCTGCGCTTGTCGTATTTTCAGTTGTGGCGGGCTGCGCCTCGAACGGCAATGTTTTAGGCGGGCGCCTTGTGGATGGAATATGCAGAACGTCGACGTCACACGACACGTTTGAAGAATTGTTCTGGGGGCCCGTAAGGCGGTTTCCGGCTGATTTCGATGAGCGGCAATGCACTGTTTTCGGAACAAACGAATGGGTGAGGGTTGAATCGTATCCAGACGGAACGCCTTGCCGTCTAACAAGGGGATCGGTTAGACCGGACGGATTGCCGGATGATATAACGACAGCCGCGGTCGAATATGATTTCTTTGGCAATGTGCTCATGCGGTATTCGCTTCATGATCTTGCCGAGCGGAAGGCGGGCATTGAGCCAGACTTTACAAAGTCACGTTATTGGATGGATTTCCGGCGTGTAATCCGCGTAGAGTCGCGCCTTGCGCTGGATTATAGCTATTCACTTTACTATTATCAGGAGTCGTCGTCGTGTCTTAAGGTCGGAGTATGGGCGCTTGACCGGAAAAAGCGCAGCATGGACAAACTGGTGTTGAACATAAGATTGGTCGACGGATGCGCTGTGCCTGACGACGCGGAGCTGCATTCTCAGCTGGGTGGTCTCCTGGAGTTTCGTGGCATATCGGTTGATGAAGACGGCAACATCGTCTTGAAGTTGCAGATGAAGGCGAGCGGCGAGACTGTTGACCTGAATCCTTGTATCAAAACGAACAGAAAATGATGCGAAAGTGGAATTAAGGGTCGGAGCTTATTGATATAGTAGAATTGATACAGTAGCCGAGTTTTTGGCATAATGTTCACATGAGAAAGAACAGGGTTATCGAGCAGAACAGGTGCTATCACCTTGTCAGCCGGCTTGCGCACCGGGCGTTCTTCCTCGACGACGTGGAGAAGGACCGCGCGGTTGCGCTGATGCGACGCGTAGAGGCAGGAGTAAATGCTAGCATGAGTTACTGTATCAATAGAACTGTATCAATAAGCCCTTTTGACCCCCGGCACCGGATCATTGCTATCAACCATGGCTTCCGTATAATCCATAATTGATTAAAGGAGTGACAGAAATGAAGATGAAGATGTAATGATGTTTCTCTTTGTGGCGATAAATGATGGTTTTGCACAGGGGGATTTGCCGATAAAACTTTCTGCCAACATGGAAAGTGCGCAAGTGGAAACAAATAAGATTGAGGTTATGAGAGTGTCGTTTGTTAATGTGTCCAGTAACGATGTTCGTATTCTGAGAACTTTCGACAAAAGATATAATCAACGGATTTGGTTTAGCATGGAAGTTGTTGACCAAAATGGCACGCCCATGACTACAGTTGCAACGGGAGGGAAAGTGTCAATCCGAGGGAATATGGACTATATTACGCTTAAGCCTTTTGAGAGCTTTGGCTTTTTGTTTGATTACAATGAATTTGTGGCAAAACTAACGCCAGGAAGATATACTGCCAAGATAACATATAGCAATCAGTACGGCAGTGACTGTTTCCATGGGAGTGTTTCGACAGATCATATTGAGGTGAATGTTCCTGCTCCATAATGTTGGCGTTGCTAATATGATTTTACTTGCTTTCCTTCTTCTGGCCATTCAGCCCGCCGTTCCGCACCGCACAGTCGAGATGACGCCTGTCGCGGCGGAGGGGGAGCTTACGAAGGAACTTGGGCGATACGGAATGACGGCCTGAAGTGGAGCATGGGGTCTGACCCCATAGTACTTAGGGTGTGGTAGGAGGTATGGAATGAGATATTTATTTCTGATTTGTGGTTGCCTTTGGGGCATGTTCGTACTTGCGGAGTCAAACCGCAAGGAGGCGGCGAGTTATCAACGTCAGTTTGCTGAACTCCCGAGGACAAATGTGCTGACGAATTGGAATGAGCGAGTCGTCTCTTTGGATGATGAGCGCGGGCGGCTGACATTTACCTATGATGCCGAGGGCTTGCTTTCGTATGTGCGGTTGTTTAAAAAAGACGGTGGCTTTGAGTGTTATGAGTATCGCGGCGGGAAAGTGTGCTCGGGGTTGATTACGGATCCGAAAACAAAAGATTCTGTCATGACCTTGTTTTCAGAGCAAGAGATGACTGGGAAGAATGTCGATCGCGTCGTGATGCATCGGAAGGCCGGTTGTCCGTTTTCCGGGGAGCGGTATTTTACAAGCGATGGAACCGAGATTCATCCGCCCAAGAACGTCAAGCCGAGCATTCTCAACATTGAGTGCGTACCTAGTCCGGGCATGTCGGTTGAGATAGGGCCGTACAAGTGGACGGAGCTCGGTGTGGATGCTGGACTTCCGGTCCAAAGATTGGCAAAGAACGAAAAAGTGTTGATTGAAGGCGCTCTGAAGGTGGCGGGTAAATATCCTTGGCTTTTGGGAGATTGCGCTGCAAGGACTGGCGATAAGTTGAGCCCAGAGCTCGAGAAGGCGGGAGTGAAACGAGTGCATCCTCTTAAGGACGAAGTCGAATACTATTTCGTGATTGATGTCCGAAATGACGACATCTACTATTTCGCCAAAGACCAGAAGCAGCTCATTGAAGAGAAGTTTGGTTTAAAAAGCGAATTTGATGAATTCTATTACCTTGATGGGCTTTTGTTTGATCGGAAGGCAACAAGAGCAAAAGATCAGCGCCAAAAGCTTTCAGCGGCTATAAGTCCGCCATCGGAAGTGAAAGAGTAAACGCGCAAGATGACCCTGTTGCCCCCTAGGAGATAAGTGATGAAATTTCGTTTTGCATTGATTGGACTCCTGTTGACGGCCGCTTGGACGGGTGGCGCCGCAAGTGAAGACCGAGAGGCCAAGCTGGCGGAGATTGTCGCCAAGGTACGGGAAATCACTGAGCACCGCGAGGTGCCCGGCGGGAGGTCTTTGTCAGATGTGCTCTGCTGGTTTGCCAAGGTAGAGCCACAAGGCGAGTCTGGCCTTTCCATGCGGCTTATGAAGGCGCGGACCCAGGATGTAAAGATTTACACGGGCGAACACTCCTGGAAGAAAATCGGCGCCGGCAACACGGTGAACATCCGTGCCGGCGAAAAGAAGTGCATTTGGGTTATGGGCATCTCCCTTGACGTTGGACTGGACAATGCGATCTTTCCCGTAGACGGGTGCCCGTGGCTGTCGAATTCGGTTCACACGGTCTATGTGCGGATGCGCGAATCAAGCGAGTTTCACAACACAGTCAAAGTGGATTCCTATGTCATTTCCCTGGATCAAAAGAGGGCGTATTACCGCGAGGGGAAACGGGAAATCGCATATCCTTTCCCATTTACGAATCCTGAGCCTGACATGACGCAGGAAGAGTTTGAGAAAAGCATTGAGGCGGAAGGTCAAGTTGAGATATGGGAAGGATTGCGAAGCGAATTATTAGATGCGTTTAGGCCAATTGCTCCATATAAAAGGTATTCGCAAAGAAAAGTTATCGAAGATGGGCGGATGGTGATTGATTTTGTGATTTTTGAAGGTGGTGAGGATAAGATGTCTTGTGTTGTCTTTGCCCCTGCGCAAGATAAGAAGCCGGCGCGGGCGGCCTTCAGGAGTTTGGATTTTTCTAAGCGGCTACATGTGGATTGTGCATTGTTAGCGGATGGTACAATTGAAAATTTTGATGTTATTCAGCGGACTGCCTATCTGGATGAGCAAGGCGATGAATTTAAGCGCGACTTCATCAAGTCGATGCTGAAGCGCCTTAACCTGACTGCAGCCGACCTGCCTGGCATCAACCTCGAGCCGATCTTGGGCGCGGGACGGTAGTTTGCCATTCGACGCGAAAGACGTAGCGCGCGAGGAAGCGAAGGATGTCAATGGACTTTCCCGGAGACGTGTGAAATGAAAATGTCGATGTTGACAGTGGCCTGCTGGAGCACATTTCACCAACCTTCGGAGTTTCAAATTGTCAATGCAAGAGTGGGGGCTATAAGCCGTGTTATGGTATAATATTGTGGATGACAGATTTCTCGAAATTGCTTAATCCAGAGCAGTGCGCGGCGGCTACGGCGGGCGAAGGACCTCTTCTCGTTCTCGCGGCCGCAGGAACTGGCAAGACGCGCACGCTCGTCCACCGCGTCGCTTTTCTCATAGAGCAGGGCGTTCCCGCCGATCGCATACTTCTTCTTACCTTTACCAACCGCGCCGCGCGTGAGATGCGCGAGCGTGCCGAAAGGCTCGTTGGCGACGAGGTCGCGTCGATATGGTCTGGCACCTTCCACTCGATATGCGCGCGGCTTCTCAGGCGGTATGGTAGCTCCATCGGCTATTCGAGCGGATTCCAGATTCTCGACGAGGACGATCAGAAGAAGCTCGTCGGCGAGATCATCAAGACCGTCGCCAAGAACCCGAAGGACTTCCCGAAGAAGGAAGTAGTCGCGAAGATGATTTCCGAGGCGGCGAACGAGTCGAAGCCGATCGAGATGATTGCCGCGAGATGGCAGACGAAGACGGCAGGCGTCGACCCCGAGGAAATCGCTAAGGTCGCCGAGAAGTACGCCGCGCGAAAGCTCGAGCTCAACTCGATGGACTTCGACGACCTTCTTGAAAACGGCCTAAAGCTCCTCAAGACGCAGGACAGAATACGCGAGATGCTGCAGGAGCATTTCCTCCACATCCTCGTCGACGAATACCAGGACACGAACGGGCTTCAGGCGGAGTTCACCGACATTCTCGCTCAGCGCCACCGCAACATCATGGCCGTCGGCGACGATTTCCAGTGCATCTACACCTGGCGCGGCGCGCAGATCGAGAACATCATGGAGTTCCCGAAACGCTGGGAAGGGTGCCGCGTCGTGAAACTCGAGCGCAACTACCGTTCCGTCCCCGGCGTCCTCGATGTCGCAAACGTCGTGATGCGCGACGCACCCAACCAGTTCGAGAAGACGCTGCGCCCCGCGAGAAGCGGACAGGGCGAGAAGCCCTGCATCTGCAAGCTCTACGACGGGCGAGCGCAGGCGGACGAGATTCTCCGCAGGGTGCGCGAGTATCACGACCTCGGCTACCGCTGGAGCGACATGGCCGTTCTCTACCGCAGCCACTTCCAGTCGATTGACGTGCAGATGTCGCTCGCCCGCGCGAAGGTTCCGTTCCGCATAACGTCTGGTGTCGGCGTCTTCGAGCAGATACACGTCAAGGACGTGCTCGCGTACCTTCGCCTTCTCGTGAACCCTGGTGACGAACTTTCGTTCCTCAGATTCGTCTCGCTTCTCCCCGGTATAGGCGAGGCGAGCGCTCGCAAGTACTGGGAGAAGCTCGCACGTTCGTTCGACCCGAAGCGTCGCGAGGACTGCGACGCGCTTGGCGGGATGCTCGGCGCAAAGGCGAAACCGCTTTGGCCTGCGCTTGCGAAGTGCTTCTCGTTTGCAGAGGGTCATCTCAAGGACGACGAGATAGGCGAGCTCATCGAGGATTTCGTCGACTTCTTCTACGAAGACCACCTTCATCTTGAATGGGAGGATCAGGAAGCGACCGACCGTCTCGACGACATCAAGGAACTCGCGGCGCAGATCGCGGGCGGGGAATATGGCGACGATGAGGACGAGGAGAACCCGGGCCGTCATCGGCTTGAGTCGTTCCTCGCGGACGTCGCGCTCTTGACGAATCTCGACGCGCGGCGAAACGAGCCAGATTCCGACAAGATGACGCTTTCGACGATTCACCAGGCGAAGGGGATGGAGTGGCCAGTCGTGTTCGTGCCGTGGTGTTCCGAGGGAATGTTCCCGAGCCCGAAGGCGAGCGAGGAAGGGCGGCTTTCCGAAGAGCGGCGTCTTTTCTATGTCGTGGTGACGCGGGCGAAGGACCGCCTGTGGCTTGGCTCGCCGATGATGCGAAAGATGCCAGACGGCGGAATGTTCCCTGTCGAGCCGAGTGTGTTTATCAAGGAGATTCCGACCGATCTCGTTGAGGTGCGTCGCCTGATGAGCTACGACTATGGTGGCGGGTATGGGTCGTCGGGTCGTGGTGGATATGGCGGCTACGGTTCCTCCGGCCGCGGCGGATATGGTGGTGGCGGCTATCGTTCGCGTCCGACGCAGACTTGGAAGACGACTTGGAGGAGATGAAACATTCAACCGTGTAGAACATGCAGAACATGTAGAATTTCTGCACGATCTACATGTTCTACATGGCTAAAACAACAGGGTAAGAAAAATGAAACTCACTAAAATTCTTGAATGGTTCGATGGCTTGCTCAAGGTCGGAGATTTCGACGACGTGAGCAACAACGGGCTTCAGATCGCGCGTGAGGGCGACGACGTGCGCCTTGTCGCGTTTGCTGTCGACGGGTCGCTCAAGAGCGTCAAGGCCGCGGCTGCCGCGGGCGCGCAGCTTCTCGTCGTTCACCACGGCATAAGCTGGGGTGGTGGAATCCGTCGGCTCGTCGGCGGTGAATATGCCATCGTAAAGGCGGCGATGGACGCGAACCTCGCGCTTGCCGGATATCATCTTCCGCTCGACGCAAATAGGAAAGTGGGTAACAACTGGGAGATCGCGCGGCATCTGAAACTCGCCAAAGTGAAGCCGGCGTTCCCATACCACGGCAATATCATCGGGCTTGTCGGACGCGCGTCGCGTAGTGGGAAGTTCACGATTGGCGAGACGGAGATTTCGCTCCGTCGCGGCGAGAAGGTCGGCGTCTGCTCGGGCGGCGCTGGAGAGTTTGCCGTCGAGGCGAAAAGCCTCGGGTGCGATGTCTTTGTGGCGGGCGAGGCGAACTGGGGCGAGCAGATCGCCGCGGAGAACGTCGGCATGAAGATGATTTGCGCCGGCCACTATGTAACCGAGACTTTCGGCGTCCAGGCGCTCTCCCGCGAGCTCAGCCGCGCCCTCGGACTCAAGACCATCTTCGTCTGAATATGATATAATACACGACCATGAGCGAATCTGACACTTCTCGACATTTTCTACGGCAGTGGATCGAAAAGGACGTAGCCGACGGCAAAACCGGCGGCAAGGTCGTAACGCGATTCCCGCCGGAGCCGAACGGTTACATCCACATCGGCCACGCAAAGGCCGTCTGCGTTGATTTTGGCATGGCCGAACTCTTTGACGGCGAATGCCACCTCCGTCTCGACGACACGAACCCGACCAAGGAGTCGGACGAATACGCCGAGAACATCAAGAAGGACATCCGCTGGCTCGGCTTCCAGTGGTCGGGCGAAGGCGATGCTGGCGAGCCAGGGTTTTACAACGCGTCGAACATGTTCGACAAGATGTACGAGATCGCCGAGGAGCTTATCCGCCGCGGGCAGGCCTACTGCTGCAACCTGACGCAGGACGAGTGGAAGCAGTACCGCGGCGTTCCAGAGAAGCCGGGAACCCCCTCGCCTTCGCGCGACACGAGTCCTGAGCGCAACCTGCAGATTTTCCACGAGATGCGCGACGGCAAGTATGCCGACGGCGAATGGTGCCTGAGGGCGAAGATCGACATGGCCTCGCCTAACATCCACTTCCGCGATCCCGTCATCTACCGCATCCGCCACGTCTCGCACTACCATCTCGGCGACAAGTGGTGCGTCTACCCGATGTACGACTTCGCGCACCCGATCGAGGATGCGCTCGAGGGTGTCACGCACTCGATGTGCACGCTCGAGTTCGAGGTGCACCGTCCGCTCTACGACTGGGTCGTTGATCGCATGGACGAGCAGGGGCTTTTGCCTGTCAGGAACGGCGTCAAGATTCGCACCCAGCAGCGCGAGTTTGCGCGTCTCAACATCACCTACACCGTGATGTCGAAGCGTCTTCTTCTGCAGCTTGTCACCGAGGGGCATGTGGCGGGATGGGACGATCCTCGCATGCCGACAGTGTGCGGCATGAGGCGGCGCGGCTATACGCCTGGCGCAATTCGCGAGTTCTGCGCACGCGTGGGAGTTTCGAAGTTCGAGAGCGAGAGCGACCCTGCGCTTCTCGAATGGTGCGTCCGCGAAGAGCTCAACCAGACGGCGACGCGCCGCATGGCCGTTCTCGACCCGGTGAAGGTTGTCGTTGATAATTGGGAACGGGGAATGGGTAACGGGGAACGGGTGACGCGCGAAGTGGAGCTTCCAAACAACCCGCTCGACGAGTCGGCTGGCACGAGGAAGATTCCGTTTGGCGGTGAGATATGGATCGACCGTGCGGACTTCATGGAAGTTCCCGAGAAGAAGTTCTTCCGCATGGCGCCAGGTCAGGAAGTGCGTCTTCGCGGCGCTTGCATCTTCAAGTGCACCGGCTGCGTCAAGGACGAGTCGGGCAAGGTCGTCGAGATCCACGGCACATGGGATCCAGAGTCGTGGGGCGGAAACGCCGCGGACGGCCGCAAGGTGAAGGGCACGATCCACTGGGTCGACTGCGCGACTGGCGTCAAGGCTGAGGTGAGGCTTTACGACCGGCTCTTCACGGAGAAGGATCCGCTTAAGGACGGGCCGTCGGAGTTCCTGAAGTACATGAACCCCGATTCGCTGAAGGTCGTTGAGGCGTACGTTGAGCCAGCGCTTGCTGAGGCGAAGGGGCTTGACCGCTTCCAGTTCGAGCGCACCGGCTACTTTGTCGCTGACGAGTTCGACTCCAAGCCCGGCGCCCCAGTCTTCAACCGCACCGTCACGCTCAAGGACTCCTACAAGCCGTCCGTCTGAGCGATGTCTTGAGCATTGCCGAGCCGATGGTCGCGGGTGAGGTAGGCGGAAGGTCGCAGGCGTAAGAGTGACTTGCGTACGCAACCAGTGATAGACGCCGAGGCATGGCAGGCTAA
>Ga0265299_10006954_pt1 | contig 10221 bp, 13 predicted proteins | sample AusTroGonzalo_MG_4_FD_193485 | JGI IMG/M metagenome (GOLD analysis project Ga0265299, IMG submission 193485) | Bovine rumen microbial communities from tropical cattle in Woodstock, Queensland, Australia - Gonzalo_02 | ecosystem: Host-associated > Mammals > Digestive system > Stomach > Rumen ...
GCCGAAATACAGTAAATTGCTTGGAGAATATGTTGCTGTCAGTCCGGATGCGGTTGCGCAGGCTCTGGCCAGAAGCTATCACTGGACAATTGCGCCTTGTGGGGATACTGCTCTGAATCTTTTGGGATTATCTGATCAGGTTACAGCAGTCTGGAGCTATATCAGCGATGGTCCATATAAAACGTACGAATGGAACCATGTTAAAATCGAATTCCGGCACCGGACAAACAGAGAAATCACAGGACTGTCATATATGACCAGCCTTGTGATTCATGGCCTGAAAGCCCTGGGAAAAGAACGCGTGTCTGAAGAAACGATTGAACGCCTGTCTGCACGGTTATCTGAACCGGAAAAAACTGCTTTACTCCGGGAATCATCCGAATCAAGTGACTGGATTGTTGACACAGTTCGTAAAATCTGCCTGGGAGGTGCTGCATGAAAACCGTTGCCCGTCTTTCTGCTGAAGATCGCAGTGATCTTTTCCGGAATACAGCAAACCGGATGCAAATGAGCGATGCCATTGTGGAGAAGGATTTCTGGGTATGTTTTACGCTGGATTATCTGTTTCATCGCTCTCCGTGGAAGGATTCGATTACCTTCAAAGGTGGAACCAGTCTTTCAAAAGCATATCATCTGATCAATCGGTTTTCAGAAGATATTGATCTGATTCTTGACTGGAGAATCCTTGGTTACAGCTTGAACGAGCCATGGGAAGAGCGCTCCAGCACAAAACAGGATGCATTCAACAAAGAGGCTAACAAACGCGCTGAAGTGTTTCTGGCACATGAATTCGTACCGACTGTAAAAAGAGAACTGTCCGCGGAAATCAATACAGAGGCTCAGATTTATATTGATCAACATGATCCGCAAACTGTCATATTTGCTTATCCGCGGATTTTTGACGGAACAGGAACGCTGCAAGTTATCAGGCTTGAAATTGGTGCTCTTGCCGCATGGACTCCGGCAAAGACCGTTCCTATTATGCCATATGCTGCTGAACAGTATTCCGGTCTGTTTGAACAGAAAGAAACAGCCATTCTTACTGTCACGCCAGAGAGAACATTCTGGGAAAAAGCAACTATTCTCCATCAGGAGGCAAACAGGCCAGAACATCTGGAGATGCCGTTGCGTTATTTTCGCCATTATTATGATTTGTACAGAATGGGTCAAAGCACTGTTAAAAACGATGCGCTGAAGCAGCCCGATCTTCTTCAGAAAGTGGCAGACTTCAAAATGAAGTTCTATCCTCGAAAATGGGCTGCCTATGAGACTGCGAGATTTGGATCGTTAAAACTGGTTCCGCCGGATTACCGCCTGCCAGCGCTTAAGGAAGACTATGAAGCTATGAGGACCATGTTCTTTGGAGAAATCCCTGCTTTTGATAATGTTATGGATGGGATTAAGCAATTAGAAAACGATATAAACAAGCACATTGCCACCATTGGACGATGTGTTAAAAACCTGTCCGATTGAAGTAAATGAAAACGAAACCTATCCCCTTGCGTCCAGTTTCTATGCGGTCACCCGCAGTGGTTGCGATTTCCGTTTCCGTATCGAACCCGCTGTTGTTTTTCCTTCAAAAGGGCATTATACTTAACCGCAGAAAAAGTCTGAAAAAACAGAAGGGAGACCTGATTCATGAAGATTACCAGCTTCAATCCGTTCATCGTTTCCAGCGACGCGGCTTCCACAATCAAATTGTTCGAGGAACTTGGCTTTGAAAAAACGCACAGCAAGGAATCCGTAAACAACGATCTTGATTACACGTCCGTCAGAATGAAGGATCCCAACGGCTTCCATGTGGACGTTGTCCAGTCACAGGTTCTTCACCGGGACATGACGATCATCCGGATGAATGTGGACGATCTTGAGGAAGCCACCGCCATCCTTGCCAGGCATGGATTTAAGAACGGCAATTCCGGACAGCAGGTTGAAACCGGTTCTTCCAGATCCGAGTTCATGGTGTCCCCCTCCGGATTTGCCATCAACGTAATCAAGCACATCAGGAAATAAGATCCGTTTTCGCTCTGCCCGGAAAAGCAGTAATTTCCCTTGCTCCCCTCCCGCGCCTATGATACAATGCGTCTGCGCCATGGGAAGGGAGTGATGATCATGGCTAAGTTTGTTCCCAAAGAAAAGCTGAGCAAGAAAGCTCAGAAGGAACTCAACCGTCAGCGGCGTGTTACCTGGGATTTCAGCCCGGTCACAAAAACCGTTGAAAGCAAGAAACTGTATAACCGCAGGAAAAACTCCTATGACCGTCACGAAGATTACGGCATAGGAGTTTTTCAATCCGCTTTATCCGGCTGAATACCGGTTTGATCCTGCCTTTGCAGCCGATGCGTTCCCGGCTTCTTCTCCGCAAGGAAAAATAACGGTATGTATTTCTCCCTCTTCGTCCTGTTTTTTCTGATGAAAACAGGTTATTTTTTATACGTACCGAATGACCGGTACATGCGAAACGACGGAAATGGGAGGAACATTCACAATGCTGCGTCTGCTTGGTATCCTGGCCTTGGGGAGCATGATTTTCGGTGGCCGTCACTGCCATCGCCATCATTGGCACCGCCACGGCAGCTTCCTGGGCAGAGGCCTTCTGCTCGGACTGCTGCTCGGACTGTTCATGGGCCGTAACCGCACGGAAGAGTAAAAGAAGAAACGGGTAATGGATAAGAAGCTGTACAACACCCGGATGACAGTCACCGGCCTGGTATTGGGCATCATGGGCCTCGCCTTTATTCTGGTTTCGATTTTTGATTCGGGCGCTTCCACATGGGCGCTGATCATCGGCCTGCTGTTCGTCGCGGCCGGAACCCTGTTCAATGCGATCCGGCTCCGCCGGAGCAGAAAGGATCGGGAGGCATAATCCGTGTACGAGTACAGAGTTGAAACCTATCCCCTGCGCAGGGCCGCGGAAGAAATGAACCGCATGGCCGCTGACGGCTGGCGCGTGATCGCGGTCTGCCCCAATCAGGCCAGATGCTTCGGCGTCATTGTCACCTACGAACGGAGTAAGCAGAACCCGCTATAACGGAAACGGGGTCAGGCTTTCATATAGGCCACAGGGAAAGGTCCCTGTGGCCGCTTTTTCATGCCGGAGACTTTTCCCTATGGCGGAAATCCCTTATAATAAGCGGAGGCATCGCTGCCGGATTGTTCAATGAGGGGGAAAAACGTGATGAAGAAACTGCTTTGTATGCTGCTGGTTCTGCTGATGCTGACGCCCGGAGCCTGGGCGCAGCAGGAGGAAGCCTCAGGCGAAACCTTCTCCTTCTCTTCGTCGGAGGTCATTCTGGAGCGGGACGGGCTGAAGATCTACGGAAAACTGCTCCTTCCGGATGCGGAAGGGCCGCTTCCCCTGGTGATCCTTTCCCATGGGTTCGGCGGTAACCATACCCAGATGAGTGCCTACGCGGAGGCCTTCGCCCGGCATGGGATCGCCGCTTACTCCTTTGATTTTGTCGGCGGCGGATACGGCATCAAAAGCAGCGGAACCATGAAAGAAATGTCCGTATTGACAGAGGCGGCGGATCTGAACACCGTGCTGGACGCCATGCGCGCTCGCCCGGAAATCAATCCGGACCGTATCTTCCTTCTCGGGGCCAGCCAGGGCGGTTTCGTTTCTTCCTATGTGGCCGGAACCCGGCCGGAGGACGTTGCCGGGCTGATTGCCCTTTACCCCGCTTACGTCCTGCAGGACAACGCCTGGAAGCAGACGCCCGACCCGGACGCCATTCCGGAAACCATCAGCCTGATGGGTGTTTCCCTTGGCCGGATCTACAATGCCGACGCCATGTCCTTTGATATCTATGATGTGATCGCAAATTATCCCGGCAGGGTGCTGATCCTTCACGGAACCGTCGATTCCATCGCCCCCATCTCTTATTCGGAGCGGGCGGTGGAAGTGTTCCCCAACGCTGAACTGGTCCGGTATAAAGGTGCCAATCACGGCTTCTGGGGCCAGGATGAGATCGATTCGGAAAACAGGTCGGTCGCATTTGTCCTGGAAACGGTCGGTCAGCCCGAAAACAAATAAGCAAAGGCGAATCCCCCCTTTGCTATGAAAAACAGCCTGCTTTTCAAATTGAAACCTCATTTCCTGTCCGTTAGAATATGGTTGTGGTTGAGGCCTGACCACAAAGACACAACACAGACAGAACAGAGACAGAAGAAATGAGGGAATGAACCATGGCATACAATCTGAATGAAGTCGCAATGATTACCGGACTCACCACCCGGACCCTTCGCAACTACCTGAAGCTGAATCTCCTGAACGGAGAAAAGATTGACGGAAACTGGAGCTTTACGGAAGAAGAACTGGATGAATTCATGTCCAACGCTGTCGTAAAGCAGGCTATCGCCGCCAAGCGGAACGCCGTCGTCTACGATTTCCTTTCCGATCCTTTCAAAAAAGGAAACCGTATCTGCACAATCATGGATCTTCCGGTATCCGATGCGGAAGCAGCGGAGATCGCCGCCTTCTTCGGCGGGCTGATCACGAAAAAGGGCCGCGATATCGTCTTTAAGTTCAACATGGAAAAAGGCTTTGCCCGCTTTATCCTGTCCGGTTCGGAAGACATGGTCACGGAACTGCTGAAAGCCTATTATGAAAAATAATCAGAGCCAGCGGTAAACCGCGTCCCGTCAGGCGGAAAGTGAAGTAAAAAACAGGTACAAAAAAACTCCGGCGGCCGATCAATGGCTGCTGGAATTTTTCAATCCCTTATTCCCCGAAAAAATCCCGTTTATGAAACGCGGCTGTCATAAAACGCCTGGCCACCTTCGCCGTCGTGAGCCATTGAATATGCGCGTTATTCTTTGTGTTGGAAAGCATCTTCTTCACGAGAAATGCCGCTGCCACATCCGGGTAATCTCCGACAACATTATAGAATTTCTTTGTTTTGTCCGGCAGTTCTATATCCTGTTCTCCACCGAGCGCCTTGACGGTAAAGTCAGTAATCATGATTCCCGGGGACAGCAGCCCGACCTTCACCTTGCTTTTTCTCTCCTCAAGCTCCATGGCCATGGCCCTTGAAAAATGTGTCACGGCGCGTTTGCCGGTTCCGTACATATTGAGTCCCAGCATCATCGCGTCGTTACTGCCATAGCCTTCCAGATTGTAGATATACCCGCCGGAAGGTTGTCCTTCCATGATCCTGACCGCTTCGCATGTTCCCAGAACGGTGCCGCGCAGGTCAATGGACAGCAGCGCGTCGATCGACAACGGGCAGGCCCGGTCTTTCTGAATCTCTGAAAAAGTATATCATTTCAGCATGGAAAAAAACAGCAAAAAACGTGCGGTGCGTCCGCCGTCCGGAAACGGATCCCGGATCCTGTTTGTTTTTCGTTACATAATAAAGTCCGGTAAGCGCACGTGAAAAACCAATGTGCCGGATTGCTCTCTTCCCGGTCATCCTGTGAAGCCTTCGAAAACCACGCGCATTTCAGATATTCGCGCGTTTTCCGCATTTCTTTTAATGGCCAAAGGTTCCTGTTTGTTAAATTTTGGTTGCATCTTATTACTTTTTCTGATATTCTCTTGTAACCATAATTTGTTTGTGATACGATCTGCTTCGTTATCTCAAAGCAAAACGACCGAACGGTAAAACGAAAGCCGGAAAGCGCCCCTGCCGTCCCCTTCCGGACGCAGGCTCCGCTTATTCAGCATATAAAAAATCAATAATGAAAGGAAAAGAAAACATGAAGAAACTGCTTGCAATGATCCTGACCCTGTGCATGCTCGTTGGCGTGCTCCCCGCGATGGCCGAAACGGCTGCCAATACCGCAGCGATTGATCTGGACGCGCTGTGCGATCATATCCTGGAGGATATCGTAACCGCCGTGATCAGTGTTGACATGACGGAAGCCCAGGCGAAAGCGAAAGACGCCGACTCTTACAAGGGTTCCGTGTTTGGCGCCATGGAGAAAGTGTTTGCAAAGATTATTGAGGTCATGGAACAGGATGGGAAAGAAGAATCCAAAGATATGAAAAAGGTAATGGAACTTCTCTCCGCCGCCAAAGAGCAGGGAAACGTGGATGAAGATGAGTTCGACCTCGTATCTGCCATGATGCTTGTGGCCATCACAGCCTCCGTCACGGAAAGGACCCAGGCGGAAGATGTGGATATCGCTGAGAAGCTCACCATCGTCGGCAAAATGGTCCAGGCCGTGTATGAATCCGCCCAGGAAAACGAAGTCCTGACCGACGCTGTCAAAGCGACAGATTCCAAACTGTTCGAGATGTTTGCGGAAGCCAACACCTTCGTCATGAAGTATCTGGAACAGGCCGGCAACGCGCCCGCGGAAAATCCTGAAGTGGATGAAAAGGCCTTTGAGCGCTTCGAAGATGAGGCTCTGAAACTGGAAGAATACATCAAGAGCCGCGAAGGCCGGAAGCAGAGCGCCCTGGATATCCTGAATCTGCTCCACGACGTGATTGATGAGATTCACAAGGCCATTGACGGCCACTCCCACATTGATGAGCGGCATAAGACGGCTGCCTTCGAAACCGGCGCGGCCTTTGGCATGACTATGGCCGAAGTGATCGCTGCCATCGGCAGCGCTGCCTATGAGATCGACACGGAGCACACCCACGGACCGGTGACCTTTACCGAGCTGGAGTTTGAAAACACTTCTGTGGACGGCAAGTTCGCCGATGAGCATTATATGTTTGTCGATGACGAGCTGGTTGCGATCCGTATCTGCTTTGTGGAAGGCGCTGTGACCTTCGATCAGGCCAGGCAGGATCTGACCGCGATCTACGGCGAATTCACGGATTTGGATCTGTCCAAGCTGGGCAACGGCATCTACGCGGTTGACGACGACGGCAAACTGAAGGGCAAGGCCGTCAGTGCTGTCACGGACGACTTTATGGTCGTGATCGTGGAAGACGGAAATGAAGTGGAAGTTACCTACATCGATGTGACTGCCGCCTTCCTTCTCGTCATCTGATAATCCCTGAAAAGTTTATCCGGTAAATAAAACTGTCTCCTCCGGTTGTCCGGAGGAGACGTTTTTTTGCGGGCATAGGCGACCCGGTCCCCGGTGATCCATTCCACCACCGCCTTGTGGGCATCCCGCTCCAGGTCAAACCCGCAGAGCTCAAAGCCCTCCGAGCCGTAGGTGCCGATGCCGCCGGCACAAGGGCCGCCAGCAGGCACAGGAAAAGGAACACGGAAAATAATCCCACAAGGCGGAAACCGGACCTGCCCGGCCGGCCCTGTTCTAAACTCAGAGTAGACCGAATCGGTTTTTTTCGGTATAATATGGAAAACTGCAAGCGATCTGCTTTGCTCCCATCATAAAAGAAGGATCCAACCCGGGCATTTCACGGTGGCCGGTTTACGGAAGCGCTGTTTAATTTCGGAACATGCCGGATTTGATTTCATTCTGAAAAATGGGCAAACACAACGAGGAGGATTGATGATGAAAAAACGGATGGCAATTCTGGCGGCAATTCTGCTCGCGCTGGCCTGCGCTGTGGGCCTCGCGTCCGCGGAAACAGCCGGGGATCCCTGGTCCCTGTGGAGCACGGACGCTCCGGCGCGCAATGCCCTGACCGAGTATCTCGCCTCTGTCACGGACGAAGCTTCCCCCGATTACATTCCCGTGCGGCACCGGATCGCCGTGTTCGACCTGGACGGGACGCTGATGTGCGAAACCGATCCCTTCTGCTTTGAGTACATGGTGTTCGCGGATTACGCGCTGAAGCACGCGGATTCACTGCCGGAAGACGTGGTGGCGGTGGCGCGGGAGATCCGGGACGCCGCTGGCAGCGCGAAGCCCAGCGGCATGAGCACCCGCCAGGCCGCGGCGGCGGCCGTGGCCTACAAGGGTATGACCGTGGCGGAGCTTGCCGCGGTGGTGGAGGACTTTAAGGCCAGCGAAGCCTGGGGCTTCACCGGCATGACCCGGCGTGAAGCCTGGTACAGGCCCATGCTGCAGCTTGTGGACCAGCTGCAGGAAAACGGTTTTACCGTCTATATTGTCACGGCCACGGAACGCAACATCGTGCGCCAGCTCATCGCCGGCGAGCTGAACATTCCCCCGTCCCAGGTGATCGGCACGGAGTACGGCTACACCGCCACGAACCAGGGCGACGTCAAGGACGAGGACTACACCTTCCGGAGCGATGACAAGATCGTGTTCGACGGCAATTACTACGGCGAAAACGCCAAGACCAGCAAGGTGGACGCCATCGTCCGGGAAATCGGCCGGCAGCCGGTGCTCGCCTTCGGGAATTCCGGCGGCGATCTGGCCATGGCGGTCTATACGATTTCCAACAATCCCTACCGGAGCGCGGCCTACATGGTGCTCGCGGACGACAATGTGCGCGAGTGGGGCGACCCCGCGGACGCCGCGGAGAAGAAGGCCTCCTTCGAGGCCCAGGGCATCGGAACCATCTCCATGCGGGATGACTTCCTGACGATCTACGGCGAAGGCGTGGCGAAGAACCCGTTTGCCGCGTACCGGCTGGAGCAGGTAACCGTGCTGAGCCGCCACAACCTGCGGGCCCCGCTGTCCAGCAACGGTTCCGTGCCGGATGAGCTGACGCCCTATACCTGGATCAAATGGTCCGCGGGCTCCAGCGAGCTGACCCTGAAGGGCGGCGTCGAGGAAACCAGCATGGGCCAGTATTTCCGGAAGTGGCTGGCCAAGGAAGGTCTGCTTGAAGAAAACGCCATTCCGAAGGAAGGCGAAGTCCGCTTCAATGCCCGGGACAAGCAGCGCTGCCGCGCCACAGCCAAGTATTTCGCGGCGGGCATGCTGCCCACGGCGGACACCGTGGTGGAGCATCCCGGTGACAGCGCCGGAACAAAGGACTTCATGCAGCCCGTACTGCACTTCTACAGCGAGAAGTTCAATGAAGACGCTACGGCGCAGGTAGCGGCCATGGGCGGCGACGCGGGTTTTGAAGGCATCGCGGAACAGAACCGGGACGTGATCCGGATGATCATGGATACCGTGGATATGGAGGACAGCCCCATCTACCAGAGCGGCAAGTACGGCGATGTGCTGAATGATGCCAGCGATTACTGGATGGCAGCCAACAAGGAGCCGGACATCACCGGCGCGATCAAGTCGGTCTATCAGGTGGCGGACGCCCTGATCCTGCAGTACTACGAAGCCCCCGACGCGCTCGACGCGGCCTTCGGCCATGAACTGACGGATGAAAACTGGGCAGCCCTGGGCAAGTTCATGACCACCTGCCTGGAGCTGAAGCACGGCGCGCCGCTGGTGGCCGTGAACATCACGAACCCCCTGATCCGGGAGTTCAAGGAAGAGCTTGAAAACCATGACAGGAAGTTCTCCTTCTTCTGCGCCCATGACTGCACCGTGCTCGGCATGCTCACCGCCCTGGGCGTGGAGGACTACGCGCTGCCGGGCAGCATCGAAACCAAGACGCCCATCGGCGTAAAGGTGCTGTTCGAGCGGTGGCGCGACAGCGCGGGAAATGCCTGGTACCGGGTGGACATTGTGTACCGCAGCACCGAGCAGATCAGAAGCGGCGAAATGCTGACGCTGGAGAATCCCCCCATGCGGTATGATATTCGCTTTGACGGCGTTGAAACGAACGCGGACGGGCTGATTTCCGAAGCGGACCTGCTGGCCCTGTTTGACCGTACGCTGAATGCCTACGACGAACTGCAGCAGCAGTATGCTGCCGAGGAAGTGCCGGACGCGGCATAACCCCGGGCTTTACCCAAAAACGACCGGACGGGAAATCGCTCCCGTCCGGTTTTGAATATGATTCTTTTTCGCTTTACGCGGCAGGCTCCAGGGCGGCTTCCCGCTGCATGGTGGCGGGATCCACATGGATCAGGGTCAGGATATTGGTCTGGGTGACCTTCAGCAGCGTTTCCTCGTCCAGCAGATCCAGCAGGGGTTCATACTTCCAGATTTCGCCTTCGTAGCCTTCCCAGTGGCCTACCTTGTCGCTCCCCACCATGAATCGGTCCGGATACTTCATCAGCAGGTCCGCCCAGGCCTTCAGCGTGTCTTCGCTGACGTTGATATAATCGTCAAAGGCGACCCAGGAAATGTCGTAGTACAGGTTGGGATTGTCCCGGAGCATTTCCTCCACCACCTGGATGTGGGTCGACTGAGTCACCCGGCGGGAGATGCCGGTATGCGCCCAGATAATCACGGTGTCCCGGTTATAGGCCAGGGCGTTCTTCATCTCGTCCAGATAGAGCGGCTCATCGGTGTAGGAGGGTCAGA